>ERZ802830.1324-NODE-1324-length-23730-cov-7.63341_pt1 | contig 23730 bp, 20 predicted proteins | sample MGYA00345654_ERZ802830 | MGnify/ENA primary metagenome ERZ802830 (study PRJEB30503, sample SAMEA104212375) | marine metagenome | biome: Westerlies Biome; feature: [SRF] surface water layer (ENVO:00010504) within the epipelagic zone...; material: water...
TATTTGAGGATCAGTTAGACATGAATAATGATTATATTAAAATAAAATCAGGATTGGCTGGAGATGCTACCTCTACAAATATCCCAGGAGTATTTGCCGTCGGTGACGTATCAGATCAGATTTATCGTCAGGCAATTACCTCGGCTGGTGCTGGATGCATGGGTGCATTAGACGCTGAGAAATTTCTCGATTCCTTATAAATTTGAGAGATAAAAATAACCAAAACAGTGGGTACATAGGACCGGATTATCCTGGATTTGGATACTCTATTCCTGATAATGCTTCTGGTCTAGTATTACTAGGCGGCAATTTATCTATAAAGAATATTATCACTGCATATACCAAAGGACTTTTTCCTTGGCATATTGATAATGGTTTAGTTCATTGGTATTCGCCAAAAAAAAGATGCGTATTTCTTCCAGAAAAATTACATATCCCAAGAAGAATAACTCGAACATTAAAAAAAACCCCTATTTTTGTATCAATTAATAAACATTTCGACCATGTAATTAACTGTTGCGCAAAGCCGAGAACAAACCAAAAATCTAATCAAGCATGGCTCACAAAACCAATAATTGATGCTTATATTGAGTTGAACAAAAATGGGTGGGCGCATTCGGTCGAGATATGGAAAGACGATGATGTGATTGGTGGGTTATACGGTATTACCATTGGGCGAATTTTTTTTGCTGAATCGATGTATAGTGATAAGAGCAATGCATCAAAATTCGCAATTTATAGTCTTTGCAAACTGACTCATATTTATGATTTCCCGATAATTGATTGCCAAGTAACCTCGGATCATTTAAAAAATATGGGTGCAATAGAAATTCCAAAAAATGAATTTCTAACAATAGTTAATAGAGAATGTTCCAATATGAATAAATTTAGTAAATGGCCTAAAAACCTGATTTCATTGAATAAATTATTGAAGTTATAAAATAACTATAAATCTTCATTGCAATATCTCCTTTCTTTGAGCAAAATTCTATCTAGATTAAAAAAGAGGAATTTTATTTTGGCAAAAGAAGAAGCTATAGAGATGGAAGGGACAGTAACAGAATCACTTCCAAATACTACATTTCGCGTGGAACTTGAAAATGGACATAGTGTTATCGCTCATATATCAGGAAAAATGAGAAAACATTATATAAGAATATTAACAGGAGATACTGTCACTGTTGAGTTAACTCCATATGATCTTACAAAAGGTCGAATCACTTACCGTGGTAAATAAATTTTATTGAACTGAGTCTCTTTTTCTTTTTTTTGTTTTTTTATTTTTAGGAAAATAATTAAGATCTATTTTGTCTTTTTTCACTGATACCTTAATAATTCCACCAGATTGAATAGCCCCAAATAGCAACTCATCTGCCAAAGGTTTCTTGATGTGTTTATTAATTACTTTAGCTAAAGGTCTTGCACCCATTTTCCTGTCGTAACCTTCATCAATTAACCATTGGCGAGCTTTATTATCAAGTTCTATTTCTATCTCATTTTTCTCTAATTTGTCCTCAAGCTCAATAAAAAGTCTATCGACTATTCTTCCGATTGAATGCGGATCAAGAGGGTGAAACTGAATAATTGAATCCAGTCTATTTCGAAATTCTGGAGAGAATAATTTATTGACCTCAGATATTCCGTCCATAGAATGGTCTTGATAAGTAAAGCCCATTGATGATCGACTCATTTCTTCTGCACCAGCATTAGAAGTCATAATTAAGATTATATTTCTAAAATCAATTTTTCGCCCATTACTATCAGTCAATGTCCCATGGTCCATAATCTGAAGAAGGATATTGAAAACATCAGGATGTGCTTTTTCAATTTCATCCAAAAGTACGACACCATATGGATCTTTATGGACAGCATCAGTAAGAAGTCCACCTTGATCATAACCGACATAACCTGGAGGTGCACCGATTAATCTGGATACGCTATGCCTTTCCATATATTCTGACATATCAATTCTAATTAAATTCACTCCCATGATTAAAGCTAACTGTTTAGTGATTTCCGTCTTGCCAACTCCAGTTGGCCCGGTAAATAAATATGATCCGATTGGCTTAGTTTCATCAGATAAGCCAGATCGTGACATTTTTATCGATGATGATATTGACTCAATAGCATTGTCTTGACCAAAAACCACAAGTTTCAGATCACGCTCAAGTGTTTTTAAAAAATCTCTATCAGATCTGGATATATTCTTTGATGGAATCTGGGCAATTCCAGCAATTATATTTTCTATGTCAGATCTAATTATTTTCCCCTTTTTTGTCTTTTGGGAATTTAATTTAAAATTAGCGCCCGCTTCATCAATCACATCAATTGCTTTATCTGGTAAATTACGATCGTTTATAAACTTCTCGGATAATTCAACTGCTGCACGTATTGAATCTTTTTCGTATTTAACATGATGAAATGACTCATATTTAGGGATGATACCCTCAATAATCTCAATCGTTTCCTCGTTTGAGGGTTCTTTAATATCAATCTTTTGAAATCGCCTTGAAAGCGCATGGTCTTTTTGAAAAATACTTCTATATTCAGAGTATGTTGTCGAGCCGATACAGCTTATATCTCCATTCGCAAGGACAGGTTTTAATAAGTTGGATGCATCCATAACACCCCCAGAAACTGCTCCTGCCCCTATGATTGTATGTATTTCATCAATAAATAATATGGATTTCGGTTTATTTTCTATCTCTTTAATCACAGATTTTAATCGTTTCTCAAAATCGCCTCGATACTTTGATCCCGCTAGAAGTGACCCCATGTCTAGGGAAAATATTTCAGTATCAAAAATGGCTTCAGGTATATTTTTTTCAGTAATTAATTGAGCCAAACCTTCAACAATGGCTGTTTTTCCAACTCCCGTCTCACCAACCAATAATGGATTATTTTTTCTTCGTCTTGATAAAATTTGGATTAATCTAGAAACTTCTTTACTTCTTCCAATCAAAGGATCAATTTTCTTTTTAACAGCAAGTTGATTTAGGCTTACCGCATATTTAGTCAGAGCTTCACCAGATTCCAAATCAGGTTCACTTGAAGTTTGTCCTTTTTCTGACTTGTATTTATGAGTTACCTCTTTCCCATGTGAGATATAGTTAACAACGGTCAATCTCGTAATGTCCTGCTTTGCCAAAAAATATATGGCTTGCGATTTTTTTTCACTAAAAATCGCTACTAAAACATTATTACCATTAACTTCTTTTTGACCGGATGATTGGACATGAAAAACTGCTCTTTGCAAGACTCTTTGAAAGCCCAAGGTTGTTTGTATTTCTTTTGGTGTATCGTCTTCAAGAATCGGCGTGCAGCGATCAATAAATTCAAGTAACTGCGATTTCAATATCTTAATATCACCATCACAATTTTTTATAGTATCTGACACATCTGGCATATCCAGTATCGACAACAACAGATGCTCAACTGTGACGAATTCATGGCGTCGTTCCTTTGCTCTCTGGAATGCGTCATTCAAATAAAATTCAAGTTCATTGCTTAGCATTTTGCTGTTCTTCCAATAAGTATAATTAATCTTCTTCCATTGAGCATAACAACGGGTGCTGATGATGTTTTGCCATTTTCATTACTTGATCGACTCGTGTTTCTGCTATTTCATATGTATATATACCGCATATACCTTTTCCTTTTGTATGAATATCTAGCATAATTTTTGTTGCATTATTCTTATTCAAGCCAAAAATTGTTACCAAAACCTCTACGACAAACTCCATTGGAGTAAAGTCATCATTTAACATGACAACCTTATATAATGAAGGTTTTTGCGTATCAGATTTCTCAGATGGCAAAGTTGAAATTTCTTTTTGCTGATTTAATTCTTTATCATTCATTTCCACTACTTCAGTATTCTTTCATAATATATATAGATCATACTTTAAATTTAAATACTCATTCCATCTACGTATTAAAAAAATAAATCCTCAGTACGCTAAAATTAATAAAATTATAATATCTATAAAATGAGATATTTAATATAACTAGATATAATAATAAACTTAAAAATGCTAAATTATTTGAATAATGATTAATCTTAAAAAAATTCCTTACATCGACGGCTTAAAATTAGAAACGGATACAGATCTTATAAAAAATAAAACGTCTTATTACTTATCAATAATTATTCTCATAATGATCGTTTGGCAGCTCTCCCATTTAACTTGGAATATTATCCCTAAAAGGAGTTTAAATGAAAATATAGCGATCCCTGAACGAATGAACACAAATCTAAATACTAATATCTCATCAAATCAGATTTCAGAGAAAGCTGGAAGTATTTCAACGCAGAATCTTTTTGGTACTGAGAAACTAAATTCACAAGATACGACAAATATCACTAATAACAACATAGCTATAACATCAAAACTCAGGGAAACATCACTGAATCTATCTTTAAAAGGAATTATCCATGAATCTGGCGGGACCAAATCCATGGCGATTATATCCAGAGGTCAAAATGAGACTGATGTATTTAAAACTAATGACATGATTATTCCTGGTACAAGTCTTCACTCAGTCTATTCTGAACAAATTGTTCTGAATACAAGAAATGGATTAGAGAGCCTTTCATTACCAAAAGAAAAAACAAACTATATCGAAAAACAAAACACCTCTAAACAAGAATTAACTCCTTTGAAAGAATTTGGAACAAATCTTGCTGATACGATTCGCCCTACTCCATATTTTTCATCGGGAAAACAGGTTGGTTACAGAGTATATCCAGGAAGCGATAGGAAAAAATTTATGTCTCTTGGTCTAATGTCTGGTGATTTGATTGTTAATATCAATGGATTAATGCTTGATGACCCAATGAAAGCTATGAGTATTTTTCAAAATATTGAAAATGATAGTCAAGTTACCTTAACAATTATCAGAAACGAAAGTCCTACAGAAATTTTTATTAATAGCGATCAATTCAATGAATCTACATAATTCATTTTTAAAAAAAATACATATAAAACAAATTGCTTGTGTATTGATGTTACTTTTTTCAACGAACAATCAAATATTCACGCAAGAACAATCTATAACTCCAAATTATATAGGGGTTGAACTTAGGTCTGTGATCGAAGCTGTAAGCTCAATTACAGGTAAGAATTTTATAATTGATCCCAGAGTAAGAGCTGAAGTTACATTATTGTCATCTTCACCTATGTCTTCTGAAGCTTTTTATGAAGCTTTTTTATCATTACTTCAGGTGCATGGATTCGTTGCAGTTGCCTCTGGTGAAATAATAAAAATAGTGCCAGATGCGAGTTCTAGACAATATCCGGGCTTCCCAAATATAGAAAATGCAGCCAACGAAGATATAGTTACTCAGGTTATCGAAATAAGAAATATAAATGCAGCTCAACTCGTCCCAATTTTAAGACCACTTCTACCTCAATATGGTCATCTTGCCGCTCACGCCGGTTCAAATATGCTCATTATTTCTGATAGAGCAAATAATGTTGATCGTATCCTAGATATTATTCGAAGGATAGATCAATCTGATGATAACGAAATTGAAGTGATAAAACTTAATTATGCCTCTGCGTCTGAAATTGTGAGAGTGCTTACTGTATTAGCCAATGCACCAAGAAGTGATGGAACAAATTCAAGAATATCGATGGTGGCTGATGCCAGAACTAATAGTGTTTTGATCGGTGGGGCAAAAAATGGTCGTTTAAAAATTCGAGCTCTTATTGCACATCTCGATACTTCGACAGAAGAAGGTGATAGTACGAGAGTCAGATATCTGAGATATGCTGATGCCGAATCGCTGTCTGAAAAGTTGCTTCAGCATTTTTCTCAACAAAATCAAGGTTCAAATTCATCCTCCAATAACGAAAATATAAATGTTTGGGCGGACCAACAAACGAATGCAATCATTGTGAATGCTCCGCCAAAAATGATGAGATCGCTTATGGGGATTGTCGATCAACTTGATATAAGAAGATTACAAGTTCTTGTTGAAGCAATTATTGTAGAAGTGGTTGCTGACAGGACATCTGAACTCGGTGTTACCTGGGCAACTGATGGAAGCAATAATGACAATATCGTGGGAGCAACAAATTTTCCTGATCTTGGTCCTGGTGTTATCCAGTTAGCAGGAATTACTAACAATAATAATATCAATGTAAATCCTGCGAATTTTATTGGTCAAGGAATGTCTGTTGGGGTGGGTAAAATAACAAAACAAGGTACTAGTTTTGCTTCAATTATCAGAATGCTTGAAGGTATAGCGGATACTAATATAATTTCGACTCCTTCAATAGTTACCACTGATAACGAAGAGGCGAGCCTGAACGTTGGCCAAGAAGTTCCATTTGTAACTGGTTCATTTTCAAATACAGGAGGCACAGGTGGTGCGGTAAATCCTTTCCAAACAATACAACGTGAACAAGTTGGAGTTAGCCTAACCATTACTCCGCAAATTAATGAAGGAGATTCAATACTGTTAAAGATAGCTCAAGAAATCTCAAATATTTCAGCTTCAGCAACAGGTGCTGTTGACCTTATTACTAATGAAAGAACCATTGATACAACCGTAATTGTGAATGATGGTGATATTCTTGTTCTTGGAGGGCTTCTTGAGGATCAGTTAAGAGAAACCGATCAAAGGGTTCCCTTTCTTGGTAATATCCCTTTACTTGGTAATTTATTCAAGAGTAAAAAAACAACAAAAGTTAAAACAAATCTCATGGTTTTTATTAGGCCAAAGATATTAGACACCTCCGAACAAGCGACTTTTGAAACAAATAAAAAATATAATTATATTAGAAATCTTCAGATTGAAGAAAATCAAAAGAACTCTAACTCAAGCAGTGTTGGTGATTTCTTAAATGACAATCCTATCCTTCCAGAAATAGAAACTTTTCAAGAAGACTCTAAATAAAATTATGTCTAAAGTGCTCAGCGAAGATGAAATAGTTAATATTGATAAAAAACTGCCTTATTCTTTTGCAAAGAAAAATAAAATATTAATTCGCTCCATAACAAACAATCATGCTGAAGTTTATTATCAGGGAAAACTGAATGCAGAAATAATAGCTGAAACAAGAAGATTTTCAGGTATTCCGCTAAAGATAAAAGAAACCTCAAACGATGAATTTAACAAATTACTCAGAGAAATCTATGAACATTCTAATGCAACAAGTACCCAAATTGCCGATGATATAAACGATAACAATGATTTGCTTAGTGTTGTTGATGACTTACCAGAACCTGAAGATCTTTTGGACAGCAATAATGATGCTCCAATTATTAAATTTATTAATGCAATCGTAGCGGAAGGTCTAAAAAAAAATGCATCTGATATCCATATTGAACCATATGACAATAGATTAACAGTCAGATACCGAATTGATGGCGTACTTGAAGAAATCTTAAACACGAAAAAAGGTCTCACTTCACTTGTAATATCCAGAATAAAGGTTATGTCCAAACTTGATATTGCTGAAAAAAGACTACCACAAGATGGAAGAATATCTCTTTCGCTAGCCGGAAGATCTATTGATATTAGAGTATCAACCATACCATCTGGGCATGGTGAAAGAGTGGTAATGAGACTTCTAGATAAAAATGCCGGCCGACTTAAACTGTCTTCTCTTGGTATGGAGGAATCATCATTAAACTTAATTAACGAATTGATAAATCGCCCTCATGGGATAATCCTAGTAACTGGGCCAACAGGATCTGGGAAAACGACCACACTATATGCAGCTTTGGAAGAAATTAATGATAACACCAGAAATATTATGACAGTTGAAGATCCAGTGGAGTATTTAATTGATGGTATAGGACAAACGCAAGTAAACAAAAAAATTAACATGACATTTGCCAGAGGATTAAGAGCAATTTTAAGGCAAGATCCTGATGTTGTAATGATTGGAGAGATTAGAGATCTAGAAACAGCTGAAATTGCAATACAAGCTAGTCTAACTGGTCATCTTGTCATTGCAACCCTTCATACCAATACTTCAGTAGGTGCGATAACTAGACTAAGAGATATGGGTATAGAATCATACTTAATTTCTTCGACCCTGATAGGCGTGATTGCCCAGAGATTAATCAGAGTGGTGAATAAAAAAACAAAACAAACCAGAAAAGCCAAACCGTATGAATGTGAAATGCTAAAAGTTGATAGTAATGATCCCCCTAAAATTTATCATACAAATGATAATTCAGATTTTTCCGGAAGAACCGGTATTTATGAGTTTCTTTTGGTGGACGACAATATAAAAGATTTAATCCATGATGGTGCTAGCGAACGAGAAATAATTAAATATACTAGAAAACATTTTCCAAGCATAAGGAGTGATGGGAGACGGCAAGTTCTCTCTGGAATAACAACAATTGATGAAGTGCTTAGAGTAACTCAAAAAGACTAAGTAAAGAAAGATATGCCAGCATTTGAATATATTGCAGTAGATACTGATGGCTCTGAAGTCACAGGATCCATAGAGGGAAACAATGACAAGCATGTACGATCACTATTGAGGGAGAAAGAGTTATTTCCAATATCTGTAGAGGAAATCAATAAAAACACAGGATTACAAAAAAAAATAAGTCTTTCTAAATCAGGATTCTCTGGAAAAGAATTGGCCCTATTTACCAGGCAACTCGCCACTCTCATTGATTCTGGCATACCTCTTGATGAAGCTATACTCTCGATCCATAGTCAACATAAAAAACAACATCTTAGAAATATTATTCTAGATATTCATTCTAAGATTATGGAGGGTCATACATTATCAGAGGGCTTCAGTGAGTATCCAGAATCTTTTCCAATAACATATAGAACTACAATTTCCGCAGGTGAAAAATCAGGTGATTTAGGATTAATCTTGGATAGATTGGCGAACTTCATAGAATCTAAAAATAAATTACAACAACAAATCAAAGGAGCCCTAATATATCCAGCTGCATTGATAATTACATCATTATTAGTAATCTCTTTCATGCTTACTTATGTAGTTCCAAAAGTTGTTTATATCTTCGCAAACTTTGATCAAGAGTTACCCTTAATTACAAAAATAGTGATTAATTGCAGTGAATTCATAAGAAATAACTACTTAATCATTTTTTTGGCGTTATTTCTCTTAGTAATATTTTTTAAATCCTTGATTAACAAAGAACATGTCAGGAAAAAATATCATGAACTGCTTCTCAAAATACCGATTTTTGGTAGGCTTATCACAATTTCCAATAGTGCCAGATATATGCAAACACTTAGCACACTTTCTGGAAGTGGGGTTCCCATCCTAGAAGCATTGAAATTTTCTGCTGAAGTTTTAAATAATCTACCCATGAAAGAGGTTGCCTTAGAAGCCATAAATAGAGTAAGTGAAGGAGAAACGATCAGTAAATCCCTATCCTCAGAAAACCTATTTCCAAGTATGATGATTTATATGATAGGAAGTGGAGAAAATACTGGTAAATTAGAAGAAATGCTGGATAAAGCAACCACCAACCAAGAAGAAGAGTTTAAGAGCACAGTTGACACTCTTCTTGGTATTCTTCAACCTCTGACTGTTGTTTTTATGGCTATTATCGTTCTTTTGATTGTCCTCGCTATTCTTCTCCCAATATTTGAAATAAATAATTTAATAGCCTAATGATTAGCCTCATGTGGATCTTATAACTCCAACTACAACGCCCTCAATGACCATCTCATCTTCAGATAAGTCAACTGTAATTGGGTTAAATTCACTATTTTCAGGAAATAATGTAACTATTGAGTTATTTTGTGTATATCTTTTTACTGTTACCTCATCGTTAATTCTAGCAACCACAATTTGACGACTCCTTATTTCACTGGTCCGATGAACTGCTACGATATCATTATCTAAAATTCCAGCATTTTTCATACTCATGCCTTCTACCCTCAATAAATAGTGAGGAGAGGGATTAAAAATATCTGGATCTATATCTAAATAATCATCAATATTTTCATGGGCTAAAATTGGATGGCCAGCCGCAACCTTCCCAACAAGAGGAAGTCCTATTTGCTCCCTCAATGAATCTTTCAGCCTTATACCCCTTGATGATCCTTTTATTAGTTCAATAACTCCTTTTTTTTGAAGGGCCTTTAAATGCTCTTCTGCCGCATTCGGTGATTTAAAGCATAATTCGTTAGCGATTTCCATTCTGGTTGGAGGCATACCATATTCTTCAATGAAATCTTTTACCATGTTAAGAACTTTTCTTTGTCCTGGAGTTAACTCATTCATAATTACACCATTACTGTATTTATATACAGCTGTAATTATATACAGTAGGAATCAAAATTGATACCAAAAAATTAAAGGACTAGAAGTTATTTAGAAAAATTTATCTAAAAGCGATTCAGCTGCTCTTCTTCCTTCACCTGCCGCACCATTCCAGTATTGATGCCCTCTCAACTCTGAATGACCAATAGCGATACGTCCATATGATTTGCGAAGTATATCAGATGGAGGAGTGCTTCCATTCAATCCATGTACGAAACCTAACCCAGGGTTAACATAAGCATGCCCCCAGCGATTTAGTATAATTCCAGCAATATCATTTGTGGGGTCAAATCCTCCGGATGAAAACATTAATGTCATTTGTTCTCGAATCTCTCTTTCATAATCATTAAATGACTTAGTAAGGAGCTCAGCTCTGCATAATGCACCCTGCTCTCTTGCTTGCAAACCAGGTTTTATTATTGGAATATAAAAAGTCATCACAATTGGTTTATCTGGATTAAGTGGCTGCGATCTATTTCCTACTATCATGGGTCGACGTATATTGCATGTAAACCCGATACCTTCTGTCCAGAAGGCTGCTGATATACCCAGTCTTTCCAGAAAGCGCCAATTGTTGAGAGCCACATTGGCAACTAATACAGGAGAATGATTTATCTTATTATATGCCTCATGATACCTACCTGGTAAATCTTTAAGAATTCTTCGATTTACCCATCCACCAGAAGCCATTACTGCTGTTTTTGATTTTATTCGATAAAGTTTATTTTTATTATTATAAATCACCTGCACGCCCTCTTGATCACTACCTTGACCAATGTGTTGAACGTTGACAGCTGTTGAATTCAGACGCATACGAATTGGATTAAAATCCATATCTAACTGACTGAAATCAACTGGATTGAATAATATATCTTCAAAAGTGTTTCCCTTGATTGCATTGGGAATTAATTTCTTTATAAAGTGCCTGGCTATTCCCGTGTTGCCACCAGGAAAACTTTGTAAATGAGGAGCATCGATTTGATCGGTATTCAAAAATCCAGGCATCTCGAAATATTTACCCCAATATGCACTAAGAGCATCGCATCCAAATCCGATAATACTTGCCATTATTGGATCATAGAATGAGGTAACTTGTGGAGGCATACCTAATACATTTTCATAATACGATTTTAAGGTTATTGAATCTAACCATTCATTATTATTATGTTTTTCATTTTCACTAATATTGATTGCTCTGACACTGGAAAAAGCCTGCTTAAGCTCTTCACTCCAAGGGGTTGAGTTTAAACCACTATTCCAAACATCCTTTACCCACGGTTTATTGGCTCCTGCAAAGAAATGACCGCAATCATAGTTATTTTCATACCAAGTCATATGATCAAAATTATCAATAGGAATCCTCATTTCAGAAGCTGCACCTTCTGGTTTTTGATATTCGAATTCTCTTGGCATATTCAGTGCTGAAAAATAATCATCAGGACCACCAACAGAAGTTGGAAGAGCAAAGTCATTTGAGCCTTGTGGGCCAGAAATGTGATACCCATCAACAATAAAATCGTTTCGTTTTGCCTCCCCGCCAAATATTGGATGATTATCTATTATAAGAACACGGCTAGAGGGGTTAATTCTATTAAAATGGTAAGCGGCAGAGAGGCCAGAAAATCCACCTCCAACAACAATAAGATCGAATTCCTCTCCAGTATCCATTGCTTCAGATAATTCTGCTTCATAGCGACCAGATCGAATCTTATGAGCAGCTTTAATTAATTCAGGATTATTTCCATGAGAATTTTCATAATCTCCAACTCCTCCAGGCCCATACCAGCTGGAATCAACATCAAAGGAATAAGTATTATTTGTGTTTTCAGAACCCCCACTGATACCAGTATATGTTGCGCCCACAATCAAAGATGACCCATAAACAAAGTCACGACGTGTTATTGACTTATTTAGGCCAAGCTCTTTGTCGAATGTATTCATATAATTAAAGCTAATTAATACCTCATTAGTACCGTTCCCCATGTAAAGCCTCCACCGAAGGCTTCCATAAGTATTAACTGTCCTCGCTGAATTCTTCCATCTTTTATTCCAACATCCAGTGCCATTGGAATAGATGCGGAAGAAGTATTTCCATGATCCTGGACGGTTAGGATAACTTTTTCTATTGGTAGCTCCAATCTTTTTGCTGTCGCTTGAATGATCCTCAAATTTGCTTGATGCGGAACCAACCAATCTAACTCATCTTTTTTTATATTATTATTCTTAAGTGTTTCCTCGGCGACACTACCTAGTGTTTTAACAGCTACTTTAAATACATCATTACCAATCATCTCCAAATTAACTTCATTACCACCAAGCTTTTGGAAGTTTTTTGAAACTCCTGCTGGATACCATAAAAGATTTTTATATTTTCCATCCGCTCCTAGCTGACAATCTATAATTCCTTGATCTGATGATGGTTTCAAAATAACCGCACCCGCTCCATCACCAAATAAAACACATGTAGACCTATCCTCCCAATCAATAAGCCTCGTCATCACCTCGGCACCTATTACAAGAACGCATTTGTATCCACCTGATTTAACAAATTTATCGGCTGTAGACATGGCATAAACAAAACCGGAACATGCTGCCTCCAAACTAAAAGCTGGACAACCATGAATACCTAATCCTTCTTGAATTAATGTAGCTGTATTTGGAAAAATATAATCAGGAGTAGTCGTCCCAACCACAATCAAATCAATATCGTCTTTTGAGATATTTGCATCTGAAATTGCTTTTTGCGCTGCTTTAATACCTATAGAAGAAGTAGATTCATCTTCAGCTGCAATATGCCTTCTTTCAACTCCTGTTCTTGTTTTAATCCATTCATCACTAGTATCAACCATCTTTTCAAGATCGGCATTTGTAAGAATTTTTTCTGGAAGATGGTGACCTGTACCTTCAATTCTTGAATAAATCATAATGATTCTCTCTGCAATAGGCCTCTGATTTGATCAGGAACTTGATTCTTCACTTCAATTACGGCAGTTTCAATTGCATGATGAAAAGAAAAAGCATCAGCACTTCCATGGCTCTTTATCACTATCCCATCCAATCCCACTAAGGATGCTCCATTATATTTTCTTGAATCCATCTTTCTTGAAAGTTGAGATAAGACTGATTTCGAAAGTAACGCTTGTAACTTAGTAAGTAGATTAATGTTAAATGCTTCTTTTAGAGATCCTATTACAAAATCCACAGAACCCTCTATGGTCTTAAGAGCAACATTTCCAGTGAAGCCATCCGTTACAACAACATCAGTTTTTCCTGAGAAAATCTCATCGCCCTCAACAAAACCTATATAATTTAGAGAACTGGATGACAGAAGATTCGCTGCATTTTTGACTGTTTCATTGCCTTTTAAGTCCTCAGCGCCGATATTAAGTAGAGCAACCCTAGGATTCTCTATTTCGCATATATCCGAAGCAACTATCGACCCCATTAGCGCAAACTGGAAAAGCTGCTCTGGATCATTCGTTATATTGGCGCCAAGATCCAGCATATGAACTGTATTGTTTTTTGCTGGTAGTTCAGCGATGATCGCTGGGCGAGAAATACCTGGAAGCATTTTTAAAACAAATTTCGCTGTGGCCATTAGTGCGCCAGTGTTACCGGCACTAACAACAGCATGCGCTTGATTGTTTTTGACATAATCTATCGCCACACGCATAGAAGAATCTTTTTTATTTCTTATAGAATCTACAGGTGCATCAGACATTTCGATAACGTCTTTAGTGTTAACAATGGAAATGCGAGCACTATCTGGGATTATGCTAGAACACAGACTCCCTATCATTTCTTTTTTTCCGAAGAATATTACACTAAGATTTTTGTGTTTATCCAGGCTTTTTTTAGCGGCACGAACAACAATCTCAGGCCCATTATCGCCACTCATCGCATCCAGTGCGATAGTGTATTGATTCTGTGAAATTTCATTCATTTTCGGAGAAAATCAAGAGATTCAGAGAGATAAATATTACTCTTCTATTTCTTCGATTTCTTTTGGTTCAATTACCTGTTTACCGCGATAGAAGCCATCTTCAGTTACTCTGTGCCTCAGATGAGTTTCACCAGAAACTGGGTCAACAGACATGGAAGGTTTACTTAATTTATCATGAGATCGACGCATTCCTCTTTTAGAGGAAGTTTTCTTATTTTTTTGAACAGCCATTGTCTTAAATTCTCCGTTGTCAAATACTCTAATTGAATGACAAAAATTTTAATTGAATACTATTATACCTAATTATTTATCATTATTTAGCTGATTTTTTAAATTGGCAAAAGGGAATGTCGTTAAATCATTTCTTGTTTGTGGTTTTTTTGGAATTACGCAATCCTTATCATCGTCATGCTTGACATACAAAGGAATTGAAATTAATAATAATTCTTCAATTAAATCAATTATTTTTATACTGCAACCCTGTATTTCCCATGGTTCATAATCCTTATTACCTTGATATGCGTTTTGATCAGAACATAAAGCAATCTTTACAGGAACATCAATTTCATTCTCAAAGATATTCAAACAATTCTGACATGTAAGAAAAAGCCTTGCCTCAATTCGTCCAGATACAACATTCATAGGATTGGCAGAATCTATACTTTTAATCTCCAAATCAACTTTTACAGATTCATTGACCCATTGATCACTTTCTAGAGACTTAATCGCGAATTTATGATCTTTAGTAATAAAATCGGTTAATTTATCAAACAAACTCAAACTGTAATCAAAATCAATTTGATATGGATGGTTTATTAATTTATTTAGCTGTATTAAATTTTGTAGTGATTTACTCATATTTAACAAACTTGAATACTTTATATGATTTAATGATAATCAAATTGCTGTTTTACAACATAATTTTATAGTATATGAAAACAAAATAATAATTTAAAAATTAAAATTGCAAACCAATAAAAAACAAAAAATAATACTTGGATCGTCTTCCAGTCATAGAAAGAAACTTTTAGATAAATATCTAGAGAATTATCAAATTATCGAGCCTAATATTGATGAAAATCTGGAATATTTTGAATTTAACTCAAAATATTCTGAAGAATTAGCAAAAATTAAATCTCATAAGATAAGAGAAAAAGCAAACGGATCTATAATAATTACATCCGATCAAATAGGAGTATTAGATAAAAAGCTTTTAAAAAAGCCGTTAGATCATAAAAACGCCATTGAGCAATTATTAGGATACTCAAATAAGCAAGTTACATTCTATACTTCGGTATGTATATACAATCAAAATAGTCATATAGAATATATACATACTGATGAAACATTAATTAATTTCTCAAAAATTACATATAATCTTGCCGAGGAATATCTTACAAAAGATCTTCCTTATAATTGCTGTGGAAGTTTCAAAATAGAGGGAAGAGGATTACTCCTCATAGATAAGATAGATACCAAGGATCCAACTGCAGTAATAGGTTTGCCTATGATATATATTTTATCGATTCTGAAGGAATTAGGGCATATCACCAGTTAAAAATCATTGAATTCTTGAGGAAGCATAGAGCTAAACGTTCGGTCGTTTCCTTTCCTATCTACAAAACTAATTGACTGAGCATGCAAAAATAACCTTTTCTTTAATTTTAATTCTGATAATACGTTCATATTTGAATATTTGGTATCACCTACTATTGGGTAACCTATTTCATTTAAATGCACTCTTAGCTGATGAGTTCTCCCAGTTATCGGTTGACATTGAACTAGTGCGAACTTCTTATATTGGTTGATCATTTTGACCAATGTGACAGCTTTTTTGCCTTTTTTGTTTTGAGTTACATGACGCTCACCGTTTTTTCTGTGATTAGTCAATAATGGTATATTGATTGATTTTTTTTGATACTCCCAGGTTCCTAAAACAACAGCAAAATAATTTTTTTTAACTTCACCATTTCTAAATTTTTCATGCAGATCTCTCAACGCACTTCTTTTTTTTGATAGTAATAGGCATCCTGAAGTTTCTTTATCTATTCTATGAACGAGGGAGATATCATTCTTATGGGCTTTTGCAGTCCTGATTAACTCTATCACCCCAAATTTAATTCCACTGCCACCATGAACAGCTAATCCTGCGGGCTTATCGATAACAATGAAGTCAGAATCTTCGAAAATTATAGATTTCTCGATATTTATGGAGTTATTTTTTATTAGAGATTCTGGATCATTCTTGATTATTAAAGGTGGTATTCTTATTTCGTCACTTGTTTTGATTTTATAGCTGGGTGCAATTCGACCACTGTTAACTCTTACCTCACCTCGTCTTATAATTCTGTAGATTTTGGATCTTGGTAATCCTTTAAATTTTCTATTAATAAAATTATCAATTCTCTGGCCGGACTCATCCTCATTAATGCGAAGTTTTTGCACCTTTGTTTTCATTGTTAGATTGCTCATTCTAGAAAAATACTTTGAGTTAAAAAAATCCACTTAATTACAAAATAAAGACAATAAATTATTAAATATGCTATCTTATGCCTTAAGGGATTGATTAATCCAGAAATAATAACTTTAGATAAAAAGTTAATTCAAAATTCTTTCTGCTTTTGATTTTAAATTTAACGTCAAAAGCAGAGCAAAAAAATAACGGCAACGAGCATAAATGCTTAAAGCGTAAAAAATTTACTGCAACAATTAATGTTAAAAATAGATTACAAAATAATTAAGTAAGGAATTAATTATAAACGCAAATAACAAATTAATTTAAGTTAAAAATTTAATTTAAATGCTCGCTGCCCATAAAAAATAAGTAGGGCAAAATGAAAAGAATGCTAATAAATGCAACTCAACAAGAAGAGTTGCGAATGGCTATGGTAGATGGCCAAAATCTCTATGATTTAAATATCGAGCTACCCTCAAACGAAAGAAAGAAAGCCAACATATATAAAGGCAAAATTACTCGGATCGAGCCAAGCCTTGAAGCTGCTTTTGTTGATTATGGCGCTGAAAGACATGGTTTTCTTCCCTTGAAAGAAATCTCTAATGAATACTTCATCAAAGAAACTAAATCGGGAAAACGACCAAACATAAAAGATGTTTTAAAAGAAGGTCAAGAAATTGTAATACAAATCGATAAAGAAGAGCGTGGAAAAAAAGGTGCTGCACTTACAACTTTTGTGAGCCTTGCAGGAAGATTTATTGTGCTTAAACCTAATAAATCAAAATCTGGTGGTATATCAAGAAGAATAACTGGTGAAGAGAGAGATAACGCAAGAAACTCTCTTGATGCAATAAATATACCTGACCAAATGAGTGTAATTTTGAGAACTGCTGGAATTGAACGTACAACAGATGAATTGGAATGGGATTTAAATAATTTACTGGCAATCTGGGAAGCAATAAAGACTGTAATAGTAAAAAAAGAAGCTCCCTTTCTTGTTTACAAAGAAAGTAATGCTGTTTTAAGAGCGCTTAGAGATTATCTAACATTCGATATTGGTGAAATCCTGATAGATGAGAAAAAAGCTTATGATGATGCGAAAGAATTCATAAGCCAAGTAATGCCCCAAAATCTAAAGAAGTTAAAGTACTATGATGAAGATGTCCCCCTCTTCACTAATTATCAAATCGAAAGTCAAATTGAATCTGCTTATACACATTCAGTTGATCTTCCATCTGGAGGTAGCGTTGTCATTGATCATACTGAAGCTTTAGTCTCAATAGATATCAATTCAGCTAAATCCACAAAAGGAAGTGATATCGAAGAAACTGCATTAGCAACAAACGTTGAATCTGCAATAGAAATTGCTAGACAGCTTAGATTGAGAGATTTAGGTGGGTTAATTGTTATAGATTTTATTGATATGCATGTATACAAGAACCAAAGAGAAGTTGAAAATCAACTAAGAAAAGCAGTAAAAGAGGATCGAGCAAGAATACAAATTGGAAAAATCAGTAGATTTGGCTTACTGGAAATGTCGAGACAGAGGCTTAGGCCAGCCCTAAGTGAATCAAATCAACTTATTTGTCCGCGATGTTCTGGTATCGGAAGTATCAGGAGTGTTGAATCTCTCGCATTGGCAATATTGAGAATAATTGGTGAGGAAGCAAGAAAAGATATGACGGTAAAAATTATTGCTCAACTACCTATAGAAATTGCTACATACTTACTAAATGAAAAAAGAGACTGGGTTCAAAATATCGAGTCAAATCACAATACAAAAGTGATACTCGTTGCTAATTCGGGACTTGAAACCCCACACTTCAGTGTAAAAAGAATCAGATCCGATCAAGCTGATCTTCCTGAAAATCAAGGTCAAAGTTTTGATTTAGTGGAAAATTTAGATGAGCAAGTTATTCCGGAAGTTATCGAAAAGGATAAAGCAGTTGAAATACCAGCCGTAGGTAATGCTAAACCAGTACCAAAGCCACCTGGAAAGAAGGATACTCAAAGCTCACAGAACTTGTGGGGTCTATTCAAGAATTTATTTGAATCAGACAAAGAAGAAGCAACAAATAAACCAACAACTAAAAAACCTTACAAGCATAGGGCCAAAAGACCAAAAAACAGCAAATACAAAGGTAAAAATTTCAACAAAAACTACAACCAAAAGAATAAAACAAAAAATAAACCTGTAAAAAAAGATGATTCAAAATTAGATCCAGTTAAAAAGCACGCAAAAAAGAAAGAAAACTTAACTAATAATAAAGGTAGCAAAAAACCTCAAAAAGAAAAATCTTCTGAGGGAATTACATCTTCTGAAAAATTGAAACAAAAACCTCATAAGAAGAAAGCTATCACAAAAAAAAGAAGTCCAAGCAAGAAACCTGCGATAGAAAGAAAAACTAAACCCAACGAACCCAAAGCATCTGATAAAAAAAACAAGGATACTAAAACAAAAAAGATTGAGAATAAAAACTCAGAAGACAGGCTTATGCCGTGGCCTTCAGATAGTAATGATTAATTTGACCTTAAGTCTTTTTTGAGTATCGCGCAGACATTCTCAACATCATCAATTACATCAATACTCGGTCCAGGTCTTTCGCTTGCATTAGCCACTTTTATTTTGAACCCATAATGCAAGGCTTTTAACTGCTCTAGATTTTCAGATTCCATTTGTTTGGGCATATCTAATAACTTTAAGTCTCTTAATATTCGACATCTGTATGAATAAATTCCATGATGATGGAGTATAAATTTATTATCGATTAACACATCAGCATCCAGTTTATTGGGAATTGGCAATCGACTAAAATAAATTGCATGACCACTTTCATCCATCAAAACTTTTACCGTATTTGGATTTAACCATTCCTTTTTAGATAAAAAATTCGATCCAAGAGTGCCAATATCTGATATTCCATCAGTCAATAATGAGGCGCATTCATCAATTAGTTTTGCCTTTAGAAGTGGCTCATCTCCCTGCAAATTAAGAATAACTTGATCATCCGACCAACCCATTTGATTAATTACCTCAATTATTCTATCTGTACCAGATTGGTGTTTCGATGAAGTCATACAGATTTTTGCACCAAAATTTATAGCATGTGATTGGATGCGCTCGTCATCAGTTGCGATGATTATATCTCTAGCCTGACTTTTTTTGGCATTTCGCCATACACGCTCAATCATAGTTTTTCCGCATATATCAATTAACGGTTTTCCAGGCAGTCGAGTCGAAGCAAAGCGCGCAGGTATTATGATATTATAATTAGCCATTCTTTTTATCTTTAATCAATCTTTCTATATCAAGTAACCAAGGTTTTTCATTCTGGTCAAACTGAACCTCTACAGGAACAAACCACATTCTAGCATTAGCAAATCTTTTACATTTAACCATATCTTTTTCAGTCATAATTATTTCATGTTCATCATTAAAATTTAAGTCACTTGATTTGTATTTTCTGTGATCTTCAAAAGGATGTTCGTAAATATCTAGCCCTGATTTTCTAAGTGATCTAAAAAATCGATCTGGATTACCAATACCAGCAACCGCATGAATTTTAGTAGATACAAAATCAACCACAAGTCTCGAATCTCCTGTAATTAAGTTAATCGCAGTTTTCCCAACTAAACGAAATTGATTGTTATTATTTTTAACATCTTCACACTCAACATTTTTTAATACCAGGTTAACTCTAGATAGCCTTGAAATTGGCTCCCTCAATGGGCCCGCTGGTAAAAGTAAATTATTTCCGTACATTCTTTCATTATCAATAATTAAAATCTCATAATCACGATCCATTTGATAATGCTGAAGGCCGTCATCACTTATTATGAAATCAATGTTTTTATCTGATACATACCTTAAGGATAAGTTTCGATCAGGGTGGGCTATTACAGGACATTTTAACTTTGAAGCAATCATAATTGCTTCGTCGCCAACTCTCTCAGGATTAGATTCTTTTGAAACCTCAATAGGTATATCACCTATCTTTCCTTTATAGCCTCTAGTGAGTATTGCTGGCCTATAACCCATACCGATAAAATGGTTAGCTAGCCACATAGTAATAGGTGTTTTTCCAGTACCTCCAACTGCAATATTTCCAACAATTATTATTGGATAATTACTGCGATGAATTTTCATGAAGCCTTTCTCATATAAAAGAATTCTGAGGCTGATAAATACATAAAATATCCAACTCAATGGCTTTAGAATATATTTCCAGTTACTACCTTGATACCAAACTTTTATGAACCATTGATGAAAGGTTGTGATCATATGGAATTATTTATTCTTCTTATTGAACTGAAGGCGATGAAGATTCGCATAATGACTTGCATTAATAATTAGTTCATCGTGAGTTCCTTTTTCAACAATTCTTCCATTATCTAAAACGATAATTTGATCTGCGCCCTCTATAGTCGATAAACGATGTGCTACAACTAATGTTGTTTTGTTTTTCATGAGTTCTTTTAGTGACTCTTGAATTTGATATTCTGATTTAGTGTCTAAAGAGGATGTAGCCTCATCTAATATTAATAATGGAGCATTCTTTAAAATCGCTCTTCCTATAGCTATTCTTTGTTTTTGACCTCCTGATAGCATCGCTCCTCTATCCCCCACATAAGTGTGAAGACCTTCTGGGAACTCATCAGAAAATTGATCAATTCTTGCTAGCTTAATCGCAAGATCAACTTCAGCTTGAGGTTTATTTTTAAGCTTTCCATAAGTCAAATTATTCAATATTGTGTCATTAAAAAGCATTATATCTTGATTAACTATGCTTATTTTTTCCCTGAGATTCTTTATCGTATATTCTTTAATTGAAATACCATCAATTAAAATTTCTCCTGATTGGTAATCATAAAATCTTGGTAGAAGATTAATCATCGTAGATTTTCCACTCCCAGAATGGCCCACAATCGCTATTGATTCACCCTTTTTTGCAGAAAATGATATATCGGATATTGTATTTCTGTTGTCTTTCGACTGATATGAGAAGCACACCTTTCTGTACTCTAAGGAACCTTCAGATGAGGTTTTTTCTAGAGTACCTTCATCCTTCTCTATAGGTTGATCCATAACGCTAAAAAGGCTGTTACTCGCTGCAATACCCCTCTGAAGAATTGCATTTACATTAGTTATTCTCCGAATAGGCTGCAACATCAGCATCATTGCCCCAAAAAATGACATAAAGCTACCTGGACTTAGATCACCATTGAGTGATTCAATTCCAGCGAAATATATCACTCCCGCAAGACCAATACCAAAGACTACCTGGGTTACTGCGACTCCAAGCGATCTAGAGCGAATAAGCTTTATATTTTGTTGGCGATTTCTATTATCAACATCATTCATTCTCTCAGTCTCATATTGCTGCCCATCAAAGATTTTTATTATCCTTTGACCTGCTAATACTTCCTGAGTTACTTGGGTTACTTCACCGATTGAGTCCTGGATTCTCTCGCTATATCTCCGGAACATTTTTCCAAGGAAATGAATCAACAAGGTAATCACTGGAAAGATGACCGCAACCGATAGAAATAATCTTGGGCTTTGGTATATCATCAATCCAATAGCCGCAATGACTGTTAAAACATCTCTAATAGCGATAGTAACTACATTAGTTACTGATTCAGATATCATCTCAACATTGTAAGTCATCCTTGAGAGTACTGAACCACTTGAATTACTCTCAAAAAATTGCGCTGGTAACTTCAAAAATTTCTGGAATAGTTGTTTTCTTAATGAGCTAATTACACCTCTGCCTATCCAGCCAAGTGAAGCCTCTGTTGCGAAACCAGAAATTCCTCTGGCAAAGAAAATAGCTATGAACGCTATGGGAAGCCATCGGGTAGTTTCTAAATTTTTCGCAACTAAAGCTTCATCCATTAAGGGCTCAATCAAAGCGACCATCATCATCTCCACTAAAGCCGTCATCGCCATAGCAATAATTGCAATAAATCCTATAAATTTATATTGAATGACATAGGTCCAAAGTCTTCGATAAGTTTCCAAGCTATTTTCAGTTGAAGAATTTTTCATAAACATCGATTTCCTTGCAAGAGGAAGACACTTTATTTTTTCATATATTAAGATACATCAGTTATTTATTGATAGCGATCAATTGTTACCTTAACCTATATGGTATGAACACTATTAAATCAAAAAATCACCGTGAATTTGACATCATCATATATGGCGCCTCAAGCTTCACAGGGAAAATTATTTTCGATTATTTTGTAGAAAAATATCCTCCTCATGATTCTTTTCGATGGGCAATTGCTGGAAGAGATAAAACAAAACTTGAGAAATTAACCCAAAATTTAGATTTTGACATACCTATATTCATAGCCGATAGTCATGACAGACAAGCGCTTGATGATTTATCAAAAAAAACAAAAGTTATACTTACAACTGTTGGACCTTATGCTAAATATGGGGCTGATCTTGTCTTCGCATGCTCGAATAACGGAACAGATTACTGTGATCTTGCAGGAGAAACACAGTGGATAAGAAAAATGATAGATGATAATCATGAATTAGCCAAAACAACCGGAGCCAGGATAATAAGTGCTTGTGGTTTTGATTCCGTACCATTTGATTTGGGTGTTTACTATATGCAAAAGCATGCAAAAAATAAAATCAATAAACCCATAGAAAAAATAATTACTCTTGTAAGGGCAATGCGCGGTGGGGCTAGTGGCGGGACAATAGCCAGTATCATAAATATTATAATCGAAGGAAAGAGAAATCGAGAAATAGCAAGAATAGTTTCAAATCCATACGCGCTCAATCCTGAGGGAATGCGAGAAGGTCCGGATAAGAGGGATCTACAAACATTCGTTTTTAATAAAAAACTAAAAACATGGACTTCGCCATTCATAATGGCTTCAATTAACACGAGAATAGTAAGACGAACTAATGCCTTACTTAATTATCCATACGGTAAAAATTTTTCATATACTGAATATACGGACTGTGGGAATGGTTTATCTGGGGCTTTTAAGTCTTTCATGATGACTACTTTTCTCGGTCTATTCATGAT
>ERZ802830.1325-NODE-1325-length-23721-cov-6.68351_pt1 | contig 23721 bp, 22 predicted proteins | sample MGYA00345654_ERZ802830 | MGnify/ENA primary metagenome ERZ802830 (study PRJEB30503, sample SAMEA104212375) | marine metagenome | biome: Westerlies Biome; feature: [SRF] surface water layer (ENVO:00010504) within the epipelagic zone...; material: water...
TTTTTTACGATTGTTTTATTTTTACGCCCACAAAGAGGCCTTTTAATTAAGTGGCTGCATTCTCGTTCACAGAGTGCCCGTATTGCCAAGGAGAACACCCTGAAAGCTGCCTTTCATATTATTGAGGGAAAAGCATTCAAGGATCCTCAAATTAGCCTGCAAGAAATGATGAGCAAACGAAGAATGAGCAGTGCGGATGTTGAAATTGAAAACGATAATCTAACTCGGGCTGGCTTGGCCACGAGGGTGCCATCTCCAAATTCTCCAACCGACCAGTTACCGAACCAAACAAGTCTTACCTTAACCCCACAAGGCTGGGAGTATGCATGCAAAATTGTTAGAAATCACCGCCTTTGGGAACTTTATCTTACAAATGAAGCTGCCTATGCCCCCGACCATGTTCATGAGGATGCGGAGAAGATTGAACATGTCATCGGTGAAGAGACGGTTCGCAAACTTGAAAGGCTCTTGCAAAATCCTCAAAAGGACCCCCACGGTAAACTCATTCCAAGCCTCCACGATATTCAGCAAGGACTTCTTTCAGACTGAGAATTATTCGTTGGCTAATAAATTTCGACCATGAGCTTTTTTCCTCCATTCGACCTTCAAAAGATCTTACTAGACCCTTGGAGTTCTCCGGAGCTCATTCTCTGGAACGGGCAGGTTTTACTGATGGGTATCATAGTGTGCTGGGCGAGTGGTATCATTGGTTCTTTCCTTGTGGTAAGACGAATGGCCCTTATGGGAGACGCCATCAGTCATGGAATTCTTCCCGGCCTTGTCATTTCTTTCCTGATATGCGGATCACTTGAAATTGGGCCGATGCTTCTGGGGGCTTGCGTTGCAGGTCTTGCCTGTAGTCTTTGCATTGAATGGCTTCGGTCAAATACACCAATTAAGCAAGATGCTGCTATGGCAGTTGTGTTTACCAGTTTCTTTGCCCTGGGAGTCACCCTGATCAACTTACAGGTAGGCCACATTGATATTGATACCGGATGTATTCTCTATGGAGAGATTGGACTTATACCTCTTTCACCCAGCCTTGTCCTTGGAGAGCTTGATCTTGGAAACCGTTCACTATGGATAATGGGTTCCGTTTGCTTTCTTATCTTGATTTCTGTTTCTTTATTCTACAAGCAGCTTCTCCTTACAAGTTTTGATCCTGTCCTGGCCTTTTCAAAAGGATGGCCGGTAAAAGGGGTACATATGGGACTGATGCTCCTTCTTGCCCTTAGCACGGTAGCAAGCTTGGAAGCTGTGGGAGTTATTTTGGTTGTGGCAATGCTTGTATTCCCTTGCACGACGGCTTCTTTTTTGTGCAACCGATTGTCTTCCATTTTATGGGCAACTTTTCCCTTAGGTATTATCTACACATTAGGTGGATTCCATTTGGCCCACTGGATGGACTGTTCCATTGCTGCAGCTATGGCAATTGTAGCAACCTTTGTATTCGTGATAGCCTGCTTTTTCGGACCAAAAGGTGGATTAATTTGGAATTTCAGTAAGCCCCTGCCCACCCTTTAATAAACCAAAAAAAAGCTCCCCAAAATATTGGAGAGCTTTTTAAAATTTTTGGAAAAAACTTAGCTTTCTTTCTTTTTACCTTTGGAAACGGTTACTTTTGACGCAACTTTGTTTTTGCAGTTGCAGCCATCAATGGTAACGCGAGCTCCGGCCTTAAGAGTTGTTGGGCATTCAAAACCTTCCATTTTGGTTTTACTGCCAACTTGGACTTTTTTCTCTTTCTTTCCCTGAGCAACGGTAAGGGTCTTGGATTCTTCGTCAAAGCTGACTACTTTACCTTTAATTGCCTTGGATGGGCAACCTGCGAAAACAGATGCTGAGAAAAGAAGAGAAACAATAGCTGTGCTGATAATTTTCATATTTAAATAATATTAGGGTTTGTAATTGAATAACCCAATCAATAGTCAATTCATGCTTTCACAAGATTAAATTTAGTTTTGTTGAAAGAATTTTCGTACATGTTACATTAATAAAACTTCCTTATTTTGAAAAAGTTACTCTTCTTTTTACTTTTTTGGGGACAAACTACTGACTCTTTTGCCCACCCCATACCTGACATCCCCGTAGTTGGGAGTTTCAACTCGGATGGCAATGCCACCATTATCGTGGAAATTGATACTCGAAGCTTTGCCGACGACCCAGAAGATGTTCCTTTTTTAGTGAAAAGCAGTTTTGAGAATCTCTCCCAAAATGAAAGGGCCGATCTTCTCCTGAAGGGTAAAAATATGATCATGGATGCTTTAAAGATAAAATTCGGGGAGCAAAAATGGTTTCTACCTAAGTTTACCTTCGATTTTACAGAAAAAGATGGGGGGGAATTAAATGAAGAAAACATAATGCTTATCCAGGGACGATACCAGAGAATCCTTGAATCAAATGCTTCTTTCTATCAAATCCGTTCATCGGAAGATGCCGCCTACGATTTAGTCTTCAGTAACATTATCAATGGCAAACCGCAAAGACGGGTAAATGTTCTTTTTCCTAATGAGGAAAGTTTCAAGCTCGACCTGTCCTTCATCGACGGAAAGCCACTTGTTCAAACAAACTCAGACTCAAACCAAACAGGGTTGTCAGATCAGGATTCACTCGAACAAAGGCAAGCCGATGCCCGAAGCACTTTTTTCTCCTTCGGCAGACAGGGCTTTGTTCATGTACTTCCACTTGGCTTGGATCATATCCTTTTTGTACTCGGCCTCTTTTTTCTGTCCAGAAAATGGAAGCCTATCCTTTACCAGGTATCCGTATTTACCATTGCCCACACCATAACTCTCGGGCTTGCCACACTAGAACTCGTTTCAGCACCATCAAATGTGGTTGAGCCAATCATTGCTGCAAGCATCGCAGTGGTTGCGATCGAAAACATCCTCTTTCCTGGCTATCGCCATGCTCGGTTGTTTGTCGTCTTTTTCTTTGGCTTGATTCACGGCTTAGGCTTTGCCGGTGCTCTCTCTGCCTTTAACCTAGATCCCGCATCCTTGGTCATTGGGCTCCTTGGGTTTAATCTTGGAGTGGAATGTGGACAACTTGCAGTAATTGCCCTCGTCTTTGGCGCAACTTTTTGGCTCAAGGATGAAAAAGCCTACAGGAAGTATGTGGTCGTCCCTGGTTCCGCCATTATCGCACTAATGGGAATTTATTGGACTATCGAAAGGGTTTTCCTTTAGGTATTATAAAAACATGAAAGCCCTACTTTGCCAATGCTTCTGGCTTAAAGTTGCACTCCTAACGATGTTTGCAACCACAAGTATTCCTCTTGGACTTCTTCAATTAGGCGTGTGGGCAAGTATGTTTGATGAATTTTATGATGAGACCCAGTCCGTAAGTCTCTCGGCAGAGCGGACCTTAGACGGAAACAACAGATGTTCGGGTTGCGAATTGGTTTCTGAATTGGGTTCCGAAACTCATGAATCATTGAAAGATGGATATTCCTTAATATTCGATACGAAAATTTTGAATGAAGCTGCTTTCTCCATCATCGTAGAAAAACCGTCTTTTTTAGGCAGTTTGTATTTTCAACAAGAAAACTTTCCCAGCTCGTTAATCCAGGTGGAGATACCTCCTCCTAGAGCATAAAGAGAATTCATTAATTTTCAGCAAGCCGTTTGGCTTAGATTTTTAAAATTCGAAGAGAAGTCCTTCGATTAACTAACTTTTATTATGAAACTCTTTACTGCAATTACACTTATTTCTACATCCTTCTTCTCTCATTTATCCGCTCATGATGGTCCATGGTCTGCTGCCCGTCCCGATGGTCATGGCCCAATCTCGGTTATGGGAGACCATATGCACGAGATGGGCGAATGGATGCTCTCTTACCGCTACATGTCTATGGAAATGGAGGGCTTGATGAAAAGTTCCAATTCTGTCGCCCCTACAATGATGGCGACAGGCTTCATGACAAATATGCTACCTAAAGACATGACAATGGACATGCATATGTTTGGCACGATGTATGCCATTTCCGATAAATGGACTCTCATGGGCATGCTCAATTATTTAGACAATGAAATGTCCATGCAAAATGGAAATAAAATGGAATCAAGCGGCCTTGCAGATTTAAAAGTAGCAGGGCTCTACGATCTTGCACAATGGGATGATGGACGAAGAATGCATTTGAACTTAGGATTAAGTCTTCCAACTGGATCAATTGATGAAAAACATACGAATGGAAATACACTGGGCTATGGTATGCAACTAGGATCCGGAACTTATGATTTCCATCCAGCTGTCACTTACTTAGCACAAACCGACAACTATTCCTATGGTGCACAACTTGGGGGCGTTTTGGGAATTGGAGAAAATGATCAGGATTATACCTTGGGCAACAAGTTTGAGGCTTCATTATGGGGTGCTCGTAAAATTACCGAATCTTTGAGTGCATCTGCAAAATTCGATTACTCGAGTCAGAGTGAAGTCGATGGAGAAGATACCCGAATGATGAAAATGATGTCCCCTGCCCTTAATCCAAATTCTCAAGGTCGGGACATAACTACCTTTGGTCTTGGTTTAAATTATTATTTTCAAAACGGCGGATTGAGCGGACATCGCCTAGCAGCGGAGTGGGAAACTCCTATCGATCAAAAAGTTAATGGAGTACAACTGGAACTCGATTCAGTTTGGACACTCGGTTGGCAATACGCCTGGTAATCAAAAAATGTTGAAGTCCTATTAACTTTGCATGTTAACTTTAAAGATTATCAATGAGTTTTTAGATATTTTCAGAGATCGAGCAAAGTAGTAATGAATGGCGAAACCAAAGAACATCACAAAGGTATCGCCTCAAATACTCAAAAGTTTGATCTCTGGCGAAATACTTGTAATGGCATTGTGGAGGCAAGTTTTGCCTCCACATGCCTGTTGGTTTCCATTCGATACTTCGGAGCATCAGATACCGCAAAATCATTATTGGCCAGTGGAGGTTCCATAGGCTTTCTTTTTGCCCCTCTATTTCTAATTCTTATTGGAAAGAGTAATTTGCCCGTTAGCAAGATCTGCTCAACCCTGATGGCGTTGACGGCTATTTTTATTCTAATATCTGCTATATCACCCTCTGCTTGGTTTTATGTAATTTGTGTATTACTGGGCTGTATACTTGCCGTTCAGGTACCATCGATGATGGTTCATGTATACTCAAATAATTATCGCCCTAATGAGAAGGGAGGGAGAATTTCCGGCAACCTCATGCTTTCATCCGCGGCCGGGGGTGCCACTGCACTTGTCATCGGACTAATTCTAGATTTGGACCTTGGATACTTTAAGTTTATAGCCTTTGGCACTTTCCTGATTTGCCTAGGCACTGCGTACTTCCATCTAAAAATTCCATCTAAACCGCTCGAATCAGATTCTTTGGGATTATCCCAGAATCTTATCCATGCGTCTAAAGATCGGCTTTTTTTGTGGATGTTATCGGGGCTGATGCTCACTGGTATTGGCGTCATGTTGACGATCCCCATTCGTGTGGAATATTTGGTAAATCCAGCTTATGGACTAGATTTCAGCAACGCTATGGTTCTTTGCATTACTATGGTAGTTCCTCTTGTCACAGATGTTGGCAGTACGCCGGTTTGGGGCTTGGCTTATGATAAATTTAACTTGGCCTATGTAAGAACAAGTGCAGGCCTTTTTTTTCTATTGGGACTGTTTCTTTTCTTCCAGTCTGGAAGCCTTCCGTTTCTTTGCCTTTCATCCGCATTAATTGGAGCAGGAGTTGGTGGGGGCACAATGGTTTGGACATTATGGGTAACCAAAGTCGCACCCAGAGGGATGGAAGCTAGTTACATGAGCTTGCATTTATTTTTTACCGGAATGAGAGGCTTACCAGCACCTTTCCTGGGATATTGGGTTCTCACTAACTTAGGTCCCGGTGCGGTCTCTTGGGTATCCACCACGCTCATCATGCTTGGTTGCGTGATTTTCGTTATCATTGCATCCGATAAAAGATTAAGCTCCAACTGTTCGTAAGCGAAGGTATGCCTGATTCCTCTATTGATAGAAAAATCGTGATCTGTTTTTCTATAAATTTTATTCTATGAATTTCTTTTGCCTCTTTGTCTCTTTCGTCATTACCCTGTTGATTGCCATCTATCCAATCACAACCTTTCCCAGGGAAAAAGAAGGAACTATTGACGAACTCAACCCAATGGTTGTGACTGCTAAAGGTGGGTTCCCGGAGCCTTTGCAATCTACAGCTTGGTCGATTACTACCTTGGAAAATAATTCGACAAAAATGAATGCCAGATCATTGCCCGAAGCTTTATTTGGAATTCCTTCCATAATGGTTCAAAAAACTGCACATGGCCAATCTTCACCTTATATCCGGGGATTAACCGGATACCATAATGTATTACTAGTTGATGGTATTCGTTTGAATCATTCCGCAATGCGCTCAGGACCCAATCAATACTGGAGTACAGTCGAACTTTTTGGTTCTGATCGAATAGAAGCGCTTAGAGGGACCCATGGAGTTTTATTTGGAGCCGACGCTGTGGGGGGCATTGTTAATTCCCTTTCTTCCAACCCATATTATTCTAATCAAAAAAATCATAGATCATTTAAATTACTTGGTAGAGCTTCTTCGGCAGAGCACTCATTGAGTGCAGGATTTTCAGCCGAAGTTTCTTCTCCAAACTGGTTTGCTCAAATTTCACATATGGAGCGTTCTTTTGGTGACCTTCATGGAGGAAGAAAAGTTCGGAAACAAAAAAATACCGGCTATGATGCGAGAGGTTCCCAAGCCAAACTGTCCCGCAAGTTATCAGACAAGACAAACCTGATCTTCGGCATACAGAAAAACTTCATGGATGATGTTCCCAGAACCCATAAAACTATTGATAGCTTAACCTGGAAAGGTTTGTCAGGTGGCAAAGAAATCTGGAGACGACTCGATCAGGAAAGGAATCTTTATTACGGAAAGATTGACTGGGAAGACATTGAGGGAATAGCAAATTCAGGAAAATTGATTGTCAGTCTTCATTCTCACGAACAGGAAAGAAACCGAATGAAAGGTAATTCCGGTGTGGCGACTGGAGGTGATTTGCAAAACTTTGAACTCGAAGATTTTGGCCTCACTGCACGATTTGTAAAAGAGGAATTCCTGGGAGGCAGTTTATCTTATGGATCCGAATGGCATCACGAAAAACTGGTTTCTGGAGGGTACAAATTTGATGCAAACGGCAATCACACGACCAATCTCGTGCAAGGCCCCCTGGCGGCTGACGCCCTCTATGATCGGTTTGACACTTATATTCAATACAAACACGAATTCGACTCTGGATGGTCTATTGAGCCGGGAATTCGTTATTCGGCGACAAAGGCAGAGTTAAAAAAATTCTACGAAAAGAATAACGATGCCTCCACCTTGTTTGCTCCGGAAGAAAAAAAATATGAAGAAATTATCGGTAGCTTAAGGGCAACCAAGCAGATCAATAAGGAGCTTTTTATTTTTAGCGGCTTGTCTCAAGGCTTCCGACCACCAAGTCTCTATGATCTTACCTCTACCGACGAGACCAGTGCCGTGGAGAGACCCAATACCAAACTAGAACCGGAAAAATTCCTACAAGCTGAATTAGGCTTTAGAGGAGATTCGGGCTCATGGGATTGGCGAACATCTTATTACTATACTTTGATCAAGGACATGATCGTTCGATCACCCGTCGATTCCGGTAATTCTGATGTTTTGAAGTCAAACGGAGATGGATTTATTCAGGGCGTTGAACTTGAACTAGGTTATCATTGGGCACCATCCTTGAAATCCGAACTTTCTTTTTCATGGATGGACGGAGAAGTTGAGCAAATGCTGGATAATAATGCGACTGGTACAATCGCTATCAATGGGCGTAATTATTCACCAGTGAACCGTGCAACCACCAGACTTATGCCAGTACAGGCAAAGTTCATTACACAATTCGCACCCGCAGGTTCAAACTGGTCGTCTGATTTATCTTTTATTGTGGTCAGCAAAGCAGGTGATCTTTCACTCAAAGATGAAACAGATAGAACACGAATACCCAGTAATGGCACACCTGGCTACTTTCTAACCAATATTTATGGGAACTATGATATCTCAGACAGCAGTTCAATTTCGCTCGCTTTGGAGAATATCGCAGATGTTGATTATCGCGTACACGGCTCAGGAATAAATGGACCGGGAAGAAATTTTATTCTATCTTATCTTCATACCTTTTAGAATTCGAAGGTTGCCCTCCTTTTAAAAAATCTCAGAAAAAGAAATTATTTCCTGTAACTTTGTTCCATCAGAAATAGTATAAATGGGTATGAAACCTTATTTTTTCTTGCCCATCTTTCTATTACCTCTAGCCATTACTTTTTCTGACCAACTATCCAGCAAGGCAATCCGTGCTGAAGCGGTTGCAATTGATCAGATACTCAAAGATGCACATAAACAGCATAAAGTAAAAGTCCCGGAAAAGATTGATGATGCTTTACTGGCTAGAAGATTGTATCTTAAAATTGCAGGGCGTATTCCTACGCACGAAGAAATTACTTCCTATCTTGCCAATCGTTCTGAAAGCAAAAAGGCCCAGTTGGTCAACGAATTAATTGGTTCATCTGCTTACAGTAGCCAAATGTTCAATTGGTGGGCAGATTTACTCCGGCTCAAAACCCGTATGCGTGGAGGAAATCAGATTGGAGCGGGTCAACTTTATGTGCATTGGGTGAAGGAACAAATTGATAAAAATGTGCCATTTGATCAAATGGCATTCGAACTTATTACAGCCGAAGGCTATCCTTGGGAAAACGGTGCGGTGGGATATTATTTGCGAGATGCAGGTATGCCATTGGATAATATGTCCAACACCACTCAAGTCTTTTTAGGTACCCAAATGGTTTGCGCACAATGCCACAACCACCCTTTTGATCGATGGACCCAAATGGATTACTATCAGATGGCTTCATACACCTATGGTATAAACTCTTCCAGAGGCGGAGACCTACAAAGCAAAATCAAAAAGTATTTTGAAAAAAAGCATCAAGGTCTCTCCTACAAAGACAAAAAGAAAAAGTTGCAATCCAAAGAATCCGCTGCATTGCGACGCTCCATACAAGAGATGCTTAGACCGTTGCGTTATGGTGCCACTCACACTGGAAGAAAATTAACTCTCCCTCACGACTATCAATATGATGACGGTAAACCTAAGTCTGCAGTCACTGCTTCTCCTATTTTCGATAATGAGCTTAAAACTACAAGCGGTGACTCCAAGGTCCATGCTTATGGTAAATGGATGATCGATCCAGAAAATCCACGGTTCACCAAGGTCATCGCCAACAGAATGTGGACAAAAGTTTTTGGACGCGGATTGGTCGAGCCCGTTGATGATTGGCGTGATAACACAAAAGCATCGATCCCCGCGCTGCTCGAACATCTTGAAAAACTTATGGTTCAAGTTGACTACGATTTAAGCGAATTTCAAAGAATTCTTTTTCAAGTCACTGCTTTCGAAAACTCCTCCCCATCCTTTGCCCCAAATGTTGAAACCCCATATTACTTTGAAGCCCCCTTGCTTGAAAGAATGTCTGCTGAACAGATATGGGATTCGTTTGTGTCCTTATCCATACCTGACTCGGATGAAAGAAAGCAACATTCCGAGGCAATTAACCAAAGGCTTGATCGCTTTCAGGAGTATCAAGATACTATGTATTCTCTGGAAGAGGAGAAGCTAGTGAAGCTTGCCCGTAAAGGCTCCAAGGCAAGTAAAGAGATCAACAATCAAATGGAGGACCTTCAGAAACAACTCCGAGAAGCCCAAGCAGCTGACGATCGTGAAGCTATATCGAGACTACGAAGACAGTATGGACAAGCACGTAATCAGCAGAGGACAGTCTTTGCCAAGCTGGTCATGGGACCGGACTTTGAAGTTCGTTCACTGTATGGCACAGGTAATTCCTATAAAAAAAATGACCGGTGGAAAGGATTTAGTTCGCAAATATACAGAGCGTCAGAATTACAAACGCCAGCAAATCCAGGTCATTTTCTGCAGGAATTTGGGCAGTCTGACCGGGAAGTTGCTGACAACTCAAACCGTGACGCGTCTGTACCACAGGCACTCACTTTATTAAACGGAACTTTCTATGGTGCATTGTTTAACAAACATTCGCCCCTGATGAAAAAATTAACTCAGGTAAAAAAGCCCGAAGCGAAAATCGATGTGCTTTTTCTATCTATTCTGAACCGGAAACCTACAAATGAAGAAATAAAAGCATGCATGGATGAACTTTCTCCAAACGCTTTGTTGCCTATACCGGTTGCTCAAAAAATTCCTAATAGAATTCCAAAGGATAAAAGGAAAGCATACCAAAAAAATATCGAAAAAAGTCTGGCGAATGCTCAATTCAACCAAAACAGAGAATACTTTGCCCTGGCTTGGTCTCTCTTTAACACCAGACAGTTTTCTTTTATTCAATAAGATCTAGATTTTAAGCCCATGAACCATTCATCAAAACTTTTCTCAGACGAATTAAACCGCAGACGATTCGTATCTCTTGCCGCTAAAAGCTTTCTCGGCGTAAGTATTTTACCTTGGGCTAGTCACACTCACTTGAATGGTGCCGGTCTTGGACTCAACCGACCTCTCAATCATGCACCAAAAGCCAAAAATGTAATTTACCTTTACATGTCTGGTGGCATGACCCACCTCGATACCTTTGACCCTAAACCAGGAACCGAAACAGGAGGACCGACCACGGCTATTAAAACAAATGCGGACGGTATACAACTTGCTGAAAATCTACCTCTGCTTGCGAACCATGCGGAAAAGATCGCAATCGTTCGTGGAATGACTTCGACCAAAGGTGCCCACCAACAAGGTAACTATTTCATGCATACTAGCTATGCCCAGCGAGCGACCATAGTTCACCCAAGTATGGGTGCCTGGATGACCCGATTGGATGGGCGGTTCAACCCAACACTCCCCGGTGCTGTAGTCGTAGGAGGAGGCAGTCAGCACCCTCTGTCAGGTTTTCTCCCCACATCTCATCAACCTCTTGCGGTTGGCAATCCAAATGAAGGACTTAAAAACTGCCGTATGTTATGGGGAATGACTGAAGAAAAGTTTGAAAGTGGATTAAATCTGTCTCAAAAACTTGATCGAAAATTTACTGAAAAATATAATTTGGATCATGTTAATGCGTACTCCAACATGTACGAAGATGCTGTTCGGCTAATGAAAAGTAAGGATCTAAAAGCATTCGATTTAAAGGAGGAGTCTGAATCCACTCGGGAATCTTACGGCGAGGACAATTTCGGTCAGGGGGTTTTGCTTGCCAGAAGGCTTGTGGAAAGACAGGTGAGATTTGTCGAGGTTCAGCTGGGCGGTTGGGACACCCACCAAAATAATTTTTCGAGAGTACCCGAAAGATGTGCTATCTTGGACCAAGCTTTATCTGCCCTACTCAACGATCTTTCTAAAAGAGGGCTCCTTGAAGAGACTCTCGTTGTTCTAGCCACTGAATTCGGCAGAACTCCAAACATCAATGTGAACGAAGGTCGTGATCATTATCCGAAAGCATTCTCTTGTATGCTAGCAGGAGGTGGCATCAAAGGTGGTCAAGTTTGGGGAGCAACTGATCTGGAAGGTCGTGAGGTAAGTGAACAAAGGGTCGAAATTCCCGACTTTAACGCCACTATTGCCTATGCTCTCGGATTACCTTTGGACGAAATCATCTACTCCCCCACCCGCCGTCCTTTTACCCTCACCGACAAAGGGCAGCCCCTGACTCAACTAATCTAATAATCCCTACTTTTTCCAATTTTGTAATTGTCGAGCTTTGCCCTCGACCAAAGTTTTGTTTATATGTTAACTAAAATTGCCTTACTTACTTAACTTACCTTATCCAATGAAACCAAATATGAAGAAGTATTTTGCATATCTACTGCTCTTGCTTCCACTTGCCATGACCGAAGCAAAGCCTATCAAGCCTGAAAATACACTAACGATCGAACTTAAAGACGGACCTGTTGTCATTGAGTTATTTAAAGATGTTGCACCTAAGCATGTTGAGAGAATCACAAAACTTGCCGGTGAAGGAAAGTATGATGGGGTTGTTTTTCATCGTGTGATTGATGGTTTTATGGCCCAAACGGGTGATGTAGAATTTGGGAATAAAAAAGATTTTGATTCCGGACGTGTCGGTACTGGAGGATCTGACCTACCAGATCTAAAGGAAGAGTTTAATGATAAAAAACATGTCCGGGGAACCTGTTCTATGGCCAGATCCGCTAGCCCTGACAGTGCCAACAGCCAATTCTTTATTTGCTTTGAAGACGCGTCTTTCCTTGACCGTCAATATACCGTGTGGGGCCAGGTAATCGATGGAATGGATCATGTTGAAAAGATTAAACGAGGTTCATCTTCGGACAATGGTTCCGTAAAAGACCCTGACCACATGGTTAAACTTTCGGTTGGCGGAAAATCTTCTTCTTCCGAAAAACCCAAAGAGAAAAAGAAATAAATTGTAATTTGCTTACAGGGCTGGCCCTGTAATTTCTTCGCAAGTCATGTGATACAATCCTACAAAAAATTCTGTGTCCCATCTTTCCTCTACAGTTAACTGACCGGTTACTCGGATTATTCGGTCCATCATAACTTCGACGCCATCATTGGCACTGACTACGACCCATCCATTCGCTTCGGGTGTCTGACCAAAACAGCAACTCATTTGATCGGGTAACAGAAGAAATTCTTTCACTTCATTGTTTTCATCAACAACTGTGGGAATCATAAAACCTTCAATAGCTACTTTCTTTCCTGATTTTGCACGCAATCTTTTAGGAACGCGTTGAGAATAAGAAGAAAAGTTAAATTCTTTTCCATCCTTTTCCCAATCCACGAGGTATTCAAAATTCATCATATCACGAAAAGCCAATAGTTGGTATTCACTTCCTTCCTCTAAAGGCGGAAGGTTAGTTACAATCTTTTCCCCAGAGATATTCTGATCGTTTGGCTTGGCTTGGCCATTTACGACCAAACCCTCTTCAAGTACTTTCATAGATTCGAAAGATGCATTGTTTTCGCCCAAGACAACAATGGAATTATTATCTTCTGTTTGATTTTCTTCTACAAATACCTGCTGGGCAGTTTCCAGAATTGGTTCGCCAACAATATTTTCATCCACCCCCACCCCCTCGGGGTCAGTCTTTTCAGTGCAACTAAGAATGAAAAACAATAATATAAATACCTTAATGAAATTTCGTTTTTTCAATAAGTTTATCATGGTAATGATTGTTCTGTATGAGGACTCATAGAATGCAAGCAAGATTCGCAAACTAATGGTTCATTTAAGAGACAGGCTGGAGATTTTTAGCGAGATCAGACCTGTAAGACTGCATCGCAGTCCAAATGCCTCCCAGCAATCCTACTCCTACGATACCGATTAAAACAAGTGCATCCGAAGATTGAAGGTTGATTGTATCGACCAAGACCCCTGTTTCTCTCAAAATAATCCTCTGTGAAACTAACCCTATCCCTTGCATGACTAGGAGAGAGCCGAAAGATCCTATTACAGAGATAATGAAGGTGTGGCCCAAAATAACCCCTGTAACAATAATCCGGCTAGCTCCCAAGCTTCGCAAAATCGCAAAATCTCGCCTCCTTTCATGCATCGAGGATCTCATGGTGGAAGCAACCATTAGCATTCCCACGCATCCTATCAAGTAAGCAATCACTTCAAGCACTCCCCTAAACCATCCCATTTTTTCAAAAAAGGATGCCAATGTTGCGGCAACCGGCCAGGCTAGTGTGGCTTGATTACCTTGTCTGTTATATTTTATTTCCAAGTTGAATCCAGTCGCACCCCGAAGAGAGAGAAGTACCGCACTAACCGACTGAGCCATCGATGCATCATGCCCTTCCATGTTTTGAATTCCCTTTATCGGGACCCAGATCACTTTATCGCTAGGCGTTCCGGTTGGCTTAAGCAAGCCCACTACTATATAGATGTCCTCATGCTGCGTACCTTCTATAAAGTTCAACCCATGGTAAGGCTGAAACCGGTCACCAACCTTGAGGTTCAGTTTTTCAGCAACAAAAGATCCCACAAGAGCTTCCTTAGCCATAGATGAAAAAATTCTACCCTTCAGTAATTGATATTTTTGCCCTTTTTTCCATTCATGTATTTTGAATAGTTCAGGTTCCGTACCAACCAACCTGTATCCAAGATAATTATCTCCCACCGCAATCGGGTATGCCTCTTTTACGCCACGAGTATTTTTGATTAACTCATATTGCTCCCATGAAAGATTACCCGGGGAAGAATCCAAATGAAACAGTGCATTTAAAATGAGTTGTAATTTTGAACCTCTCGCTCCCAAAACTGCGTCAAACCCACCGCTTGCATTGCTAAAAGAAGCCTGAGTCTGTTCTTGAATCTTAAGCGTACTCAATAACAAGCCCCCAGCCAAAGCGATAGAAAAAGCAGCCGCGATTGAGCCAAATAGATGCTGCTTGAAACCCTTTGCAGCCAGGAAAAAGATTAAGCCTAATTTTGAATTAAAATTCATCGATTAAGGTTTGAACTGAATTAAGCTCGTTCCAATTAACTGACTCTTCAAACCGGTCAATAATGTTCTGATCATGACTGACAATAAGTAAAGTACAGCCGTTTTTCTCGCACAAGGATCGGAGTAAATCAATTGATCTTTTCGCGTTTATAGAATCCAAATTTCCGGTTGGTTCATCGGCCAAGATTAACTTTGGAGTATTGGCTAAGGCACGAGCAATCCCAATCCTTTGCTGCTGACCTATCGATAATTGAGATGGTAAATGATTTTCTTTTTCGGACATGCCCACCCAAGAAAGCAACTCTCTGGCCCGATCCTTGTTTGCATTTCCACAAATCGACATTGCGACCATTATATTTTCCACCGCCGTGCATCCTTGAAGAAGATAAAAAGATTGAAAAACATAACCTACAAGCAACGATCTTGTAAGATCTCTTTCTGACTCGGTCTGTCCTGTTATTTCTTGGTTACCAATATATATCGAACCACTATCGGCATTGATGATTCCAGCAATTAGATTAAGAAATGTAGTTTTACCCGATCCACTTGGACCTTGGATGGCAACTTGGCTTCCTGCTTTCATTTGAAACTTCTCAACCTTCACTACTTGGTGCACTTTTTCTCCACCAATAGAATAGCCTTTTCGAAGATTTTTGATTTCTAGAAACACATTCATTTCTATAACAAGAAAATATTCATTAATTTCTTTTTAGCCTGTTCTTCAAAACGGAGCAAGAATCGTATAGTTATTAGCAACAGAAAAATTTTCTTGGGAATAAATGCGAATAAGTATAAGTAAATATTTGGTGTGAATGTGGAAAATCATGTAAGTAAATGGGGTGTCCTTCCTTTTCGTAAAAATAGAGGCTTGGTCGAATTTTTAATTATTTCAACTAAAGGTGGAAAATGGGGGCTTCCAAAAGGTAATTTAATGCGAAAACTGGGACCCAAACAAACCGCACTACAAGAAGCTTTTGAAGAAGCAGGTATTATTGGTTCGATTGTGGATCGTAAGATCAAAGCCAAGGTGAAAGGAACGAAAATGAATTTCTACCCAATGGAAGTAAAAAGCGAGCTGTCTGTTTGGCCTGAATCCAATTGGAGAGAAAGAAAATGGGTTTCCTCTTCAGAAGTAGGGCAATATTTGCACAGAAGCTCTTTGCGATCATTGCTACTGGGATTCTCTGGCTAAATTTTGCAAAGCTTTCCTTGACCATTTTAGCCTGATGAGCGAAATCTTATCATGTGAAGATTCTCTCGTTACCGCTCTGGCTTCTTTTATTCCGACTTTTTGAAATTTCAGCTTGGGGTCAAAATTATCTACGGGGAAAATATCGCGAGTGGATTGAAGATGACGACCGCATAGAAGTAAGATCCTGGTATGGTGAGACCGAGATTTCCCTAGATCATGATTGGACTTTTGAGTTCCTTGGAACTGTGGATGCGTGGTCGGGAGCTACTCCTTACGGACTCCCCCCGGAATTGGCTGCCACTCCTAGGGAATGGCTCAAAGAAGTGCCAGAGGAATTACGTAAAGCAGGCTTGTTTACTATCTCAAAAAGTACGCAGAAGCATGATTTTTCTCTAGAATATGGCATCAGTGATGAGCCTGATTATCTATCTCGAAGCTATGCCTTACAGCACTCCTACAAACTTGCTGCCGATACCTTTATTCTTACCTCAGGCTTTTCTCTCCAAGATGACTCGGTAAAGAATTTTAGCGGAAATTTTGTAGGCAAAAAAACGCCAACTCTTGCTTTCGGTTTGTCCCGAATTCTTGATAAATTTACTAGCATAGCATTCAATCTGACTTATTCATGGCCCCAAGGCTACCTTAGTGACCCGTACAAAGGAATACCTGTTGACCAAAGGTTTATTTTCTCCCCCCATGATGTTTTCCTCTTTGAAGAAAATCGTCCTGACGAAAGAGATATTTTTGTTTTTCATTCAGAAATATCAAGATATGTAGAACGTTTGAATCTCGGTGCACACATTAATTACAGGTATTTTCAGGATGATTATGAATTAAGAGGTCATACGCTGGAAATTGAAGGGAATCGTAGATTTGGTGACCACTGGATCATTTCTCCGCGATACAGATTTTATCGCCAGGAACAGGCTTCTTTCTACAGCCCAAAAGTTAGAAAATATGAAGCTTACATGGACAGTCCCAATGCCTCCCTAGGACCCTTTTACTCCGCTGATCATCGTTTGTCTTCCTTTAATTCTTATGCCTTTGGTCTTAAATTCTCATATTCTGTGAAAGAAAATCTTATGATCGATGCAGGCTATGATCGCTACTTAACCAAAGGAAGGGATCACTTGACGGATGATCGAGTTTATCCTGATGCCAATGTATTCACCATCGGCTTACAATGGGACTATTGATTACTTTGGCAGAAAAAGATTTTACCATTATGAGTGAAAGAGATTTAACAGTCCTTTCCTTTCAGGCGTTCGGAACGTCCTGCCAAGTAAAATTCTCCCCTACCGATTCTATCGATCACCAGTTCATTAGTAAGGAAGTGATTTCATGGATAGAGAGATTTGAAAACCGTTATTCACGCTACCTCCCCGATAGCTGGTTATCTAAAATTAACGATGCGGCCGGACAATTTCCCATTTCACTTTCTCCCGATGATAAACTTGTTTTGCAAGCTGCCTCATTCGTATATTTTCAGAGTCAGCAGGCAATCGATCCATCTTGTCTACCACTGACGCGTCTTTGGCAACAGGCAAAAGCCTCAAATGTAGTTCCTAAAGAATCAGCCGTTGAAAAAGCAAAAGGGCTGGTCAATTGGGAAAAAGTGGAATGTTCACATGACGAGATCTTTCTACCTCTGTCTGGTATGGGGCTTGATTTTGGAGGATTTGGAAAAGAATATGCGGTGGATGTGATTTCTGCAAAATTGGAAGATTCTGGTTGCAAAAATTTTCTGGTCAATTTTGGGGGTGATATTTTCGCAAGCGGGCACGCCTCTGAAGACAACTCTTGGAAGGTGGGAATAGAAAACCCAACCAATGAAAACAAACCCTCTTATGTGGTCAGCCTGAACAACCGAGGTTTAGCGACCTCAGGAAACTATCGTCGGTTTTTCGATATAAATAATAAGAGATATGGCCATACAATCGATCACCGAACGGGATACCCTACCATTCATTCAGAACTGACTACATCCGTAGTCAGCCCAAGTTGCTTAAAGTCAGGCATCCTTGCTACAACCAGTTTGCTTGTGGGAAAAGAAAACGGTATGCGGATGCTTGAATCGGAATGGAATGTCGAAGGATGCATCCAATCGCTTGAATCTCCCCTGATTACCAATAAATTTTACGATTACATACGCCATGAAAACCTTGTTTAGCATTTTTTTTATCTTTCTCATATTTTTCACGATTGGATGCACTCCTAGGATAACAGTCAGTCCCATGGATCGCTACCATCTCGCTGATTCTGTAATGAACGCAGGTCGAGACACACTTTCCCTGAAAATGAATGAACACGCTTACTTTTCCCGTGAAGCTTCAAGGGGAGGAAGAGGAGCAGGTGGTGGTGGGTGCGGGTGCAATTAATATGAAAAATATACGCCTTTTCTTTTCAGTAATTATACTTTTTCAAACCCGTTCTCTCGCGCCTAAGATTATCAAGTTTTCGACCTTGCTCTTAAAGCCTGTTCCCAACTTCGTTAAATCAATACATGCCTGGATCCCAGCCGCAAGCGGTATGATCGCAACACATGCCTTGTCTGGAGCGACTACGGAAGTTAAATCACCCCAAGGAACCAATATTACCATTAAGACGGGAGAAGATTTAACTTACAATTTTTATACGGGCCGATGGACTGCACAAAGTTTTTCTGTAACAGGTGTTCCTGATGGACTAAATTTTTCAGATGGTAGCGATAATGGCTCGATTACTGGATCAATTGCACAACCCGGCCAGTATGAAATACAGATCGTGGGCTATCGGTATGCAAATTTACGGGGCTCAAAAACTCCAGTTCACACTCTTAATTTAACAGTAAACAAGGATACAGAGTCATCAGAAATCGAGAATCCACTTCTCGACAAATTTTCTGATCTCAAGATACTGACTGATAGATGGCAAAATTCATGGTTGGGTACAATATATTTTCCTAAAGATGGAAATTGGATTTTCCATTCTCAAATTGGATGGCTTTATGCTCAGTCCAGTACAGCAGACACATTCTGGTTTTATGACCATGATCTCGGCTGGATCTACACCTCCAAAAATTTGTACCCCTTTCTGTACAGACATTCTTCGAATGGTTGGTTGTACCACCTTGATAATTCAACAACTCACAGGTTTTGGGATTATTCCCAAGAAAACAAGCTAGAATGATTTAATGCTTTGTGTTGCCCAAGCATTAACCAATATTGATTGATTCCTATGAATCAGGATTTCAGTAAAGTTTTTAAGACACCAAAGTACACTGGAGTTACTTTGTCCTTACTGTCTATGTTTGTCTTAGCTTCAATGCTTGTTGTTTGGGACAAGCTTTCTATTTCCCCGTCTGGAAAAAATTCAAATGCCTTAGAGATCATTTGTGAAATTGAAATGAAACAAGTGATGAGTAGCATTATAAAATCTTTTTATAAAGAATGTGGGATTGGCTCAAATGTTGCCTTCTTGACGGAAAAAGAAATTTCTACTTTTTTACTTACTGAAAGTAATGCTTCCACAAAGATACTGTTGGTTAAGGCAACCAGTGATGAAGCTATTAAGAACTCAATATCGAGAGACTTTATGGAAAAACTTACGGTTGGAAGTAATAATTCTGAGCCACGATTATCTTCTAGTAAAGATCCTGCTCCTTGCCCGATATTGTGTCTGGTTGGGAAAAATATACCTAAGCCCTCGCATGCATTAGCCTTGGCTCGTTTCCTTTCGGCACCTGATAGAGGCCAATCGTTTTTAGAAAAAGATGGTTATAATTCTCTTTCTGGGGATCCCTGGCAACGAACACCCGCAATATCAATTTATGCGAACCCAAAAATACAAAATGACTTCACCCCAGCAATTAGAGACTTTTCCACCCGTGAAGGAGTCCAAATTGAGATTAACTTTAAGAAGTTAAAGAGCGTGAATGAAACTATTTCTATTATTGCCAAAAGTAATGCTAGCCAATACTTCCCTGATTTTCTGGTTGGATACGACCATTTTCTTAACGAAGAAAATTTATATTTAAGATTAAAACATAAAGATTCTAAAATTTCTTGTTATGTTTCGAAGGAAAGTAAATCTCTTCATAGTGCAAAGAGATTAGCTACTTCCATCCAGAACTATTTTTAAGATAAGCATTTTACGATTTGCGAATTATTGGGTTACTTACTTTCATTATACAATGAATATCTTCTCACGAGTGCTTCTTCTTATTGCTCCAGTTATCCATGCTGATGTTGTCACTGTAGCCGCTTGGGAAAAAAAAGCTCCTGAAAACACTGACGATTTAATCTCGATTCAAATCCGGCTGAATGAACTTCTTCCACAAACTCAGAAAGCATTGGTTTCAATTGAATCGGGAGATGGTGCCGGAAGCGGAATCATTGTCTCTGAGGATGGACTCGTCCTCACTGCTGCCCATGTGATTGGGAGTACCGGGAAAAAAATGCAAGTCCGATTACCTAACGGGAAGAGAGCTCCTGCAATTACATTAGGCGGGTCCGAAATCTCAGACGCCGGCATGCTTAAAATAACAAAAGGAGGGCCTTGGCCATTTATAGATGTTGCACCTAAAAATAATTCCAAGGTGGGTGACTGGTGTTTTGGTCTAGGTCATCCGGGAGGCTTTGATAAGGAAAGAGGAATTGTTGTTCGGGTGGGTAGAATCATTGCTAAAAAAAATGAAACTATGCAAACGGACAGTCGCCTGCTTGGCGGAGACTCGGGGGGACCCCTTTTTAATTTCGCAGGTAAACTTATTGCGATCCACAGCCGCGTCTCGCAAAAACCTGATCAAAATTTTCATGTACCCATTGAATCTTTCCATGCGAATTGGTCGTATTTCCGCGATCAGGCACTTGTGTCTCATAAAAGTATGCAAAAAGGTGGATTCTTTGGGGTATCTTGCGAAGAGACCGAACTGGGCTTAATCATACGAGAGGTAATCACGGGAACTGCCGCCGAAAAGGCGGGAATTTCTGCAGGCGATATCTTACTTGAAGTCAATGGTGAACACCTAGATTCAAGAGAAGAATTTATCATTCTTATCTCGTCTTTAGAACCAGGGGAGGAAGCAAAAATACTTTACCAGCGGGAAAACGCTCAGTGCTCTGTTAAAGTAAAATTAGGAGTTCGGCCACAAGCCACTGAAGAATGAAATTATTGTTCAACATTTTTTTAATATTTAACCTTTCAGTAAGTGGCTTTAGTGATCATAACTCTTCAGAAGTATCGCTTCCCCTTAAATTCAGGCTTAATGGCTTAAGCACTCAGTCTGCGTTTGACCCGGCCAGAGATAAGGCTCTGGAGACAACCGCTAAATTAACGAGGAACAATAAACTCATTGCTATGGGTGCAATTGTGAGTCCACAGGGACATATTCTCACCAAAGCCAGTTCATGCGTTGGGGCAAGAATTGCCACCCTTTCCAACGGTGAAATTTTTAAATTAAGAATTAAAAAACGAGACGAGGACTTAGACCTAGCCCTCTATCAAATAATTTCCGACCGAAATGATTTCCCGCATGTAATTTGGAGTGAAAATAATTCTACGCAGAAAATTGCCTGGGTTCTCTCTGCATTTACTGAATTGAATGAAATACGGGTTGGCATAACAAGCGCTAAACCTCGCAAAATTGGCCGGGAAGGTGGCGTTATGGGGGTCATTCTGGGTAATGAAAGCTCCAAAGGTGTCCGCATTTCTGAAGTCGTTCCACAGGCTGCCGCAGATAAGTCTGGCCTACAGCAAGGGGATGTCATCCAAAAGGTGGAGGGCAGGATGGTCAAAAAAAGAGATCAGGTAGTAGACCTAGTAGGTAAGAAGGATCCCGGTGATGTAGTCTCCATAATTATATTACGAAAAAATACCCTAGAAGAATTTAAGATTACGCTAGGTCATCGTTCTGTCACTTTCGATTTATTCAACCGAAACTTACAAATGAGCGGGCCCGTTTCCAAGAGAAAAGACAATTTTCCCATGGTCATTCAGCATGACCTCCCTTTACCCAAAGAAGCCATGGGTGGTCCGCTCTTTAATATTGATGGAGAATGCGTAGGTATCAATATTGCAAGAGTTGACCGTGTAACAATCTATTCCTTACCAAGTGAAATAATCAAAGATATGACTGAGAATCTAGTAAAAGAGTGAATTACCTAACCGGATAGCCCAATACCACTCGAAACCCAATTTCAGAACCTCGCCATGTCGGGTCCAGACTTTCTCGGTTTGCTGACCTACAGTCATAAGCAGTCCTGTAAAAACTGCCCCCCCTTATCACTCTCCGATTACCCCTAATGGGACCAATTGGGTTCGTATCTACTCCATCTTTATAGTCCGAATAGAAATCATAACACCATTCCATTACACTTCCATGCATGTCATAAAGTCCCCATTGATTGGGAGAAAACCTGTTAAATTGATTTCCCACGGGAATGAGTTTGCCTCGATTAATAAGCGTTGTCTCAGACCCAATAATATATTCTCTCCTCCCGCCATCCAAGTTCGCGTTTAATCCAGAAAGTGAATTGCCACCGCCAAGTCCACACACTCCCCTTGTCCCTGCACGGCAAGCGTACTCCCACTCTGCTTCGGTGGGCAAACGGTAAATCATATTTTTGGGTAACTTACCTTGTACATAACTTGTTTCGGTTAATTTATGACAGTAAGCCACAGCTTGCGTGTAGGAAACATTATTGACCGGTAATTGATTTTGGTGCCCTAGAAGAGTGGTTAGAATAGTTGTAAATTCTTTGATTTGTAAATTCATCGATAGAGCGATTTTTTTCCTAAAATTAACTGTGGACTGTTTCCAGTATTCAACTAATTCAAGCAGCTCTTTCAGGCCCAAATTACTCGTATCAGATTCTGGATCTGTAAGATTTTCAAATTGTTTTGAAAAAGATAATGAGAACTTATTTTTCAAAACCTTATTACTTTTTAGGTTGTCATACAATAAGGCTATGGCATTTTTTTCCGTGGGTTTAACTCGAAATGAATGATAATGTTTTAAACCGACTGCTAATGTATTCCACTCCAATACAGTGGTTTCAAATTTTGACATATAAAATGGGTAAGTTAGTACAACTGTATGGTCCGCTTCGTCAAACGAACGACCCAATTCGCCGGGCGGACTACCCATCCTGAATTCACCAGGATTAATTTTTACAAATTTAGACTTAAACTCTTTTTTATCCAATAATCTTAAATCGGCAGCGGATAACTCCTTAATTTGTTCGAAAGGAAAAGGCTTAGGTGAATTTGCTGGCTTACCACTTGAAACCACTTTCTCAGAATCTGAACAAGAATTCGTAAAGATGCAGAAAAGTATGAACAGGACCCTCATTTTAAAAATGAGCCTATTCTTGGGTCATTGGAAGTTTAATGAAAAAGGTAGTTCCCTCCCCGTCCACACTTTGAAACCAAATTTGCCCATTATGTGACTTGACCACCACATTATGGGCAATGGCTAATCCTTGACCCGTACCTACCCCAACTTCCTTCGTAGTAAAAAATGGTTCAAAAATTCGTTCCTGAACCTTTGGAGGGATACCACCACCATTATCTGTAATCGAAATTACCACACAATCATCGGAGGGGTAGTGCTTACTCGTTATACCAATTTCTCCTTTTTCCTTTGATTCAAATCGGTCCCGTATGGCATGGGCTCCATTGACCACTAGGTTGAGCACAACTTGGTTAATTTCTCCAATATTGCAGGGCACCATGGGTAATGAATCATCCAGATTTGTGACGACTTCGGCATGATATTTCCATTCATTGGTGGCCACTACAATTGTGGATTGAATGGCTTGATTTAAATCATTGGGTTTTTTGGCAGATTCTGCATCTCTGTAAGCAAAATTTTTCATCGACTTCACAATAGTAGTGATTCGCGAGATCCCTTCTTCTGCTTGCTCAACCGCATCGGGTGCATTTTCTTTTAAAAAAGTAAGTTCTTTTTCATCCGGTGCGTTTTGAGATCCGTAGAGCTGGGTATCTAATA
>ERZ802830.1327-NODE-1327-length-23680-cov-10.0503_pt1 | contig 23680 bp, 18 predicted proteins | sample MGYA00345654_ERZ802830 | MGnify/ENA primary metagenome ERZ802830 (study PRJEB30503, sample SAMEA104212375) | marine metagenome | biome: Westerlies Biome; feature: [SRF] surface water layer (ENVO:00010504) within the epipelagic zone...; material: water...
AATTACGGAATGGTGAATATTTTACGAGGTGCGCGAGTTGAAGAAAGACTTGCTGCGGAGGGTGCACTCTAAAGGCCTTAAGTAAAAAATCGTGATAGTTAGGGGCTCGACAGAAAGATTAGAAGCTCACACACTTTCACTCGTGCTAATAATGTCCTAATTTTGAATATAACTTACCGTGGTTATGAATTTTAGAAAGATATTTGCGATAACACTTCTGTTGATAGGCATCCTTCTAGTTCTAGGGGGCTTGCAACTCATGTTCCTTGGCGGAAGTTTTTATTACCTATTTGCCGGGTTGGCGGTTTCGTATTCAGCATGGTGCCTTTGGAATAAAGATGCCAAGGGTTCTTTAATATATGGGATATTTCTTTTCCTGACGATTGCTTGGTCCTTCATGGAATCAGGAACTAACCTGTGGGCTTTGGCCCCTCGTATTCTCCCTTTCGCGGTTGTTGGCTTGATATTTCTTACTCCTTGGATAAGGAATGCTCTTCATGATGAGAACCCACCGCATCTTTTTTCATCGACTCTTTCAAAAGCGATACCAATTTTGTCGGCCGCCATTACGATATTTGTTTTCGCAGAGGGAACCGGCTTCGAAGTCAAAGAGATATCACCTCGGAGCGGTCTCAATACCATTAATACACAGACTGATTGGCCCAGTTATGGGAACTCGCCAAAGGGAACTCGCTACTCGCCCTTAGATCAAATTAATGCAGATAATGTATCTCAGCTTGAACTTGCCTGGACTTACCGGACAGGAGCAGGTGGCGCCTTCAAAGCGACACCTCTTATGGTTGGAGAATTGTTGTATGTATGCACTGGTGGTAATCGGGTAATTGCTGTTGATGCCGAGAGTGGCGAGTTGTTTTGGCAGTTTGATCCTCTTATTGATCCGGAGCACTTAGCGCAGGCTCGGTATTTTACAACTGGTTGCCGGGGGGTTTCGTATTATGCAGCGCCAGAGGATTATGAAGGGGAGTGTGAAGAGAGAATACTAACGAACACAACCGACGCAAGATTGATAGCTATCGATGCTATAACCGGTGAGCGATGCACTTTCTTTGGTGATCAAGGAGAAGTAAACCTGACTATTGGTATGGGAAATGACCCAAGGATAGCAAATTTTCAAACGTCCCCGCCGGGCATCGTGTCTGGCAATGTCGTTGTAGGTGGATGGGTAATCGATAATCGTTCAGTAGGTCCGCCTTCTGGAGTGGTTAGGGCTTTTAACGCGGTAACGGGTGAATTCGCATGGGCCTGGGATATGGGGCGGCCCGGAATAACCAGTGAACCTCTTCGAGGAGAGGTATACACTCGCGGGACGCCAAATGTTTGGTCGTTGTTCAGTGTCGATGAAGAGTTGGGTTTGATTTATGCTCCCACAGGAAATGAAACCCCAGACTATTTCGGTGGTTATCGAATGGAGGTCAGTGACGAATATGCGAGTTCGGTTGTCGCAATTGAAGGAGCGACGGGCAATGTTCGCTGGTCTTATCAAACAGTGCATCATGATATTTGGGATTATGACGTGCCCTCTCAGCCGACGCTGATTGATCTGCCTGATGGAAGAGGGCAAAAAGTAAAAGCTGTATTGCAACCAACAAAGCGAGGAGAGGTATTTGTTTTAAATCGAGAGACGGGAGAACCGTTGTTTGATATTCAGGAGCTCCCCGTGCCGCAAACTGGAGGCGTGTCCGAAGACTATGTCGCGGCAACTCAGCCTTTTACGATGGATCTTCCTGTTTGGCGAATGCAACTTGATGAGACAAAAATGTGGGGCTTGACGCCTTTAGATCAGCTTTGGTGCCGAATTGAATATCAGAAAATGCGGTATGAAGGTCACTTCACTGTGCCAGGGGTGGGAACAGTGTTACAAAACCCTGGCGCTACAGGGGGATTCAATTGGGGAAGTGTGAGCGTTGACGAAGTCAATAATCTAATGATTGTAAATCCGCTCTACATGGCGAACCAATTAACTTTAATACCCCGTGATCAATTGCCGGATGGGGTTATTGGGAGTCAACTAGGGACACCCTATAGTCACAATACCCAAAGGTTTATGTCTCCGTTGCATGTTCCGTGCATGCAGCCTCCATATGGGACCCTCGGCGTAGTGGACCTTGAGACCAGGGAGTTACTTTGGCAAAAGCCTATTGGCACAGCAAAGCACACAGGGCCGACGTTTTTCGGGTCACTCAACTTGAAAACTCGGCTTCCGTTGACTGTTGGAACGCCGCAAACGGGTGGAACGGTTACCACTGCCGGCGGATTAATATTTAGTGCTGGAGCGTTTGATAATACAGTCAGAGCTACGAACCTAATGAATGGTGAGGAGCTGTGGAATCGTTCTATACCCTATACTGCCCAGGGCACACCCATGACGTATCTTTCTCCGGAGGGGAAGCAGACATTGATTGTTGTAGTGCCGGTTTTTAATTCGACCAGAGGTTCTGGCTATCTTCCTTTACCAGCCGATGAGGAGGATCCCATGGGCGGCTACATTTTAGCATTCCGGCTGCCTGATCTTTAGACACGATTTACAATTTCAAAAAGCCAAATTAGCTCTTCTGTTACTCGTGCTGAGGAGGTGGGTTCCGAGCCCCTACCATACTTGCGCCACGATTCCTGCAGAACAGGAAGGATGATATCTCCTTCTGTGATAGGAACAAGACGTTGTTCATACAGTTTCTCATCGACTCTAAGAATAATCCTATCGTCGTTCTCTAATCTCCGAGGCCACTGCTTCCATACCTGACCATACCAAGTTTGCCGTCTGCCGCTTGCCACGAACAGTCTACCTTCGACGACCATCGTCCATATCGTTTTAGTAGTGCCAAGGTTTAAGGTCTCCATTTCCACTTCTTCACGCTCTCGAAGGAAAGTCCAATCCTCAGGAGGGGTGCTCAGCTCCCCGGAGCGAAAGGGACCGCCGGTGCTTATCGTAAACCAAGGGATGAACTCGACGGGGCCGTCATGTGTGCGCATGTAGACGAAAAAGATGCTGCTGAATACGAAAAATGCTGCAATAGTTGTAAGTGAGTACCTAAAAAAGGCGTTCATTTTTTCACCTCAATATCTTTGAGTCTAATATTTGCGCCATTGTGTTGAACTATCTTGAACGAGAACGAAGCATATTTTGATTAATCTGAGAGATACTTGTAACACCAAGCAACTTCATGTCGCGTTCAATCTCTGTCTTGAGATTACCTAGCGCTTTTTCTACACCTGGCTGTCCAGCAGCTGCCAGGGAGTACAAATACATGCGACCACCCGAACATGCTTTCGCGCCGGCGGCTATTGCTTTTAGGACGTGTGTTCCGCGTCTCACTCCGCCGTCCAGAATGACATCTATCTTATCCCCGACAGCATCGCTGATTTCACTTATCTGATCAAAAGGAGATCGAGACCCATCCAGTTGTCTGCCGCCATGGTTGGAAACCATAATTGCGTCGGCACCTATATCCACTGCTTTTTTAGCATCTGCAACACTCATTATACCTTTTAAGCAAAAAGGGCCACCCCATTTTTCTCTGAGAGCTTCAGCGTCGGACCAATTCATTGATTGGTCGAGCATTTTTGCGAAATAATCTCCAATAGAAACAGAGACATTTGACCCTTGCTGCACGAAGTCCTTGAGTTCGGCAAGTTCGAAAGCTTCGCCAAAAAAATAATTCATAGCCCATTCTGGGTGAATGGCGAAGCTGATTAAACTCTTTAAAGTTAATCTTGGGGGTGAGGTGAATCCAGTGTATAGATCTCGCTCTCTGTTTCCGCCGGTAATTGTATCTACTGTCAGTGCTAAGGCATTGAAACCGGCATCTTGAGCTCTTTCCACCATAGCGTCATTTAAGCCACGATCTTTGTGGAAATAAAATTGAAATAGTTTTGGGGTAGAGATCATATCTCCGATTTCTTTTAAGGTGACGGTTCCGAGCGCCGAAACTCCGAACATCGTTCCAAATTTTTCTGCGGCTTTTGCTACAGCTCTTTCACCATCGTGATGAAAGAGTCTTTGCAGTGCAGTTGGGGAGCAGAAAACAGGCATTTTGAGCTCTTGTCCCATGACGGAGACGGACATATCAATATGCTCAACGCCAGCTAGGACATTTGGAACGAGGTCACAGTCATCAAATGAAGACGTATTTCGACGGTAGGTGACCTCGTCATCCGCCGCTCCATCGATGTAGTGGAAGATTGGCCCAGGAAGGCGCTGTTTGGCGAGAAGCCGAAGGTCATCAACATTGTGGCAATTCTTGAGTTGTCGAAACATCTTAATCATTCCTAAAAGAAGTGGAAACGATTCTATCGCTAATTCTTTCGGACTCAAAGTACTCAACTACAGATTGTCTATTCTAGGAAATAAGAAAAGGGTAATATCGGGAGTCGGAGGAAATATTCTTATGGTATATAACAACGTCATACTGAAGGTTAAAAATATTGAGGACGTCGGCCTAGTAGCGGACTTACTCAAGGAGCAAGCCAGAATGTCGAGTGAAGAGCCGGGTTGTATTCGTTTTGAAGTTTATAATTCGCAAGCGGACACGCAGCAGTTCTTCTTAGTCGAGCAGTGGGCTAAAGAGGAAGATTTAGCACGCCATAAAGAAGCAAAGGCCTTCACCGAACTCTACGTGCCTAAGGTTATACCGTTGGTGGAACGTACCCCTCATTTGTCGGATTTAGTTTGGCCTTAGCAAAACTCATTACTGCTTTTTCGTACCTTTTTACTATACACTGTGTTTCCGCCTCTGAAGAATAGTTATATAGTTATAAGGTGATAACCAATACGGCTTAGACCACTAAAACAGGTGTAAGATATAGAATCGATAAAGATCTTTTCACGCATGGTGGTTACCTAAACTCTCACGTTGCGGGAGCAGTGGCACAGGCTGCCTCTTTGGTGACTAGATCGAAGACGCCGGGTTATCCTTCGTGAGAGGCTCTAACCTTCATGCTAACGCGAATGGCCCCTTAGAAGTTCGAGTTTTCGAACCTTCTACTTGAGTGAATACTGATAAATTTGTTCTACTATATTGAAAAAAATAAATGAAATACTTATTAATGGAGATAGAAATGAAGAAGATCTTAGCAGTTTTTCTAACCAGTTTCGGTTTGATCGGTTTTGCGAATGCGGGTGAGGCTCCAGAGCCTTGTGGTCCCGCTGGTCAATTGTCCGAAGAGTTTTCAAAAAACGTCGGTTCTAGCGCTCGATGTTTTGAACTGCGCATGTATACAGCGGAGCCTGCCGTTAATGGAAAAGGTGGTATTGATGATCTGCACCAGAGATTTCGCGAGGAGGAAGTAGCCATTTTTGAAAAGCATGGCGCTGAAGTGGTCGCGGTTTGGCAAAGGCTCGATGATCCGAACACGCTTGTATGGATGCTCGCCTATCGAGATAGGGCGCATCGATCGCAGGTTTGGGCAGACTTTGCGGCGGATCCAGCCTGGCATGCCTTGCGCGCAAAATATGAGGTGCCTCTGTCAATTGAGGCGTACATGATGAGCACAACAGATTACTCAAACCTTAAATAATATCAAACGGGGAACACCAGGGCTCGGCCAGTCCTGGTGTTGTTGCCTCTTATACAGTTCGTGTTGATGGAGATGGGCCAAAGTCAATTGTGAGGTCTAATAAATTGTATCCCATACAATATAACTTCACGGGTTTGCCAGGTCTTTTTGGACTTAAGCTTCCGCTTTTCATCTTTGCTAGCCTTCAACTGTACTTAAATATCGGCCTCGCTTTTTCGGCCGAAGAGGAATTGTCCCGGGTAAGGACTAGTACTGAATATGTCCGTCAAGTCGATCTTCATAATCAAGAAGTTGCAGAGTTGGAACGACGTTTTGGGCCTTATGATAGGTCCTTGCTTGAGCCGCTCGACGCATTGGTCAGCTTGCGCTCAGGTGCCGGTGATTTCGAAGAAATAAATGCGTTGCTGGGACGACAGTTACAATTAGTGCACGTCACTGAAGGACCAAACGCCTATAGTCAACTACCAATATTAGAGTCTTTAATCACGAATAACCTTAAAATTGGTGATTTGGAAGTTGTCACTAATAACTTTCAGAATATTCAATATGTTTTTTCACAGAACACTGACTCTACTGTTGAGCAAAAGCTCGAGTCGATGGACAACCTTCGAAACTGGTATCTGACTGCATTTAATTTAGATATTAAGCGAAATCGAATACTTCATTTCCAAAATTCGCGTAATTTATTACAGCAAATGCTGAGGATCGCGAGCGATGCCTATGGTGATAAAGATGAGCGTATAGTGCCCTTTCTGTATCAAGAGGCTCTGGAGAAGTTCAGTCTGATGACCTTACTTTCTTCGCAAGATGAATTAGGTCACGACGCAAATCGTTATATCTTTGTTCCGGAGCGGATTCCACCGATGACCTATCTGCGTCAAGGGTACGAGCTCGTCAAAGACATCAGAGAAATTATACAATTAACCGACAATGATGAGGCGGATGGGATGGCCGCAGTTTATGAGGCAGACTATCAAATGCTGCTGGGTTTAGGCATTGCTCAGCGAACTTATCGGGAGGCGATGGACTTGTTTGTCGAGGCAGGTATCAATGATGAAAAGGTCATAGATTTTTTTACGAGGCCGGCGGTGCTTCCAGTCTCGGAATATTACACCTCAATTGATGAGGCTATTAATGCTCAGAAAGCCACAGGGTATGAAGTCTTAAACGGCGAAGAAGGGTCTGATCCAAAAATTTACTTAGGGAGCTATACGGCCTGGAATGAATCTGTGCCGTATACCGCAATGCCAGCTCTGCCTGAAATTCTGTCGGACATCGAACTGGAACTAATTAAGGTTGAAATGCAATTTCGTATTTCCTCGAGAGGTAAAACACGTGGCCCGGATGCGGAGTCCTCAGAGCCTGACTCTGTCCGGGCAAGAAGAGATGCAGAGGATGCATTGAAAGAAATGGTTTTCAGGCCAAGGTTTGTCGGCAATCGATGGCGGCCTCTGCGAAATCTTACGATGACTTATTGGTATCCTACTGAGAAATAAAAAGCTGATTTAGTCAGGAAGCGCGTAAGCTATCACATACCCGCCAGAGGATTCTGATTCATCTGAATCGTCAATCGCAGTTTCCAGCTGCAATCCACCGCCTCCACTAGGTACGGTAACAATGACATATTGCTTGCCTGTTGCAGGACTAACATAGGACATTGGCGTTCCAGTAGAAGAACCTATCAAGTTGTCAGTCCAGACTTCTTTACCATTGAATAGGTTAATAGCGCGCATCGTGCTATCCACAACTCCTCCTATAAAAATAAGACCACCACTGGTGACCATCGAACCAGCATTGTAGAACATACCCATAGGTAGGGGCAGATTAGTAGGAATGCCCAGTGGGCCCTGGTCTCTGGCCGTTCCCAGGCCACGCCTCCATAGTACTTCTTGGTTCGCTAGATCTACGACTGCCATTTCTCCATACGGAGGACGCAGGCATGGGGTAAAAATAGGAGATAAGAAGAAAAAGGAATATGCAGCATATGGCGTGCCTAACTGGCTTCCGCCGATCCCAAATTGCTCACTTCCAGTCATTTCATTACGGGGGAACAAACGGACCACACTAGGGTTGTGCATTGAATTCACAACCATAAGATTATTGATCTCGTCTATAGCGACGCTGCCCCAATTCATACCTCCTGCTACTCCAGGATAGAGCAGAGTTCCGCCAGTACTCGGCGGCGTTAATGGTCCTTCGTACCGCAGATTTCGATACTGAATTCGGCAGAGTGCATGATCGAATGGAGTGATACCCCACATGTCTCTTTCATCAATATAGTCGCGTGCGAATGAAGGCATACCCACTGAAAATGGTTGAGTGGGAGAGGATATCTCGTCCGGGAGATCAGTCTGTGGTACCGGCAGTTCAGCGATCTCAGTTAAAGGCTCCCCGGTTGCTCGGTCAAAAACAAAAATTTCTGCCCGCTTTGTCGGGACGATTACCGCTTTTCTAACTTGCCCATTTATAGGAATATCAACTAAGGATGGTTGAGAAGGGACATCATAATCAAAGATATCATGATGAGTAGTTTGAAAATGCCATCTGACCCTTCCTGTCCTTGTCTCTAATGCAATTATCGAGCTTGAATATTTTTCCATTGCCTCTGATCGATGGCCGCCATAGTAGTCGGGTGTGGCATTGCCTGTCGGGAGGTAGATCAGGCCTAACTCTTCATCTGCGCTTGTCAGGCTCCATACGTTTGGTGTGCCCCTAGTGTAGGTGTCACCTTCTGGGGGTAAACCAGTACGATCTTCTCGACCCATGTCCCAGGCCCATATCAGATCCCCGCTTACAGGATCAAAGCCACGGACGACTCCGGAAGGCTCTTCAGTCTCAACGTTATCAAAAACCCAACCACCGAGTACTAAGACATCGTTTGCGATGGTAGGTGGAGACGTTACAAAATAAAAACCTGGCTTTACACTCCCCATGCCGGGTAGCAGACTAATCTCACCATTGTTACCGAAGTCGCTACAGCGTTCCCCTGTATTCTTGTTGACGGCAATTAGTCTCGCGTCTGTGGTTGCGGTAAAGATCCGCTCCTCACAGACTCCAAATGATCTGAAGTTTGGTGCCGCATAGTATGTCACTCCCCGGCATGTGTCCCAAAATCCGATCTGCGGCGAGTCTATTTCTGGGTCAAAACGCCATTTCTCTTCACCGGTATCCGGATCAAGCGATAAGATAATGTTCTGACCCGTGCAAAGATAGAGCCCATCATCGATTTGAATAGGAGTCCCTTTAAAAGCACCGGGCACTCCCGTCCGAACCTCCCAAGCTCTTTCGAGTTGGTTGACGTTGTCTAGATTAATTTGATTTGATGCTAGAAACCTGGTGCCCCGCTTGGTCGCACCGTAGTGCTGCCATTGCCCACTCTGGTTGTTTACCATACCGGTTCCGGGCTCGCTGGGTGACTTAACGCTATAACTCGAGTTGCTAAAATAAATCGCAATGCACAAGAGACCGATCAAAGGTAGTGAATAACGAAATTCTTTCTTCTGATAAATAGGGTTAGGATTTATTTGTAGGAGCCCCTTTCGCACTCTGGGTAATAAAAACCATAGCCCTATTACGGATAACATAGCGACACGGGGCATTAGGGCCCAAGCGTCTAGACCTACTTCGTAAAAAGACCACAACCAGGTAGCAATTAAAAATATCCCATAAAGCTGGGAGGCTTTAGGATTGCCGGCAAAGAGCAGAGCACTGCAGGCTGTGAGGACTGCGCCAGAGGTAATAAAATACGCTGATCCACCAGCACTAATAAGCTCGAAACCTAGATACAAAAATGAGATGGCGCAAAAACCGATAATGGTCGCTAAAAAACGAGGTTTGGGAAATGTAGAGAGAGTCACATGTAATCCTTAAGGTTTAGGTCTCTAAGTGATTTATAGATTGGTGTCTGGTTGTCTGATACCGGTGACAGTATAGTTACCTTGTTGCGTAAACAAAGTGCCGGCGAGCTCGCTACCGTTTACGGTTCCATTGAAGCTTATTCGGTCGCTCAAACCTAGTGATGGAATATTTCTAGCATCAGTTGACCAGTTTATTCGACTACCGGCTAATTCGAGTTCATCGACTTGAAGCTCTGAGTTTGTGGAAATTATAAGTGTGGGCTCAGATGTTATAGTCCACATTGAATTTTGGTTTGCGTTCTCTATTTCCATTGAAATTTGCCAAGTACCGACACTGACAGGTTCACATGCCAGCAGGCTGATTGTGCTCGCAACCATTAAGAATATCTTTAACAGACCAGTTAAAATTTGACTCTGAATTTTCATTCGGCAATGAAGACCTCTAATAAGCATTTGTATGTTAACTTATGTCTCCAGAGTTTAAACGATAAATCTTGAAATTTAGAGCATTACGATAAATCCGCACGAGGCCAATTTAATGGAGCAAAGAAAACTAGGTGACTTAACGGTATCGGCGATAGGGCTCGGCTGCATGAGCATGTCTCAAGGGTACGGTACAGCTGACAGAAAAGAGTCGGAGAGAGCACTTCATCGTGCACTCGATATAGGCTACACCTTTCTTGATACAGCCAGCGTATACGGTATCGGACATAATGAGTCCCTCATCGGGGAAGTTCTCCATAGTCGACGAGATGAGTATGTCTTAGCGAGTAAGTGTGGAATTACGAACAAAGACGGGAAAAGAGGTGTTGACGGAACTCCAAAAAACATCACGCACACTTTAGATGAGAGCCTTCAGCGATTAAATACTGAATATATAGACCTTTATTATCTTCACCGTAGGGACTTCAATGTTCCTATTGAGGACAGTGTTGGCGCTTTGGCTGATGCTGTTCGTGCTGGAAAAATTGGTAACATTGGCCTGTCTGAATGCTCGTCGGATACGATACTGAAAGCACATGCTGAACATAAAATTTGTGCTGTGCAATCGGAGTACTCATTGTGGACGCGCGACCCTGATTACAAAGTCATTCAACAATGCAGAGACTTAGGTATTGGGTTTGTCCCTTTTAGCCCTTTAGGAAGAGCTTTCCTATCAGGGGTTGTCCGAGACATGACTAAACTTGAAGACGGTGATATGCGTCATTCTATGCCGCGTTTCTCTGGATCAAATTTTGAATCTAACCTCAAGTTGGTTGATGAGCTCGCTGCAATAGCTGCCGATAACAGCTGCACCTCAGCTCAGTTGGCGCTGGCATGGGTATTATCCAAGAGTTCAGATTTTGTTCCGATACCGGGAACAAAACACGTGAAGTTTGTTGAGGAAAACGCAGCCTCGGCAACCCTAACGATAAGTCAGAGTGACTTGGGGAAAGTCGAAGAAATTTTTGATCCGTCTGCGATCCTGGGTGAAAGATACCATCCCTCTCAAATGATAAGCCTAGATCCTGATGATTAGTTAGGAAGGTCTATCTAGGGTAAAAATCGAATCGGTGTTGGTTAGAGTGTAGTCGTTATAACCAAGCCTTCCTATCGGCTTTATTTTAGCAACATCTACTAAGCCTTCGTCGGTAATAAATTCGTCATCAATATGAATACCTACTACTTCCCCAAAGATCACCTTGTAGACATCTTCCTTGTTCCACCCAGGAAGCTCTACGGTCTTCAGATATTTACATTCTAGATGAACTGGAGCCTCCGCTATTCTTGGTGATTTTACTATTCTCGATTTGACCGGTGTTAATTTAGTTAGAGCTATTTCATCTTCATCCTGAGGGAGAGTGGCCGAAGATTGGTTCATCTGGTCCCGCATATCCCAAGTTGCCATGTTGCACACAAAGTCTCCAGTTTTTTCTGCGTTTCTCGCCGAATCTTTAGTCTTATCCTTTGTGAAGCCGGCGCCTGCGGAAAACATCACGGTTGGCGGTGAATAACAGACACCATTAAAAAAGCTATATGGCGCTAAATTGAAATTACCCTTTAAATCTATAGAGCTTATCCAGCCAATAGGTCGAGGAATTACTAAACTATTGAAAGGGTTTTTGGGTAGGCCATGATCTTTCTTTTTGGGCTCGTAAAACATACTCTTGTCTTCTAAATGGATTTATTGATGGTGTATTTTACATCAATCCAGAGCAAAGTCAGAGCTGTTTGTTGTCAGGGTTGTTCTAATTCCCTTGGACTGAATCTAAGCGACGAGCGCCAGCCAGGATTCCTGGTAATGAATAGTTTCCTTCGTGGCATGCGTACTCATACACGCGCTCCTCTGGACGGTTTCGAGTAAGTATGCGCTCTCCTGAGAATGGACGTTCGTAGGCTTTACTATCCAAGACTGTAAACTCATAGAGAATTTCGTTCTTGGAAACTAAGGTATAACGCTCGGTGAGTTCAAACTCGTCTGAAAGTGTTATGGCTCTTGACGAAGATTGTTCCGGGCGAAAATTATTTGAGTGGACCACTAAAGTGTCCCCCTCCCAAGAAGCAACTGGATCACCCATCCACTGAGGGATATTAAACGGAAGGTGGTTGTCGTTAACTCGTATAATACGTGCATCATGAATCATCTCAGTGAGCACCACCACGTAATCTTTCGTTTGAACGATTTGCAAATTCGGATTCATCATCCCAGGTGTCATTGATGGGACCGCTGCACCAAACATTAAGCAGCGTCCAGATAGATTCTGACCTTCTGGCCCATCAGTGTCTTTCAATCCCGTAGCGCGCCTTTTCGCATGGAAATCTAAAAACCCGTCCCGTCGTGGTATTCGACCATCCGTCGGCTGGTAGATAACGGAAGTTTTGTACTCGCCCTTTATCGGAATTAATTCGGCTGGCAGGTAGTGGCCAAGAAAAGCATCGTCTGCTTCCTGGCCGATACGGGCGCCTTTCTCAGGCGCACCTCGATTTGGTTCCAGCGGCGCATCTTGCTGATCAAGTCTGCTTTGCATGGCCATTTCAAGTTCTTTAGCTTCCGCCTCTGAGTAGGTTCGTTTGTTACCTAAGTCAGGAGAACGCTGCAAAGGGGTTCGGGATCCAAAAAACCAGTATCCTTGAAAGTCCGGGTATCCATGCTCGGTTCTTTGCATGACCCAAGAAGAACTATTATCGCTTTGCGCTGTTGATCCAGCGTTAATGACAATCGTTATGACAAAGATTAGATATATTCTTAGTTTAGACACAATACTCCTCCATGAACTGCGTAATAGTATAAACTAGTCCGTAATACATTTAATGGGACTTAGTGTCGCACATGCTGTTTGTTTCTCAATTCCCGAGTGCTTTTCACTTAGTTAACTAATACTATGCCAACTTGTAAGTAACGACTAGCCAAAAACTATTATGCCTAAAGAAATTCTAGAAAGAGTACATAGTACTTGCCCTCATGATTGTCCAAGCGCATGCGCTCTTGAAGTCGAACGCATAGACAGTAAGACTATTGGTCGTGTTTATGGTGCGAGGGATAATGAATACACATCAGGCACATTATGCGCAAAAGTTGGAAATTACGCCGAGAGAGTTCACCACCCGGAACGCTTGAAAGAGCCTATGCGCAGGGTCGGACCAAAAGGGGTTGGCACTGACTCCTTTGAGCCCATATCTTGGTCAGAGGCATTAGATGAAGTCGCTTTTAAATTTTCACAGCTAGCTGCGGATTATGGTTCAGAGACGATATGGCCACATTACTACGCAGGCACAATGGGGTTAGTACAAAGAGACGGGATTGAACGTCTGCGTCACGCAATGCATTACTCGAGGCAACATAGCACTATTTGCTCCGCAGCATCAGATGCTGGTTGGAAGGCTGGAACGGGAGTGAAGAGGGGAGTTGATGCAAGAGAAATTGGTGACCATAGTGACGTAGTTGTCCTTTGGGGGACAAACGCGGTCCATACTCAGGTCAATCTAATGCATCATGTTTCCCAGGCTAAGAAAAGAGGGGCTAAACTTGTCGTTGTCGATCCGTATAGAAATGCTACTGCAAAAAAAGCTGATCTGCATCTCATGCTTCAACCGGGTACCGATGGAGCTCTAGCAACAGCTATTATGCATGTCCTTTTAGCAGAGAAACTTGCTGACAGAGCTTATCTGGAAGAATACACCGATTTCGGGACAGAACTTGAAACGCATTTAGCGGATAAGACAGCTCAGTGGGCTGCGGAAATTACTGGCGTTCCATCAGAACAGATTGTCGAGTTTGCGAGACTAGTTGGAAATAAACCTAAGACATTTTTCCGTTTAGGGTATGGGTTTACTCGAACCCGAAACGGTGCATTCAATATGCATGCAGTTTCATGCATACCGGCAGTCACTGGGGCTTGGAAATATTATGGTGGCGGTGCTTTGTACAGCAATGCGGAGCTCTTTCAGCTCGATAAATCTCTGATTGTTGGCGCAGACCTGCTAGACAAGGGGGTCAGAGTTTTTGATCAGTCTCGAATCGGAGAGATTTTATGCGGTAACCCGGTTGACCTGAAAGGCGGGGCTCCTGTAACTGCCATGCTGATTCAAAATACTAACCCCATGATGGTCTCCCCTTCTTCGCTTAAGGTTCGCGCAGGATTTGAGAGAGAAGATCTTTTTGTCTGTGTCCATGAGCAATTCATGACTGAGACAGCAGCTATGGCCGATATTGTGCTCCCAGCTACAACTTTTTTAGAGCATGAGGACATATACCTCGCAGGTGGCCATACGTTTTTACAAGTTGCCAAGCCTGTTATCGAGCCACTGGGAAATGCAAAATCTAACCACTTTGTAATTTGTGAACTGGCCCGGAGATTGGGTGCAGAGCATTGCGGGTTTGATATGACAGCATGGGAAATTATCGATCAAACTCTCGAACTTTCGAACTTGCCGTCAGCAGAGAAAATACACTCAGAGAATTGGCTTGATTGCGCAAAAGGGTTTGAAGAGTCCCATTTCCTCAACGGTTTCGAGACAAAAGATAGAAGGTTCCACTTTTCACCAGACTGGTCAAAATTGGGAAAGATAAATGCCTCTTTACCAAAATTTCCTGACCATTATAGAGTGACGGACAATCGAACTGAGGAAAGGCCTTTTAGATTGGTCACAGCCCCTGCTCGGCAATTCCTCAATAGCAGTTTTACCGAGACACATGCTGCACGCAAAAGAGAGGGTCGCCCTACTGCGAAGATACATTCAAGCATTTGTGAAAGGCTTGGCGTCGGCGACGGTGATCTGGTTAGAATTGGTAATGATTTAGCGTCTGTTGTTTTGCATGTTGAAATATTTAATGACCTGCAGGAAGATGTTGTTATTGTTGAAAGTATCTGGCCAAATTCGAGTTTTATAGAGGGTGCTGGCATCAACTCTTTAGTCAGTACTGACCCAGGTCATGGTGTAGGCGGTGCTGTGTTTCATGATACCTCTGTCTGGTTGAAAACAGTGGAGGCGAATAACTAAAGATTGGCTTTCTTTTGTGTCTTGAAGGGTTCACTTAGTAGCAATAGATAACTGATACATCGTTTACCCTGAAACTCTGTTATTCCTATGCTCATGGATTGATGACTCAACGCTGGCTTTTCCTTGTAGGTTCCGAAGATTTTATCCCACCACAAAAAGTTAAAACCAAAATTACAGTTATGCTCGTCTTTGCTCATGGAATGATGGATTCTATGTACATCGGGAGTGACTAAAAAGGACCTCAGTGCTGAATCAAGCTTAGCACTTAATCGCCAATTGCTATGATTAAAGATTGATGAAGCATTTAATAAGACTTCTGAAAGTAAGACGGCGGTCGCAGGAGGCCCTAAAAGTAAAACGAGCCCAAATTTTATAACGCTGGAAATTAGTATCGAGACAGGATGAAATCTAAGACCTGTCGACGCATCATAGTCACCGTCAGAATGATGCATCCTATGAAATTTCCAGAGTGGTGTGAAAGCGTGGAACAGACGGTGTTGAAAATAAATAGTCAAATCGAATAGCAGGATATAGAGGGGAATAGAAAAAACAAGGGGGAGCTTGATGATATTGAAAATCCCCCACCCCTCTTGGTTAGCAATAAATGATGATGCGATGACTAGAAATGATAATCCTAGGTCAACTACTGCTGCATTGGTTATTCCGAAACTTAGGTTTGTAAGCCAACGTCGCGACTTTGAATAAAGTAGTTTTCTTCGAGGTCTTCGCACTTCCAAGATAGATATGCAACAAAGCACAATTAGGAAACAGAGAAAACGTATGAGGAATTCAGAATCAAGACTAAATCCTTCTGCGCTCACTTACTTTTCACCTTCAGAACTAAAGTTTTCTGGTAGCAGGTTGCCAAACATAGCGACGTAAGCTTTATTCAAAATACTTATCACCTCAGTATTAAAAAATTGGAAATGCAGAAACCGGATTTTCGCCCACTTATCATCCATTATGGTTCGAACCTCAGCCATCTCAGCACTGTCCGCAGCGAGGTATGCGACCTCATAATTAGGTAATAGCTTCTCTAATTCATTTTGCCGTTCTGTTATTTCCTGGTTTGCCGCATCAGGCAAGAGTCTGTAGTAGCTTTTGATGATAGTGCTAGGCTCAGATTCATCTGATAAGAGCTCAATTCTTTCAAAAAGATTTCCTTCAATTGTAAGCAAAGGGGCTTCATTTTCTGCTGCTACTAATGATCTAGCAAACAGAATGAGGCAAAAACAAATATGAGTTGCGAATGGGTAGACTTTTTCATCGGACCATCTATGTGGAGACATCAAGCTATTTCTCCTAGCGAAAATCTGGTGTCAGTAGCTCGTTTTTCTATGCGATCTCCCAACAAAGAATATTAGGCCCTGTTTAACGCTTCTTCATTAGCAGCTGATTCGATCGCTTCCTGATTCTGCTCCTGAAATTCTTTTAGCCGCCTTGCCTGCTCTACGACGAAGGCACGAATAGATTCAAGTTGGCTGGGAGTGATTGTGTCCTCAAATTCAGGCATACCCCTTTCTGCTCTTGAGCCACCTATCACTATATCTGCCATCTCTGAGTGAGTGTTTAAGTTCATTAAGCGTAGGTCTGGTGCCACTATCGCGACCTCGTTAGGTATCCCTATCCCACCGTGGCAGCTCGCACATTGCGCGTGATACAAATCATCCCCTTCAGAGATCTGAGCAACACCAAAGTCATCATCCGGAAGCTCTGGCACTTCAGCTTGAACTATTTCAGGAATCGGAAGTTCGATGTCTCCGTTGAGTTTGAAGACAAGAACTGTACCACCTAGATCAATTGCCCGGTTTCCGTTCATCATCGTGGCAACATATTGACTATTTCCTACCTGGTAAGTCATCACCGATGTTGATCTAAAGGTACCTGGCGCTTTATATCTCCATAACACCTCGCCATTTTCAGTATCACGCACAGAGAGTTCGCCAGTTCCTTCGGGGTGGAATAGCAAACCGCCGCGAGTAGCAACTACTCCGCCGTTATAATCGGATTCCAGTTCGTGGCGCCACTTATAACCACCGGTAATAGGATCGAACGCCCCGACATAAGCTTGTGACTCAGGCCTGGGATCAGCCTCCTCTATCAATCGTCGTCGATACTCACCCTCACCCCAACCGAGACTAAGGCCTCGTTCGCGAATTTCATATTCTCCCGTTTCTACAAACCCTTCGTCTAGTGAGTAAAAGTTAGCGATGTCGTGATAATAGAAATACATGAGGCCTAACTCGTTATCCCAAGATTGGGGTTCCCAATTATGTGCCCCTGAATTGGCAGGCATAATCCATTGAGGTTCTGACTCGTATACTACGTCGGGGTTTTCTACCGGTCGCCCGGTTTCCATATCAACATGAGTCGCCCAGTCAATTCCTTCCGTGTATGGTAGTGCTCTCAACAGTTCTCCATCTTCACGATCGATAACGTAAAAGAAACCGTTTTTTGGGGCCTGCAGGACAACTTTGCGCTGTTCTCCGCCAAACTCAATTTCACCTAAAGCCATATCCATCGCGGAACTATAATCCCAATTGTCACCTGGCGTTGTTTGGTAGTACCAGTTCATCCTGCCAGTGTCGACATCGACTGAGACGATGGCCGATAAAAATAAATCGTCTCCGCCTCCCGGCGACCTTATCTCTCGAGGCCACGGTGCGCCGTTACCAACTCCTATGTACAGACTATTAAACTCTTCGTCATAAACTAATGAGTTCCAGGCCGTGCCGCCGCCGCCATATTTCCACCATTCCCCCCCCCAAGTCTGTGCGGCTAGTTCCATTTCAGGATGCTCGAAGGGTTGGTTGGGGTCTCCGGGCACCAAAAAAAATCGCCAGTCAACCTCTCCAGTATTAGCATCGTAGGCAGTGACGTAACCTCGACGGTGACCGGATTCGCCGCTGCCCTGACCTATATAGACCTTTCCTGCAGCGGCTCTGGGTGCACCTGTTATGTTAAATCGACCTAAACCTTCTGGAATCCATGTATCTACATCCCAGACTTCTTGTCCTGTGTTTGCATCGACTGCAATCAGTCGGCCGTCGAAAGTTCCAACGAATACTTTCCCCTCATAAACTGCAGCACCGCGATTATGAGCTGGACCGCAGCAAGCCAGACGGATTGAGCTCTTATCGACCTCAGGGTCATAATTCCAAATTTCCTCACCAGTGGTTGCGTCGAGTGCGTAGATAACACTCCAGCCGTTTGTAACATACATAACACCATCAACAACTATAGGAGTGCCCTGCATGCGCATATTGTAGTCGCCTATCTGCTTGGTCCAGGCAAGCCCAAGTTGATCTATCGTATCGGTATTTATTTGTGTGAGCTGGGAGAATCGTTGTTCTTTAAAATTTTGGCCATAAGTGAGCCAACTACCCGGTTCTTCTGCGGGAGAATTAATAACTCGTTCGTCGGTGACGTTCCCCCGATTGTTTTCTGCCCCAAATGAAGGATTGAACGAAATTATAAAAAACAGTAACAAAGCGTTCGTAAGAATTGTTTTAAATCGATAGCAGTTCATTTAGTCTCACTCGCGTTCTTGGTTTTACTGCTACTTTACCTTAAAAATCGACTTTATTTGAGTAAATTCTCTTCAAAATAGCGGCACATCCGAGGAACCACTAAACTCAGAGCCTGAGAGCCGAAATAGGTTCTCATCGAGGAGGCTTAACGCTGAAAAAGGTAAGAGAATTTCACGAAAATTTGATCACCGTCTTGACGAAGTTCATTTGCCACAACTAGCTCCCTTTCTCCCTCCATTTCGACGATATCGAAATTACTCTGATTTGAGTTATAGCCGACGTAGAAAGCTGACCAGGGATTTATGACGTACCTAAGAAGCAAGTCAAAGTTTAAATTCTCATTATCTTCGAGTCGGGTTGCCGGACCACTGTCCGTTTTATCATACTGCGTAATAAAACGAAGAGATAATTCTTTCGTAAATTGGTAATTCCAGTTACTGCGAAAGATTTCGTTTGTAAAAATCTTAGTATCTGAATTCCGATTCTCTAACTCGGTTAGAAAATATGTGTTTTGAATCTGCAAACGTTCGATTGGCCTCCAAAAAAAAGAGATGTCGACCCGACTGGTGTTTGCGACATATGGCAGTGCGCCACGAGTCGGCACAAGATTTAATGCTCTGCCTTGTCGGTAGCTTGCCCTAATCGAAGCGGTTTGAGATGTATTATTAGAAAAGTCGATTTGCCAGTTCTCATAATCATAGCGAGTATTGCTAATGACACCGATAAAATCTTTTGGGCGCAGGATTTCGGCGTAGTCAGTAAAACGTGCACCTATCGTAGTAGTCGCAAAGTTAAGCTCAAAATTTGGGCCGAGTTGGTGATAGATGCGAGTGCCATCTGTATCATTCAAATAAACGTCGAAAAGGCCAGCAGTCCAACTGTTGATATTTGGGCTCTCGGGGTAAAAATTCAGATTCAAACTATTATGGATTCCCGACGTGTCCGGCTTGAAGAAACGATTCTGGAACCCCAAATCAGTACGAAAATTATCGGTCGTCTCTATAAAGTGAGAATGAGTGTTTACGGTTCTTCCTACTCTGTTAATTTGTATGTTCCGCTGATAGCCCTGTGTCGGATCACCGCCTAAAACTGGCTCAGTATCGGTGCCAACCACCTGCATATTAGTGATCCAATTGTCATTTAGCTTTAAGCGAGCGTCCAGACTCGCGACTCGATTAAAGCCATCGCCGAGTTCGCGATCGCTTAAGAAGAAACCAACTCTTGATTGCTCGGATATGTCTCGAAACCCTCGTAATATTCCAATATTTGCCTTCTCGCCGCTAAGCGGATCTGTTGTTTCTCGGTTCATTCCAGGCGCTTGATCATTCATTAAGATCGTTCCGAAACCATACTTACCCGATCGACCCGTGAACCGAACGCCTCCTTCGGGGTCCGCGATACGGCGGGTGAAGAGTAGGATAGAATCAGTAGCAAAAAAATCAGCATTTTCTATAAAGAACGGCCTGCGCTCTGGGAATTGGACTTCAAATCGCTCGTTTACTGTTACTTGTGGTTGGTCAGATTCCACCTGACTAAAGTCAGGGTTGAGCGTAATATCTAGAACCTTCGAGTCGTTAAAAACAAACTTCGCATCCAACCCTACATCAGTTTCCGTAATGTTTTCAAACTTGGGACCATTTTCTGCTTTAGAGTCAAGTGCATTTAAATCCCTTGTGAATAAAAAGGGAATGAACTGTGAGTTATTTCCGGGAGACACATTTTCTATGCCACGAAGTAGTGCGGTTTGGTTGAGTCTACCCTCTAATTCGAGCGAATATCTTGGCCAGAAAGAAAATTCAGAATATCGAGGTATAAAACGACCAAACTGAACGCGCCAAATTTGCTGATCCGCCTCTCTAAATCTCAAACTGCGAAGTGGTATCGACATCAAGACCATATAACCTTCATCAGTCACTCTTCCATCGCTTTCCCACACGGCGTCAAAGGATGTATCGAAACCGGCCCGATTCGATGACCCCTCTGTCCAACGGGCATCCCACTGTATGCCGAGTGGCGTAGAATGAAATGAGAGAGCGGTCCGCTGATCATTGAAGGTGTCAATCGTCAGTCCGACGCGTTCGTCACCGTTGATGTTCTCGCGAGAAGCTAAATTTGCGCGAATCAATTCTGGCTCTGTATCGAAGGCCAGCCATATTGCAAACAGATGAGTCTGATTGTAAGCAATATAGACTTCTGTCCGTTGGCTGGGGGAGGCCCCGTCGTTAGGTGTTCGCTGAATGAACTCGCCAGCTTTTCCCATAGATCGCGCTATTTCTGTCTGGGGTGCCATTCCTTCGAAGTCTGTGAGTGTGGGTATGCCTTCTATACGGGGTATAAATATTTCTCCATCAGCGGCATATGAATATATGCCGATACTGCTCAAAAATAGAAACAAGTGTGACCGAATAGCGTTCTTGGTGTTCATTTCTTTGTCAGAATCTATAAGAATTTTAGGCGCCACATCTTATGGATTGAAAATATAAGAGCAAGCCTTTATTGCAATTTATTTCACATCAATTTTTATGACAAGGTTGTAACTGTCTCGCGCTATTCAGACAGTAATAGGAGAGGAGTAGCTAGGTGATCAAATTCATGTCATCGTCCCACTCGGCTGTGACTTCCCTACGAGATTGGTCTACACACTTGCTTAACCATTCATCATCGTATTCTTTATTATGACGCTTTAAAACTTCTTCAGGCACGCCATCCCAAACATTAGGAGTATTGCCTTCATATCCTAGATCTTCAAAGCCCAATTCTGTGGTGTAATAGCCAGTCATCGTTAAATCGCGCATGAGTGAGAAAAATCTTATACCGGGCTGTAAAGTTTGATCTCTAACCTCAGGGTATGCAATTGCATCGCAGATTTTTAATCGTTGAGACTCAGTAATGTTTATAAAATTTGCGCTAAAGTTTTCTATCGAATGGTTGTCAAGCCACATAATTCCCCCTCTTAGAGGAACCTTGAAGTTCTCTTTCTCTTTGGTAATGAATTCAATAAAGTCTGGCACGCCTGCATCTAGTGCCCCTCCGTTTGGGTGTTCATTGGGTAGAATTATGTCGCATAGAGTGGCAATGGTTATCAATTCATGATCGCTAAAATAAGACTCCTTAAATAGATTTTGGTCATGAGCTTTTTCTACATCTGTGCGACCGTACGAATAGTCAGAGCTAATATTTGCCCATGTTAGTGGCTTTACCGCATTGTTGGTATAGCTCGCGCATCCGACTGTCCCGATAAAGCTGGGTGCTGCAGAGGCTAGTATTAAAGTTTTTAGTGTTTTTCGGCGATTCATAAAGTTCTTCTTAAATATTACGCTTACTCATTTGGTCGACTATATAGTCAGATGTTCGCCACGCTAGCGCTAATATAGTCCAAGTTGGATTTTTATCGGCCTGACTAACAAAGGGGCCAGCGTCGGCGACGAAGACATTGGCAGCATCATGCAGTTGACAGTACTCATTTGTTACTGATGTCCTCCGATCTGTTCCCATCCTTGTTGTTCCCACTTCATGGATGATTTCGCCCGGCACTGTCAAGCCAAAATTCTCACTGGCTCCTGGTTTTTCGCCTAAAGGGATGCCCCCCGATGCTTGTAAGAGATCCTCCATCGTGTCTTGCATATGTTTAGCTTGGTTAATTTCATGCTGCGTCCATTTGTAATTAAACCGCAGAACGGGCATACCCCACTCATCGACCTCGTGTGGGTCTAGTTCACAGTAATTGTTATGTTGCGCGATGCTCTCTCCCCGACAAGCAATAGAAAGTCTGGCGCCAAAAAAGCGTTTAATGTCATCCCTCAGTCGCTCTCCGTAACCACCTACTTCTTTGCCAATGAATTCATTGTACTGGTTTACTGCAAAACCAAAACCGTAACTCGGCATGCGCATTCCTCCCCCTATCTCTAGGTGATAGCCCCGAGAAAAGTCTAAATTTGAATTTTCCAACCACCAGGGTGTGTAGACATGCATGCCCCCAACGCCATCTTCATTATAGATGTCTCTGTCCATTAGGTCTGGCAGAAAGGCGGCTCGGCTTGCCCCAGTTGAATCATGCAGATATCGTCCTACGTGACCACTATTATTTCCAAGCCCTTGAGGATGTGCTGGGCTGGTCGAGTTGAGTAAAATTCTCGCAGAGCTGCATGCAGAGGCTGCAAGCACAACGGCTCTTGAATGCAAATTATTAAAGCTTCTATCTTTTTTATTTATGAAAAGCACACCAGTAGCCTTGCCGCTTTCATCGGTCGTGACCTCAGTGACCATGCTATTAGTAAAAAGATCAACTCGCCCACCGTTAAGTGCTGGGAATATAAGTGAAGTTGATGATGAGAAATCTGCATGGATCGAACAGGCACGATCGCATTGGCTACAGTAGAAACATACACCTCTCTGATTGTTGATGCGCTTAGTCAAGATAGATTTTCTTGCGGGAATCACGGGAATGTCTAACTTTCTAGCGCCATCGATATAATACAGCTCATGTAATCGAGGCTTGGGCGCAGGTAAAAAGAAACCGTCAGGATCGTTATATAAACCCTCGTTGCTTCCAAAGACGCCTATTAATTTATCTACCTTGTCATAATAAGGTTTGATGTGTTCGTAACCTATGGGCCAATTATGACCTAAGCCATCAGAGTCATATCGTTTAAAGTCAAGCGGTCCGAATCTAAGTGAAATTCTGCCCCAGTGGTTCGTTCTACCTCCCAACATTCTAGCTCGCCACCACATGAATTCGGTACCCTCGGTAGTTGTGAAGGGCTCGTCGTCCAATTCCCAACCGCCGATGCATGCATTAAAGTCTCCAAAAGGCCGCCGCCGTGTACTGGCGCCTCTTCGAGGCGATTCCCAAGGAAAGCGCAGCTGTGTTCTCTGGCTGTCGTCTGCGGGATCATAGAAGTCTCCCGCTTCAATGAGTGCGACTTTTAAACCAGCGTTGGCCAATTGATATGTCGCCATACCACCGCCCGCGCCTGAACCAATAATGATTACATCGTAGGAATCTTGTGACATAAAATAATAAATGGTCGTTATGAAAGAAACTTGATCATACTTTCGAGAACGTTCGAGCGCAAACTATTGTGTGGTTTGCTGGTAATTTGATTCGATAATTTCGCGAGCACGCTGGAAATCTTTTCTTAAGGCGGAGTTAAAAACTCTTCGTACAAAAAAAGCGAGTAAACGAGAAGATGGTTCATACACAACCGAAACACGAACAAGTGTCTTTCCTTCTTCAGGCTCTGAGAATTCATACCTTGCTAGTGAATAATTTAGAGG
>ERZ802830.1330-NODE-1330-length-23620-cov-35.5364_pt1 | contig 23620 bp, 25 predicted proteins | sample MGYA00345654_ERZ802830 | MGnify/ENA primary metagenome ERZ802830 (study PRJEB30503, sample SAMEA104212375) | marine metagenome | biome: Westerlies Biome; feature: [SRF] surface water layer (ENVO:00010504) within the epipelagic zone...; material: water...
TAATATAAATCCTGATAATGTCGTAGCAATTGGAGCTTCAATTCAAGCAGATATTTTGTCTGGTGATTCAAATGAAGAGCTTTTATTATTAGATGTAATACCACTATCTTTGGGGATTGAAACTATGGGCGACCTTGTTGAAGTTATAATACCTAGAAATAGCACTATACCAACCAGCAGTAGTAAAGAATATACTACATTCAAAGATGGACAAAATGCAATGAGTATTCACGTTGTGCAAGGTGAAAGAGATTTAGCAAGTGATTGTAGATCACTAGCAAAGTTTACGGTCAAAGATATACCTCCAATGTTGGCAGGGTCTGCAAGAATAAATCTGGAGTTCCAGATAGATGCAGACGGAATTTTAAATGTGAGTGCTAGAGAAACTTCAACAAATAAAGTAACAGAAGTTGAAGTAAAACCAACATTTGGAATTTCTGATTCAGAAATTGAACAAATGTTAAAAGATTCTTTTGATAATGCAAAGGAGGACATTGTAAATAGAAATTTGAATGAGTCTATAGTAGAGGGGGAAAGGGTAATTTTGTCAATTAACTCGGCACTTAATATTGATGGCAAAGATTTATTAAATAATGTCGAATATGATGAAATATGTCATGCAAGAGACAAATTAGAAAAGTCACTAGAAAGTGAAGATAGAGAGACTATTATAGGTGCTATAAAAAATCTAGAAAATATATCGGAGACATATATCTCAAGAAGAATGAATTCTAGTATACAAAAAATTATGAAAGGAAAAGAAATTAAGGAGTACAATTAGAATGCCAAAAATAACTTTTTTGCCACACGAAGAGCTATGTCCCGAAGGGCTAATTATTGAAGTTGAAGAAGGCGTAAGCATTTGTGATATAGCTCTTCAAAATAAAATTGATATAGAGCATGCATGTGAAAAGTCATGCGCATGTACAACGTGCCATGTCTATATTAGAGAAGGCCTTGAAACGCTAGAGGAATCAACAGAAGATGAAGATGATATGCTTGATAAAGCATGGGGTTTAGAGCCAGATTCTAGATTAAGTTGCCAGGCAGTTACAGGTAAAAGTGATTTAGTTATTGAAATACCGAAATATACTATTAATATGGTTTCAGAAAATCACTAAAGGTAAATATAATGAGCTTAAAATGGGAAGATAGTTTAGATATTGCATGTGAATTACTAGAAAAATATCCAGATGTTGATCCTCAATATATAAGATACACAGATTTACATGAATGGATATGTGGGTTAAAAGAATTTGAAGATGACCCTAATAATTCAAATGAAAAAATTCTCGAAGCAATACAGATGAACTGGATAGAAGAATCAAAATAAAAAATTTATAGGAGTATAAGATGTCAGTAGAAAAAACATTTTCAATAATAAAGCCAGATGCAGTTGGTAATAACGTAGTTGGAAAAATTCTTCAAAGATTTGAGGAAAATAATTTACAAATAATAGCTTCAAAAATGATTCATCTAACAAAAGAGAAAGCAGAAGGTTTTTATAGTGTTCATAAGGAAAAACCTTTTTTTACAAATTTAGTAGAATTCATGACATCAGGGCCTGTAATAGTCCAGGTTTTAGAAGGTGAAAACGCAATATTGAAAAATAGGGAAATTATGGGGGCAACAAATCCAGATGAAGCTGCTCAAGGAACAATACGAAAAGATTTTGCTAAAAGTATTGACGAAAATGCTGTTCATGGTTCAGATGCCCCAGAGACTGCAGCAGCTGAGATAGCCTATTTCTTCAATGACAATGAGATTTGTAAACGAACAAGATAGTATTTGTTATGGAAAATCTTGATTCTCTAAAAATAGCAAGTAATCTATTAAAATCCGAAAGAGAAAAATCTTCTTTAACAGTTGAAGAAGTTAGTTTTGAGTTAAAACTAGATAAAAAAATTATTAAAGATATTGAATCTGGAAATTTTAATAATTTTAATAGCTACTTATTCTTAAAAGGTTATGTAAGAAATTACGCAAACTTCTTAGGAGTAAGGGTAAGTCTTCCTGAAATTAAAAATAAAAAAAAGCAGAAAAATAATACATTAAAATCCATAGAAAATAAAAAAAAACCAGAAAAAATGAAAATTTTAATATTATCTTTAACATTATTTTGCATATTATTAATATTTATTATTTATGAGGTAAGTACTAATAGTAAAAAATTAAATGATATTTCTTTAGATCCGTTACCTGCTTCTGAAATAAAAGATGAAATAATATTAAAAGAAAATATTGAACGTAAAATAAAAAATGATGTGAATACTGAGTATAAAACAGAAAAAATTTTGATTGATAATAATAATATTATTATTGAAGATTCTTTTAATAATGACATACAGGAGAATCTGTTAAATAACAATAAAGTATTGGAAAATTCTATACAAACTAATCCTAAGCTGAATACTGATAATTTTTCTGAAAGTAAACCTAATAGAGTTTTAGAAATTACATATAAGCGAGACTCTTGGACAGAAATAATTGATTCAAATGGCGATATTATATTCTTTGATTTAGTTAAAAAAAATAAAATACTAAAATTCACTATTTTAGCGCCATTTGAGATATTATTAGGTGACGCAACAGCTGTTAATATAAAGTATAATGATAATATAGTTAGTGTTCCGTACTATAACCCTGATACTAACGTTGGAAAGATAAAAATTGCGAACTAAATTACAATGAAAAAATATCAATCTGTTAGAGGAATGCGAGATATTTTACCAAATGAATCGAAAGCTTTTAGAAGCTTAGAAGATAAGCTAATATCTTCTGCAAGTCAGTATGGATTCCAGGAAATTAAAACTCCAATTCTTGAAGATACAAACCTTTTTATTAAGTCTATTGGTGGTGGCACCGATATAGTTGAAAAAGAAATGTATTCTTTTATAGACTCAAAAAATAATTCTATATCAATGCGACCTGAAGGGACTGCATCTTGTGCAAGAGCTCTAATAGAAAATGGATTAAATGACACAATTAATAAAATTTGGTACTCGGGGCCATTTTTTAGACATGAAAGACCGCAAAAAGGTAGGTATCGACAATTTCATCAATTTGGAATTGAGTTTATAGGCGTAGAAAATTTTGAGGCAGACTTTGAAATAATAAGCCTAGCAAATAATATGTGGAGAAATCTCAACATAAATCCAACGCTAACAATAAATTCCATTGGTGATAGTGATGATCGAAAAAAATATATCAATGTATTAGTAGAATATTTAAAAAAATATGAAAATAGTTTTAACGAAAATGAAAAAAATAAATTAAAACTTAATCCGCTAAGAATATTAGATACAAAAAATATCAAAACACTGGAAATTTTAGAACAAGCGCCAAAGATTAGTGAATATATATCTAAAGAATCAAAAACTCACTTTGAAAATTTACTAAGATTGCTGGGAGATAATAATATAGAGTATATTAAAGAGGAAAAATTGGTAAGAGGTTTAGACTACTACAATAGAACAGTATTTGAATATATAGACGACAGTGATAATACGCAAAATACAATTTGTGCAGGTGGAAGGTATGACTTTCTTTTTGAGAATCTATGTGACAAAAAATTACCAGCTTTAGGTTTTGCAATAGGAATTGAGAGATTAATAGAATATACAAAATATGAAGAAAAAGACGATAGGATAAAGAGCTTTTATATAATAACATTGAGTGAAAAAGATCACCTTTATTCGCTGAATATTGCTAATTTAATCCGTAATATATCTAAAAAATTTATAGTATCAAGTAGTTATAGCTATAAAAATATAAAATCACAATTGAAAAAAGCTGATAAATTATCGTCAGACTATTGTGTTATAATTGGCCAAGAAGAAAGTAAAAATAATACATGTCAGATAAAAAATATGAATTCTGGGGATCAGAAGAATATAGGTATTGATGCAATAGAAAAATATATAAGAAACGAAATTTGTTTTAAGGAATAAAAATGAGCGACGAAAATTCAGACTTTACTAGTAAAATAGTAATATGGTGTAGTAAAAATATTAAATACATTTTAATTGGAGCTGCTATAGGAATAAGCATACCTTTATCCTGGAATTACTATCAATATACTCAAGAAAGAGATAATTTGGTAGCATCAGACCTTTATAATGAATTAATAGATTTAGTTAAAACGGAAGATGAATATAAGCAAATTGAAAATATTATATCCTCAGATTACAAAAACTCCATATATGATATTCTGTCGAAATTTGTTTTATCGAAAAAAGAATTTGAGAGTAAAAATTATAGTTTAGCAAAAGAGTACTTAGAAGAAATTATCAATATAAATGCCAATGAAACTTATAATAGTTTAGCCATGATTAAAATTTCTTTAATAAATATTGAAGAAAAAAAATATGACGAAGCATTGGCATACATCGAAAAAGTTAATTTAAAAGATGCATTTAAACAAGTATTATCTGAAATAAAAGGGGACATATATAAGTTTAAGGGTGATAAAGAGAATGCTCTAAAATATTATACTGAAGCTATAGATTCTTCTGCTATTAATAATGAAAATTTACTGATGAAAAAAAACTCTGTTAAAAATTAAAACTTGTCATGAAAAAAATATTATTTTTTTTAATTATCTTTTTAAGCTCGTGCTCAACAACAGAAAGATTTCTTCCAGGATTTACTCCTGATTTTATAACAAAATACTTTAAAGAAGAAGTTAAGCCATATGGAGAACTTCCTAATTTTGTTAAAAATACCGATGTTATAGCAGTTTGGGATAAAAAATTACCCGGGGAAATTAATAATGAATATTCTTTTTTAAGCATGTATAAACTTGATGATCGAATATTTATTCCAACTGATGCGAATAATATTCATATAGTTTCTTCGGAGACAGGTGAATTGAAGAAGACTATTGATACCGAGTTAGATATATTTTCAGGAATTATAGCTGATTCAGATTTACTATACTTTGGTTCCAAGCAAGATACTATTACAGCTATAAAACAAAGTGATCATAAAGTTGTTTGGCAGAGAATAATGTCTAGTGAAGTAATGTCTATTTCAGAAGTTGCTAACGATACAATTTATGCAATAACAAACGATAGTAAAGTTACTGCTATTGATATTAATACTGGAAAATTTATTTGGATAAATTCTCAAATTCCTTCAAGTCTTTCAATTAGAGGTTTTAGCAAACCTGTTATTTCTGATGATAAACTTTATGTTGGTTTTGAAGACGGCAGAATAGTTTCTTATGATTCACTTAACGGAGATATTATTTGGCAAAATCAACTAAAAGCTATAAATATTGAAACCATCATTGATAGACTTAATGATATTGACGGCTCAATGATAATAGATAATGGTATATTGTATGTAATATCTTACCAGGGAAGTTTAGCAGCTATCGATAGTTTTAATGGCCAAGTTCTATGGACAAATGAGGCATCCTCAATTGATGGTTTAGCAGAAAATGACGATAATATTTTTTTTGTGAACGATGAAGGTGTTTTGAAAGCAATTGATAAATACACTGGTAGACAAAAATGGAAGCAAGATCAATTCTTTAAAAGGCTGATTGGCACCCCTATATATTATAATGATTTTATATTAGTTTGTGACATAGAGAATTATTTGCACGTATTTAACTCAGATTCTGGAATAACATCAGGGAGAATAAAAATCAAAAATAAAATACAATCTATTAATGTAGAATATGATTCACTATACACACTTGATAATGAGCTCAACCTAAAAAAGTATAATATTAATAAAATAAAATAGTTTAAATGAATAATATAGTTACTTTAGTAGGAAGACCAAATGTAGGTAAATCTACGATATTTAATAAACTTACTAAAACAAATAACGCTATAGTTGCTGATGTACCTGGCTATACAAGAGATTGCCAGCAAGGTACATGTAACTTTGAAAATAAAAAATTTTTTGTTGTTGATACAGCAGGATTATTTTTTAATGACGATGAGGTAAGTAACATATCTGAAGTAAATACCCTTGAAGCAATAACTGAATCAGATTTATTAATGTTTGTAGTTGATGGTGCAGAAGGACTTGTAAGCTCAGATATTGAAATAGCTAATAATTTAAGAAAATTGCATAAAAAAATCTACTTAGTTGTAAATAAGATAGATAAAGTTCAAAAAGATATAGTATTAAGTGAGTTTTCAGAACTCGGGTTCGACGACGTGACTTTAATTTCTGGTAAAAATGGTTCTGGCATCAAAGAAATAACTAAAAAAATTGCAGATAATGTAACAGAAGCTATAGAAGCTGAGAATGATGAAGATTTGAATCTTGCTATTTTAGGTAAGCCTAATGTTGGAAAATCAACTCTAGTTAATTCATTTCTTGGAAAAAATAAACAAATTACTCAAAATAAACCAGGAACAACAAGGGACTGCATTAAAATACCTGTAACTAAATATGGTCATAATTTTAATATCGTTGATACTCCTGGTGTAAGAAGAAAAAGTAAAACAAAAAATTATATAGAAATAATTGGTGTTATTAAAACCTTAAAAACTATTGAGGCATCAGATGTAGTTATCATTTTAATAGATTCTTTGGATGGCATTACAGATCAGGACTTATCTTTAATAGGAACTGTTATGGAATTAGGTAAACCTGCATTAATAGCTCTCAATAAAAGTGATGCTATTGATGAATACCAAGAGCATTTATTGAAATATGGTGTTGATACTAAATTAAAATTTATAAATTATATTCCGATATATAAAATTTCTGCTTTAAAAAGTTTTGGACTAAAAAAGCTGCTAAGTTCTGCAATGAAGATATATAGGCATAGTAGAATATCAATTAATACTTCAATGTTAAATGATATCATACAGAAGGCTATATTTGATCATCAGCCTCCAGCATATGGAGGAAAAAGAGTTAAAATTAGGTATGTCCATCAGGGTGGAAATAACCCAATAAGACTCGTAATACATGGCACATATGTTGATAAGTTATCTAAGGACTATTTAAGGTATTTATCTAGCTATATAAGAAAAAAAATAGAGTTAACTGGAATAACAATTTTTTTTGAATTAAGAAATAAGTTTGAAAAATAAAAAAAATATTTTATTTTTCATGAGTCACACTAACCGAGGTGTAAATACCGCCTCTTACATTAAATTCTGCATTAATATGCATGTATTTAGGGTTTAAGAGTTTTACAAGATCATCTAGAATTTGATTAGTAAGGTCTTCATGAAATCCTGGCTTATCTCTAAATGAAACAAAGTATAACTTTAATGATTTTAATTCCACACAAAGTTTGTCTGGTATATACTCAATTAGTATATTAGCAAAGTCTGGCTGCCCAGTTTTTGGACAAAGGCTTGTAAATTCAGGTATTTCAAAATTAATAGTGTATTCTCTATCAATTTTTGGATTTTCAAATGTTTCTAATATATTATTACTCATAGTTTAAGCATTATAAGTAAGTATTTAAACAAAACAACTCATTATATTATAATTATAAGGAAAGATATTGAGATTAACAAATATTAGGATTTCTGGATTCAAGTCATTTGTAGATAAAACAGAGATAACTTTATCAGAAAAAAGAACAGGAATAATTGGTCCAAATGGATGTGGTAAATCTAATATTATTGATGCTGTTAAATGGGTCTTAGGGGAAACTTCAAAACATATTAGGGGGGATAGCATTGATGACGTTATTTTTAACGGCACAGATTCGAGAAAGCCTAATGACTATGCAAATGTTGAATTAATATTCTCAAATATAGAAAATAGAATTGGTGGCCAATATGCGCAGTATGATGAAATTTCTGTAAAAAGAGAAGTAACCAGAGATGGGGCCTCAAAATATTTTTTAAATAATAGTCATTGCAGAAGAAGAGATATTTTAGATATATTTATGGGAACAGGTTTAGGGCCAAAAAGTTATGCAATAATTAATCAAGGAACAGCATCAAGATTAATTGAATCAAAGCCAGAAGAGTTTAGAGTATATCTTGAAGAGGTTGCAGGTATTTCTAAATATAGGGAAAGGAAAAGAGAGACAGAAAATAAAATTAGCCATACGAAAGATAATTTAGAAAGGCTCAATGATGTAATAAGCGAGGTAACTAAACAAATAAAAACTTTAGAAAGGCAAGCTATTCAAGCTGACAAGTATAAAAAACTTTCAGAAGAGAAGAAATCAATAAAATCAGAAATACTAGCTATAAGTATTAGAGATTTTCAAGAAAATATAGAAAATAAAAATAAAAAAATAGAGTCAAAAAAAACAAAGCTTATAAAAAAGCAGTCTGAAATAAATAGTATTAATACGAAAATAGAAAAATTAAAAATTAATTATCAGTCAATTAATGAAGAAATGAATGAAACACAAAAGCAATATTATGACGCGCTAAGCGAGGTAGGAAGGACAGAACAAGCGATAGAGTATGAGAAAGATGGTGTACAAAGGAATAAACATCAATATGAAGATGCTCTAAAATCAATTGAGAAAATTAGAAAAAGACTTAGTGCTGATAATGATGAATTAACTAATCTCAAAAACGAAATAGGTAATTTAGATACTAAGAAATCTGAATGTAAAAATAAAACAGATAAATTAGAAAAAGATAAAATCAATATTAATAATAAGCTTGAAGATAGTAAAAAAATATACGAAAGAAATATTAAAAATTTGTATGAAAATACTCAGAATATTAAAATTGATAAACAAAAAATAGATAGTTTCGAAAAAGATATAGAAAGAATAAGAAATGATATAGATGAGTACTCATTAACTTCCCAAAAAATATTAGTAGAATTAGAAAAAATAGAATCATATGAGCTTGACGTAAAGATAAAAGAATACCAATCAGAAAAATCTATTTTTAATAAATTACTGAAAAATTTTAACAATAACCAGGAATTAATTAACAGTTCAAATAAAATTAATAGTATTTTAGAAGGAATAAAAGACGTTGTTAAAACAATACAATCAAATGAATATGAATCCGCAAAAAAAAATGAACAAATAAAAAATGATATAGATAGTAAGATCTCATCAGAATCAACTAGACTTGAGGAATTAATTAATAACCTGGATGGCACAAAGAATTTAATTATTCAGTCTGATATAGTTATTAAGGATTTAGAAGTTATTGTTAGTGACTCAGAAAAAGAAATTTCAAAATTAAACAGTAATTTGAATAATTTTATTAATAACTATAATCAAGAAAAAAATAATTTACATAATTTAGAATTAAATATTGAGACGAAAAAAGTAAAAATTAGTAATTTGGTTAATAATATTCAAGTAAGTAATAACGAGCTTTTGTCTATGTCAGGAAATGTAGAGATTTTAAAAAACATTAGTCACTCTCCAGATAATAAACTTGGAGAATTAGAAAAAACTCTAGCAAAAAATTTAGAAGTACAAAATATAAAAGATCAAGAGCTTAAGAAAAAAAGAATAGAAATTACTGCACTTACTGAGCAAATGTCAAATTTAGAAAGTAATAAGTCTGAAGTAACTAGTTCCATAGAAAATATTAGATATGAGATTTCTGAGGATGAAAAGAACATCCAAGAGGTAGTTGGTCAAGTTAAAAGTACTAAAGAACAATTAAACGAATTAGCTGTAGATAAAAAATCTATATTAGATGCCGATATTGACTATGACTTATCCAAATGGAAAAAGAGAGAAAGCGAGATCGTGTCAGCTATTGACAAAATGGGTCCTATAAATTTAGCAGCCATAGATCAATTTAAAGAATACGAAGAACGTAAATCATACTTAACAATGCAGAAAGAAGATTTATTATCTGCATTGAATTCATTAGAAGATGCAATAAAAAAAATCGATAAAGATACTAAAGAAAGATTTAAAGATACTTTTGAAAAAGTAGATAGAAAACTTCAGGAAATTTTCCCAAAACTTTTTAATGGAGGAAAAGCATATTTAAAAATGACAGAAAATGACCTTCTTAAAACTGGAGTAGCTGTCTTTGCAAGTCCTCCAGGGAAAAAGATGACGTCTATAAACTTACTTTCTGGCGGAGAAAAAGCATTAACAGCATTATCATTAGTTTTCGCTTTATTTTCACTAAATCCGTCACCATTTTGCATGCTTGATGAGGTTGATGCGCCACTTGATGACGTGAATATTGAAAGGTTTTGCAATCTATTTACTGAAATGAGTGAAAAAATACAATTTATAGTCATTACACATAAAAAAATCACAATGGAATATGTGGAACAGCTTATTGGTGTTACAATGGGAGAGAAAGGAGTTTCGAAATTAGTTAATGTAAGTATGCAAGATGAATACTAGAAATTTTATAGGTTATAATTAAGGTGTATGAAAATGAATTTAGGCTAATTATACTTCTAATAGGTTTTTTAGTTATTATTTATATTATGTTTTCTGGAAAAAGTAATAGGAAGTATAAAGTATATAAAACAAAGAATTATGATATAAAAAATCCAATAGATATTAGATCGGATCATTCTTTAGTCTCAAATAAAAAAGTTAATATCCAATTAACCACTAATAAAAACGTTAAAAATTTAAAAAAAGATATATTAGTTACCTCAAATAAAACTAAGCAAATGTCACTTTCGCTAGGACAAAATCAGGAAAAGACATTTATTATAATAAATTCTATTGCTAGGAATCACTATAATATAAAAGATATACAAGATTTTATGGATAAAAAAAATATTTTTCTAAATAATAGTGGATATTATGATAAATTCTATAATGATAATAGAACAAGGTGTGTAAAGTATTCTGTAACAAATATGATTAATCCAGGTTATCTAGATAAAGAAAAATTAGAAGATTTAAATATCAAGGGAGTAAGTTTTTTTATGCAGCTTCCACTGCCAATAGACACATTAATAGCCTTTGATGAAATGCTTAATGATGCTAAAGCTTTTACAAAAAAATACAAAGGAAGTATGTACGATTCTGATAAAAAAAAAATAGATAATAAAATTATTAAAAATTTTAAAAAAGTTGCTAGTTCTTACAATAATGAGTATTAAAAAAACAAAAAAAAAAATAAAAGAAGATTTAGATTATTTAAAAAATAAAATAAATTCGCTTAATCATGATTATTATGTACTAGATGATCCTAAAGTATTAGATTATGAATATGATATTATATTTCAGAAATTAATAGCCCTAGAAGAGTTATTTCCAGACCTTATTTCTGAAGACTCTCCAACACAAAGAGTTGGCGGAAAACCATTACCTAAATTTGAAACAGTAAACCATAAGCAGCAAATGCTTTCATTAAATAACGTTTTTTATTTAAAAGATCTTGCTTTATATATGAAAAGGCTAGAAAAAAAGTTATCAATTGATATGGAAAATATAAAATTCTCAGCTGAACCAAAATTAGATGGTTTAGCAATAAACTTATTGTATGAGAATGGAATATTAGCAGTGGCAGCTACTCGCGGAGATGGAGCAACAGGAGAAAATGTAACAAAAAACATAAAAACTATAAAATCCATACCCTTAAAACTAATTGGACAATCATTTCCCAAGACACTAGAAATAAGAGGCGAAGTCTTTATATCAAAAAAAGGATTTCAAAGTATTAATTCCTCTAATAATGAAAAAAAATTTGCTAATCCTAGGAATGCTGCTGCAGGAAGTCTAAGACAACTCGACCCTAAAATAGCAGCTAGTAGACCACTAGAGGCATTTTTTTATTCTATTGGCTATTGCTCAGAAAATTTTAATATTAATTCACAAAAGCAAATCTTAGAAAAATTGTCAAATTGGGGTTTTAAAGTTTCTAATTTAAACATGTCAGTATCTGGAATTAGTGGATGTGAGTCTTTCTATAAGAAGATATATTCAATGCGAGATAGTATCCCATATGAAATTGACGGAATTGTATATAAAGTTGACGATTTGAATTTTCAAAAAAAATTAGGTTTTGTTTCAAGAGCACCTAGATGGGCAATTGCACATAAATTTCCTGCAGAAGAAAAAATTACAACAATCGAAAGTGTAAGATTTCAGGTTGGTAGAACTGGAGTTTTGACTCCTGTTGCAAGTTTAAAACCAGTCGAAGTTGGAGGCGTAATTGTTAGTAATGCAACGCTCCATAATATGGATGAGATAATAAAAAAAGATATTCACATTGGTGATAATGTTTCTATTAGAAGAGCAGGAGATGTAATACCTGAAATTGTCAGAGTTACTAAGAAAAGTAAATTAAGAAAAAAAATAAAATTACCAAAAAATTGCCCCTGTCCAATTTCATCTAAAATTGAAAAAGAAAAAGATATGGTTTTTGCAAAATGCACAGGTAATAAAATTTGTCCAGCACAAAAAAAAGGCGCCATAATTCATTATGTAAGTAAAAAAGCTATGGATATACAAGGAATAGGAGAAAAACTTATTGGACGGTTAGTCGACGAAAGTATCTTAAATAATATTTCTGATCTTTATAAGTTAAATAATAAAATTTTGAAAAATTTTGTTATAAATACTGCAGTTAGAGAAGATAGTGGAAAAAAATATGAAATAACACTTAAAGAAAAATCCATAAAAAATATTCTAAAATCAATTGAGGATAAAATGGAAGTTAAACTCAGTAATTTTATTTATTCATTGGGAATAAGTGAAGTCGGAGAGGTTACAGCAAAAATTTTGGCAAACAAATATCATTCTATAGATAAATTATCAAAAGCAAAATATGATGATATTATAAAGTTAAAAGATATTGGTCCAGTTGCAGCATTAAATATTTACAATTTTTTTAATGAAAAAAGTAATATAGATATTATTAATAAAATTATGAATAGCGGTTTAAAGATTATAAATAATAATAAAGCTAGAACTAACATATTAAATAATGGAGTATATGTTATAACCGGAAAGTTAAAAAATTTATCAAGGCAAAAATTAAGTGATCACATACTTGAAAATGGAGGAAATCTTTCGAATACTGTTAGTAAAAAGACAACTGCATTAATCGTCGGTTTAGATCCAGGGTCTAAATTAGATAAGGCAAATAAATTAGGTATTAAGATTATTTCCGATGATGAATTTTACAAGATAATAAAATTATGAAAAATTATATACACAAAACAGCTATGGTCGACAAAAAATCAGAAATTGGAAATAATGTTTCAATAGGTCCTTATTCGATTGTACACTCAAACGTAAGAATTGGAGATAACACGATTATTGAGTCAAATTCTGTTATTTATCCTCATACTGAGATTGGAGAGAATAATAAAATATATGATCATGTTATTATTGGGTCTGACCCACAAGACTTAAAATTTGATACAAATATCAAAACCCATGTGCAAATACTTGATAATAATATAATTAGAGAATATTCATCTATTCATAGATCTACAAAAGAAGAAAAACCAACAAATATTTTTAGTAATACAATGATTATGAGTAATTGTCATGTAGGGCATGATTGCTTAGTTGGTAATAATGTAATTATGAGCAGTATGAGTATGCTCGGAGGACATTGTATGGTGGAAGATAATGTGGTTTTAGGTGGAAACACTTTAGTTCACCAAAACGTAAGAATTGGAAAGCTTGCAATGACAGCAGGGGGGTCAAGAGTATCAAAAGATGTTATACCATATATGCTTCTAGGTAGAAGTCCGGTTAAACATTATTGCTTAAACAAACTGGGAATAAAAAGGTATGGTGTTGATGGTGAAAAATACGCAGTCCTTGAAAAAGCATTTAAAAAACTAAGGAAGGGCGATGACCTAGACAGCATCCAGCCGATGACCGAAGACTTGCAATATTTAATAAGTTGGTTTAGTGTAAAAAGTGAGAGGGGTTATCACTCATTTATATAAAAATTATGGAAATATTTTGAAATGTTAGTTGTAATATCACCTGCAAAGAAACTTAATGAAAACTGTAAAAAAAATGTAATATCTAATTTTACAGTCCCACCATATTTAGAAAATTCTAAAAAAATCGTTAAGGCTTTAAGAACTTATTCTGCTAATAAATTATCTAAACTAATGAATATTAGTGAAAAAATTTCATTACTTAATTATGAGAGATATATAAAATGGTCATTACCATTTGATGAAAGTAATGCTCACCCAGCACTTTTATTATTTCAAGGAGATGTATATAGGGGTATCTCAGCAGAAGATTTTGAAAAAGAAGATTTTTTATTTGCGCAGAAATCTATAAGAATACTTTCTGGTTTATATGGAATAATTAAACCTCTTGACTTAATTCAGCCGTATCGATTAGAGATGGGTACACAGATCAAAATAGGAAAACATAATGATTTGTACGAATTTTGGGGTGATGATATAACAAATGCTATTAATAAAGATAAAAATAATGATTACTTAATAAATTTAGCTTCTGTAGAATATTTTAAATCAATAAATAAGAATAATTTAAAGTCAAAACTAATAAACATTTTTTTTAAAGAGAAAAGAGATGGGAGATATAAAATAATTGGTATTCACGCAAAAAAAGCAAGAGGGCTAATGAGTAGATTTATTGTTAAAAATAAAATAGTTAATCCATTAGAACTAAAGAAATTTAGCGAAGATAGATATAATTTTAATAAGACGCTCTCTACAGAATCTGAATGGATATTTACTAGGTAACAAATTGCATATTCATATATTAGGAATTTGTGGAACATTTATGGCGGGTCTAGCAGGACTAGCTATTCAAAAAGGCTATAAAGTTACTGGACAGGATAAAGCATATTACCCACCAATGAGTACGCAATTAACTTCATTGGGTATAAAAGTCAATCAAACAGAAGACATAATAGATGATTTAGACAAATGTGATGCGGTAATAATAGGAAATTCTCTATCAAGGGGAAACAAGACGGTTGAATATATACTTGATAAAGGAATAGAGCACTATTCAGGCCCAGAGTGGATAAAAAATCATATACTTAAAAATAAGTATGTTTTTGTTGTTTCAGGTACACATGGAAAAACAACTACAACATCAATGTTGATAAAAATTTTACAAGAATCTGGCAAAAATCCTTCATATTTAGTTGGAGGAATATATAAAGATAATGATATAAGTTACAAGTACACAAGCTCAGATTATTTTATTATAGAAGGTGATGAATATGACACATCATTTTTTGATAAAAGATCAAAATTTATTCACTATAAACCAGACGTATTAATAATAAATAATTTAGAATATGATCACTCTGATATATTTGAAAACATAGATCAAATAAAGAAGCAATTTCATTTTCTAATAAGAACTATGTCAAAAAATAAGAATATTATTTATGATCATGAAGATTTCCACACTCTATCACTTTTGTCAATGGGATGCTGGTGTAAAAAAATACCATATAAAAAAATCAAAAATATTAATAATGTTATTGGAGACCATAATTTAAAAAATGCTAGCGCTGCAATAGCAGCTGCAGAAATAATAGGAATTAAAAAAAATGATAGTATTTTGGCCCTAGAAAATTTTTCTGGTGTAAAAAGAAGGCTTGAGCTAATTACCAATAAAAATTTTATTCTATACGATGATTTTGCCCATCATCCAACAGCAATATCAGCCAGTATAGAAGCTATTAAAACTAAGCATCCTGGAAAAAAGATATTTGTATTTTTTGAAATTCGCTCAAACAGTATGATATCAGGCGCACATAAAAATAAATTGATAGATTCATTTAGTGAAGCTGAAGAAGTATTTATATATTGTAAAAATAATATTTCTTGGTTTCATGACTCTATTAAATGTAAAATTTACAAAGACTTAGATACGATTTCAAGTAAAATAATCGCTAATATAGAAAATGTTGATATTGTTATTTTAATGTCTAACGGCGATACTTCTTACATTATTAAAAAATTAAACCAATTATGAAGAAAAATATACCAATATTTCCGTTAAGCTCAATAACTTTTCCTGGTGGTTATATGCCATTAAGAATCTTTGAAACTAGATATATAGATATGGTGAAAGATTGCGTTAAAAATAACACTGGCTTCGGAATTTCTTTAAGTAAGCCAAATAATATAGATTATTACGACGTAGGGACATATTGTAAAATTTCAGATTGGGAACAAATGGATGATGGTTTGCTAGGTATTACAATAAGAGGTAAGTATAGATATAGAATAACTAATTCTGGAGCGCAGTCAGATGGTTTAATAAGAGCAGATATAGAACATATGGATGAACCATCTTTTGTAGATGTACCAAAAGAGTTAATGCCTTATTCAGATTTTTTAAAAAATATATTAGAACAATATCCAAAATTTTATCATGATGAAGCTCCAAAATATTTTACAGAATCGGGATGGGTTGGTTCAAGGCTAGCAGAAATATTACCTATGCCGCTTGATGAAAAACAAGTAATTTTAGAGATAGAGGATTATTTAGTTAGACTCTATAGGATTAAAGATTACATTGACTCAAAAAAAGTATCTAATTAAATTATAATTTTAGCTTAGAAATTTTTTTAAAAGCGTCATTAGCCATTTTTAGAGTATAATCTATGTCATTCTGAGAATGTTTACTTGATATGAAACCTGCCTCAAATGAAGAGGGTGCAAAATATATCCCTTTAGAAAGCATTATCTTAAAAAATTTCTCAAAAATTTTATTATTACAACTTTTAACATCTGTAAAATTTTTTATGCTTTTTTTATCCGTAAAAAAAAATCCAAACATTCCCCCAGCATATGTTGTTAGTAATTCAATATCATTTTTTTTTGCTAAGTTACTTAAGCCGTCCATAAGTTTTTTTGTTTTCTTTTCTAAATTTAAGTGAAAATTATTTTTTGATAATAATTCTAAAGTTCTGATTCCAGCTGTCATTGCTATAGGATTTCCAGACAATGTCCCAGCGTGATATATTGGGCCTAATGGAGACAGTTTATCCATATATTTACTTTTGCCACCGAAAACACCTACAGGCATGCCACCTCCAACAATTTTACCTAATGCCGTTAAATCTGGTTTAATTTTATATAATTCCTGTGCACCACCATTTGATACTCTAAATCCTGTCATAACCTCATCAAATATCAAAATAGACTTATATTTGTTACACAAAGTTCTTAATTTTTTAATAAACTTTAAATCTGGTATAACGCAGTTCATATTCCCAGCGATTGGCTCTACTATTACACATGCAATATTTTCTCCATTTTTTTCAAAACATTTTTCCAAATGATTAATATTGTTATATTCAAGAGAATAAGTATGTTTAATAAGATCTTTTGGTATACCAGGAGAGGAGGGAACACCATGTGTAGCAGCTCCAGAACCTGCATTTACTAGTAGAGAGTCTACATGCCCATGATAACATCCTTCAAACTTGATAATTTTGTCTCTATCTGTAAATCCTCTTGCTAATCTTATTGCACTCATAGTTGCTTCAGTGCCTGAACTTGTCATTCTCATCTTTTCCATAGACGGAAAACTTTTTTTAATTAGATTTGCTAATTTTGTCTCTAGGATTGTAGGAGCCCCAAAGCTAGTACTATATCTAATGTTTTTTTCTATTGCAGCTATGACTGAAGCATTTGCATGTCCAAGAATCATTGGTCCCCAAGAGCCAATGTAATCTATATACTTATTTCCATCTAAATCGTAAATATATGAGCCTTTTCCGCGTTTAATAAATACGGGAAGAGAATTAACATTTTTAAATGCTCTTACTGGAGAGTTAACACCGCCAGGGAAGACTTTTGCTGAATCAATAAAAGCTTTTTTAGATAATTTTGTTCTATTCATAATATATTTTAGAAATGTTTTCTATTTCATTGTTAGATGATAACCCTTTTGATATTGCAATTAAATCACAATTTAATTTTATTACATCATGGACATTATTAGTATTAATTCCACCAATCAAACAAATTGGAATTTTTAAAATTTTTGAAGCGTTCTTAACCGTAGAGATATCTAAGTTAATCGGGTTTAATTTTGTTGTTGTTTTATAAAGACTTCCAAATGAAACATAGGATGCACCAAGTTTTTCTGAAGATAAAGCAAGATTAATATCATTGTAACAAGAAACACCAATTATTTTATTTTCCCCGAGGGTGGATCTAACTGATGAAATATCTGCATCGCCAGACCCAACATGGACACCATCTAGTTCTAATTCATTAGCAAGATTAACATTATCATTTAATATTAATAAGCACTTGTGATTTTTACACAAAAATTTTATTTTCTTAATAATAGAAATATTTTTTTTAGAGAACGAAGATTTTATTCTTATTTGAAAAATTTTTATATTATATTTGATCATATATTCAACAGATTTTTCAAGCGATGAAAAATTAAAATTACTTTCATCTAAAATCGCATATATTCCTTTCAATAAAGACTCCTATTAAGAAGAAATTGTTTTTTTCCTTCTATACTAGATACCTCAATTACTTTCTTCATATAATTAAGAGCAATAGCAATAGACTTTTCAATAGAGTTATTATCGCTAATATTACAAGCTATAGCTGTTGAAAATGTACACCCTGTACCATGGTAGATTTTGCTAAATTTTTTAATATTGAATTCCTTCTCATTACTAGCTTCACTTTCTATTAGTTTTAACATTATATGGTTTTTTTTAAATTTATAGTCTGTTATTAAAATATTTTTAATATTTTCTGTACTATGTTGTTTGTGAATCTTCTTTATAATATTATATTCACATTTATTTGGTGTTAGTAATAAAGCTTTAGGATATAAATTTTTAACGACAAAGTTTATATTGTTTTTAAATACAAGTTTTCTTCCACTTCCTGAATTTATGATCGGATCTATTATTATTGGTATGTTTTTAATTTTTTTATTTTCTAGAATTTTTAAAATTTCTTTAGAGGATCTTATCGATGGAATTAGTCCAATTTTTATTATATCAATTTTAAACTCTTTAATTAATTCTTTAAAACTACTGTATATATAGTTATTTGGCATTTTATTTACTTTTATTACTTTACTTGTATTTTGTATAGTTGAACAAGTTAAAATTGAAAGTGGGTGATAATTAAAGTAGCCTGCTGTTTCTATATCTGCAGTAATACCTGCACCACTTGTTGGGTCGTGTCCACCAATTATAAGAATGATTTTTTTCTTTTTCATTTTTTCTTTAATAAACTTTATATTTATATTCTATAGTATATTATAGCTTTAATAATTTTAATAAATAATTTCCGGAGTTTTTATGAAAGCAGTGGTATGCGGTTCTTTTGCCTACGATAATATTCTAAATTTTGAAGGTAATTTTGGTGATCATTTAATTGAATCAGAATTAAATAATATAAATGTGTCATTTCTCTGCTCAAATATGAGAAGAGAGTTTGGTGGATGTGCGGGTAACATTATATATAATTTAGTTAGTATTGGAGCTGATGCTATATCTCTTGGAACTATGGGTAGTGATGCTAATCAGTATATAGAATGGATGAAAAAGAATAAAATAAACACAGAGTATATAAAAATAATTAACGAAAGTTATACTGCGCAGGCTTATATAACTACTGATAACCAAGCCAACCAAATTACAACATTTCACCCAGGTGCTATGCAATATGCTGACCAAGTCAAAATTCCAACAGACCAAACAATATCTCTTGGTTTAATTTCTCCAGATGGCAGAGACGGCATGATACAGCATGCCAAACAGTTAATTGAAATGAATGTCCCTTATGTTTTTGATCCTGGACAAGGCATGCCTATGTTTAACAAAGAGGAGTTAGAATTTTTCACAAGTAATGCTTCATGGATCATTATGAATGATTATGAGTTTAAAATGTATTGCGAGATTACTAGTTTTACAGTATCAAATATTGTTCAGAATGATAAAACTTTAATCATTACTAATGGAGACAAGGGTTCAAATATTTTTAAAGGAAAATCGAGTTTAAGTATATCAACGCCAAAAATCGAATCACCAAAAGACCCTACTGGATGTGGAGATGCATACAGAGCTGGGCTTGTTTATGGTATAATGAAAAATATGTCTTTAGAAGCTATTGGGGAATTATCGTCAGCATTGGGTGCATTAAAAGTTCAAAGTTTTGGAACACAAAACCACACTATTAATAATGATATTAAAAAACTTTTATAAAGTTATCTGAGACTAATAATTTCCCATTTATTATCAATTGAAGTTTTTTTTAGAATTTCATCGGGATCAACTGCAATAGGACGTGTGCAAAATTCCATTAATTTTATATCATTATGAGAATCAGTATAAAAATATATTTCTTTAAATTCAGATAGTTTATTAACTTTCATCCATTCCTGAACTTTTGTTACTTTGCCATCTTTGAAGCATGGTTCTCCAAGCATGTTCCCAGTAAATTTATTATTTACAAATTCTGGCTCACTTGCTAATAGGTGTTTAATATTAAAAAAATCAGCAGTTACTCTTGATATAAAAGAATTTGTCGCTGTAACTATTGCTAAAATATCATTATTATTTTTATGATAGTTTACAAGTTTCAAAGCTTTTGGAAGTACTAGTGGTATTATTTTTTCTTCAAAAAACTTTTCTCTTATATCCAATAATTTTTCGTAACTGTATTTAGTTAGTGGTTCATAAGAAAATAATGCAAACTCTTTTGGGCATAAGGTTCCATTTTTGTATTGTTCAAAAAAATTATTATTTTTCTCTTTATATATTCTTTGATCTACATAGTTATTTTCGACTAAAAAGTTACCCCACTCGTGGTCACTATCTCCTTTAATCAAAGTGTTGTCTAAGTCAAAAAGAACTATATTCATAATGTTTATTTTATAGCATATCTCATATAATATATATTTATATATTAAATTTAAAAAAATACCTATGATTGATGAAAATGGATATAGAAAAAATGTCGGGATAATATTGTGTAATTTGGCAAACGAATTATTGCTTTGCAAAAGATTTAAAGAAAATTCATGGCAGTTTCCACAAGGCGGCTTTGAAGAAAGTGAATCGCCTGAAACAGCTATGTATAGAGAACTATATGAAGAAGTTGGTTTAAAGAAGAAAGATGTGATGATACTTGGTAAAACTAAAAATTGGTTAAAATATGATTTACCAAAAAAGTACCAAAGAAAGACGAATAATAGGTTATGCGTTGGGCAAAAACAAATATGGTTTTTGTTGAGATTAGTATCTGATGATTCAAGTATAAATTTACGAAGATCAAGTAAACCAGAGTTTGATTTCTGGGAATGGGCTCCCTCCAAAAAACCTTTGGAAATGGTTATAGAGTTTAAAAAAGATGTCTATATTAAAGCTTTAGAGGAATTGATGCCAATTATTAAAGACTAAGAAAATGGTTTATAAATAACTAATACTGTAATTAGAATTAAAGCAATAACGGGAAATTCATTAAACCATCTGTACCAGACGTGAGAATGTTTATTTTTATTTTTTGAAAAATCTTTATATAGATTAATACACCATATATGGTAAAAAATGAGAATAACTACTAATATAAATTTTAATGCAAGCCATGTCTGGTCTAAATAAACAGGTAAATAGATATAAGTTAGAAAAATTCCAAATACAACAGTTAAAACTGCACTAGGGGTCATAATTCCATAAAGTAACTTTCTTTCCATAATAACAAATCTGTCGAGACTCAATTTGTCTTCAGCCATTGCATGATAAACAAATAATCTAGGTAAATAAAAAAGACCAGCAAACCAAGCTGTCATAAAAATTATATGCAATGTTTTTAGTAGCATCATATTTATCATTATATGTATAATTATAAGTAAATTAATAGTTAAAATTTAAAAAAATTTATTATAAGTAAATAGTTATATTGATCAAAGTAGGTTTATAAAACAATGAAAAAGCAAGACCGTGCAAGTCTAATACAAACAATTTTAAATAAAATCTATCCGAAAACGCCCATCCCTTTAAATCATAGAAGCAAATACGAATTATTAATTGCAGTGTTATTAAGTGCGCAATGTACCGACAAGAGAGTAAATGAAGTTACGCCTTTTTTATTCAAATTAGCAAATAATGCTTTTACTATGAAAGATATTCCAGTTGAAACGATATATAAGATTATAAGGCCTTGTGGCCTTGCCCCAAAAAAATCGAGAGCAATCCAGCAATTATCATTAATTCTTACAGAAAAATACAATGGTAAAGTGCCAGAAAGTTTTGATGATCTTGAAAAATTACCAGGCGTTGGCCACAAAACTGCTAGTGTTGTAATGTCTCAAGGTTTTGGTTACCCAGCTTTTCCAGTAGATACCCATATTCACAGACTAGCTCAGCGGTGGGGTCTGACAAATGGGAAAAATGTAAGACAGACAGAAAAAGATTTAAAAAAATTATTTTCACAAAAATCATGGAATAAGCTTCATTTACAAATAATTTTCTATGGTAGAGAGTTTTGCAGCGCAAGAAGTTGCTATGGTCTTGAATGCCAGATATGCAAAGCATGCTACCCAAGTAGAAAAAAAGCTATTTATACGAAAAAAGCATAACACCCAATCTTTACTTAATATTTTAAATTCTAAAGGTTAACCATTTTTATTAGCATCATATATCGTATTGTATGTATAATTATATCTAATTTTTAATATTGAGATTTTTTGATGAGCACAATAGCAATAGTAGGAGCTACGGGTTTTACGGGTATAGAGTTAGTAAAATTATTAGAAAACCATCCAAAAATAAATCAAATTGATTTATTTTCTTTTAGCAATGCAGGAAAAAAAATAAAAGATTTTTCAAATGATATAGAAACTGAAGATATTTTAAAAGATTTTGCTACAATTAATTACAATGATTATAGCCTAGTATTTTTTGCATGTCCAAATGGTACAGTTATGAATGCTTATTCTGATTTCAAAAATTCGAAAACAAAAGTTATAGACTTAGCAGCAGATTATAGATTAGATAATGAAGAAGTTTGGGAAAAATATTATGGTCTTAAACATAAAAGTCCAGAGATACTTTCTGAGATAGTTTATGGTTTAACTGAATTAAATAGAAATAAAATAAAGGATGCAAAAATTGTTGCAAATCCAGGATGTTATCCAACAGCAGCCATAATTTCTCTTTTCCCACTATTAAAAGAAAAATTAATAAATGAAAATAGTATTATTATTGATGCAAAATCTGGTTATAGCGGTGCGGGAAGAAACAAAATAGAAGCAGGATTAGATAAAAAAATTAATAATAATTTTATACCATATAATTTCTATAAACATAGACATAAACCCGAAATATCACAAGAGCTCAATAAAGCATCAGGCAATGATGTAAAAATAACTTTTTCACCACATATATTGCCAATATATAGAGGAATACTTGAAACAATATACGTTGATTTGAATGATGATATGTTGCATGTGGAGATTATAAATTTATATAATGAATTCTATAAAACTGATAGTTTTGTAAAAGTCAGTGAGTCAGAATTTTCTGAGATTAAAAATGTTATTAATACAAATAATGTAAATTTATCATTTCACGTTGGTCAGGACAAGAAGCTAACAATAGTTGCTGTCATAGATAATTTGATAAAGGGAGCTGCTGGTCAGGCGGTGCAAAATATGAATGTTATGATGGGTTTTGAAGAAACTACATCATTAATAAAATGAGTAAAAAATTTTTAAAAAATACTGATATGTATATAGCTTCTAAGAAGCAAATATATA
>ERZ802830.1335-NODE-1335-length-23561-cov-8.92372_pt1 | contig 23561 bp, 37 predicted proteins | sample MGYA00345654_ERZ802830 | MGnify/ENA primary metagenome ERZ802830 (study PRJEB30503, sample SAMEA104212375) | marine metagenome | biome: Westerlies Biome; feature: [SRF] surface water layer (ENVO:00010504) within the epipelagic zone...; material: water...
ATACACCTCACCTATCTGCCCAGTCTTACTAATTACAATAACGTCATTTTCTTTATTATAACCGTATTTCCACTTTTTTGCTTTATTAAGCCGTTTAATTGTGTTTATTTTTATAGGCTCTATAATACTATATAATGATTGTTTATACATTACTTAGATCTTCTTTCTGCAAATCCTTTAAAAGATTCTATTTTGTTATCTAAAGGTTTATTTTCTAATAAAGCTTTTTCTTCTTCAATACGACTTAGTATTTCAAATGCATCAAATATTGCTAACTTTTTAGTAGCAGCCGCATTTTTTAATCTATCTGCCGCAACATCTTCTTCTGAATCAACAATAGGTTCTTTTGCAACTTTAATTAATTCTTCAACTGCTTGCTGCCCAGCTTGGATTATATTCTTTTTCGTTTCCTTGACGTTCATACTTAATAGATATTGAATTAGTTGGTACTCTATATAATCTTTCACCATCAATAATAAATTCGTATTCACTACTGGGTGTAAATCCAACTAAATCTTCTTTATGTATATCTTTAAGATTTTTATCAACGTATTTTATAATACCTCTCAAAGGTATTTCTTTTTCATTTAATAATACATTATTAGATACAATTGGTTTAACAAAACAATAACCATCAGGAGTTATCCATTTATTATTTTGTTTATATAAAAATATTTGATCGGGTCTTACAAAGTATTTATTTTCTTTATAATAAGCTCTACCATTTTTTTCAACGCCTCTTACATCATACCATCTTCTAAAAACATTATGATGAACAATAACTTCATCACCTATTTTTATATTTGTTTTTTCGGCTTTTGGTAACCCTAATACAATACCGTTTCTGCTAACATACTGATGATTAGAAATTTCTGAATTTAACAGAAGCTCTGATCCATCAATTTGTTTTGTATTGTTATATCTTTTATTTTTAGGTTTGATTATAAAATCAAAAATGCTTTGCATTAATATTCTAAATTATATTCTACAGCTATAGCCATATTTTTGTTAAAGTCTTTCCATGGTAAAACATTTCCTTCCTTTTTTATAAATATTGAAAACTTACTTTTGCTTTCAACTATATCGCATATAATGTGATTTCCATAAACTTCTTGGCCTACAGAATAGTGCATTGCATCATTTTTGTAATCTCTGCCTATACTAATTTTTCTTACGAGTGACATGTTATTCAACTATATTACTTTCTAATTTTCCAGTTTGTAAATTTACTTTTACGTCACCGTACTTTTCTTTTAGTTCATTTTGGAATACAGATAGATCATTTTGAATTTGACTTAAAGCGTGTAATATTCCATGCTTTTGAATTTCTAATTGACCCAAATCTCTAGTTCCGTTATTTATTTGTGAAACAAATTTTTGTATTTGTTCTAATTCGTTTTTGGTTACTTTTTTTGCCATAATATTTAATTTAATTATTTTCTTTTAGGTGCTGCATCTACAAACCATCCTTTATATTTTTCTCTTTTATCGCATATGTAATCTATATACTTATCAACTTTTTCTTGCCAATTTATATCTATTTCAGGATTAATAATACCTGATTTATAATTTGAAAATGTTTTATTAACATAATCTTTAGCATTATTTTGATTATATAATAAATGATTATTAATACAATAAAATGAACCTCTTTGTATATTATTCCATACATCTATTGGTTCAGTATGCTTATTCATAACAACGCTATATACACAGCTTTCGCTAATATGTGTTGTATAAACACCTTTAGCTTTTTGTAAATAATAATACATATTTATATTTCTTGGTAGTATATTATCTTCTCCAAAAAAATCTTTTAATTCACCTATTATTTGATGCGTTGTAATTGGGTGAGGTTTAAAATATACATTATTACCGTGTTTATTTCTTATATGTTTTAATCTATTTAAACATACATTTTCTCTAACCTTGTTAGATCCCGGTAAAACTACTAAGTAATCTTTAGGCTCGTATTTTTTAAAAGCCTCTTCATCTCTATCACTATACTTATTAGCATTGTTATCTACAACTCTATTAATTAACCAAGAAGAGTAATCAACAATTTCTTCACTGCTAGGTTTAGCAGCGTCTATCATTTGTTCGTTTCTTAATTTATAGTTTAATGGTTGTAAGTAAAAACAACCAGCATATTCAGTATATGCAAGTGTTTTAAAGTAAGGCATTTCTTCTGCCATAACATCGTAACTAGACTCTAAATTTCTTTCGCTAGCTTTTCTAATTACATAACCTTCAACTTGTTCTAAGTTATATAATTTACGATCTTTTTTTAAAGGACCTATTCTTTTATCTAGCTCCTTTTTATTAAACATTTCCATAAAATTAAATTTAAATTTTGTATATTATATTTATTACATGCTTTTATGTAATACTAAATTCTTGGGTGATTCACCCTCGTGCCCGGTTGATTGGCTGTTGTTGACGGATCATACCAAGTTGTTATAGTATTAAACGTCGTAGTAAAGCTAGTTGTATAAGTTGTTACTGTATTATACACTGTTGTGGTGCTTTTACTTGTGCTAAAAGTAGTTACTGTACTTGTACTAGTATTATAATTTGTTGATGTTGCTTTAGATGTACTAAATGTAGTAACTGTTGACGTGCTAGTATTAAATGTTGTCGTAGTCGCTGTACTCGTATTAAACGTAGTGACTGTACTTGTACTGGTATTAAAAGCTGTTGTTATAGATGTTTCATAAACCGTAGTTGTGCTTTTACTTGTATTATACGTTGTTGTTGTATTTCTATTTGTACTAAACTCTGTTGTTGTACTTCTTGTTGTGTTATAAGTTGTTGTTGTTGTTGTTGAAGTGTTAAACGTTGTTGTTGTAGTCGTACTAGTATTAAAAGTTGTAACTGTTGCAGTAGTTGTATTATACTCTGTAGTTGTATTTGTACTTGTATTAAATGTAGTAACAGTAGCTGTGCTAGTGTTAAAAGTTGTTGTTGTACTTGTACTAGTATTAAATACAGTTGTTGTATTTGTACTTGTATTATAAACAGTACTTGTTGATCTTGTTGTTTCAAAAGTAGTTGTATATTCTGTATTTGTACTTCTTGTTGTAGCAAAAGTAGTTGTAGTATTTTTACTTGTAGTATAAGCAGTGGTTGTTGACTTTGTAGTTGCTGTTGTTGTATTATAAACAGTTATTGTATTAGTTGACGTATTAAAAGTCGTTGTAGTATTTGTACTAGTATTATATTGTGTTGTAGTACTTTTACTCGTTTCAAAAGTAGTCGTTGTATTTCTAGATGTAGATACAGATGTAGCAGTACTCGTATTATACGTAGTAGTAGTACTCGTATTAAACGTTGTAGTTGTTGCAGTAGTAGTGTTAAAAGTTGTCGTTGTAGACTTAGATGTTATAGTACTTGTATTAAATGTTGTTGTATATACTGTTGTTGTACTTTTATCTGTTTCTTGCAATTGTGTACTTCTTGTTGTTGCAAAAGAAGTAGCTGTATTTTTATTAGTTTCAAAAGTAGTTGTATATGCAGTTGTTGTAGATGTACTAGTGTTATATGTTGTTGTTGTGCTTCTGCTAGTGCTAAAACTAGTTGTAGTATTTTTACTTGTACTGAATGTAGTTGTAAAACTAGTTGTAGTACTTCTACTTGTGCTAAATGTAGTATTGGTAGATCTAGTCGTTGAAATTGTTGTACTTCTATTAGTTGACGTAGCTGTACTTGTATTATACGTAGTGGTAGTAGAATAGGCTGTTGTAGTACTTCTTGTTTCAAGTGTATTTTTAGATGTTGAAAACGTTGTATTAGTACTCCTAGTTGTTGAGAACGTAGTTGTATAAGCTGTTGTTGTTGATGTAGAAGTATTATATACTGTATTAGTTGTATATACAGTTGATGTGCTTCTTGATTCAGTAGTATTTCTACTCGTATTAAAAGTAGTGGTTGTACTTTTAGTAGTTACAGTTGAAGTGTTAAACGCTGTTGTTGTAGCGGTAGACGTATTATATACTGTGTTTGTAGTATAAGTGGTTGTAGTTGACCTAGACTCAGTAGTGTTTCTACTCGTATTAAATGTTGTAGTTGTAGACTTTGATGTAGAAACTGTTGTAGTCCTGCTTGTATTATACGTAGTGGTTGTGCTAGTATTAAATGTAGTCGTGGTAGACTTTGATGTATTATACGTTGTTGTTGTGCTTCTTGACGTAGAAAAAAACGACGTATATGTTGTTGCTGTACTAGTATTAAATGCGGTACTTGTATTTCTAGATGTTGATGTATTCCTACTTTCTGCTGTTGTTTTTGAAGTGTTAAATGTAGTTGTAGTATTCCTAGATGTACCGGTTGATCTACTCTCACCTGTAGTTTTTGAAGTATTAAATGTAGTTGTAGTACTATAAGCCGTTGTAGTATTAAAAGAAGTAGTTGTATTTCTAGAAGTGCCTGTTGATCTACTTTCACCTGTAGATTTAGATGTGTTATACGTTGTTGTAGTGTTATATGCAGTCGTAGTATTAAAACTTGTCCCGGTATTTCTGCTTGTTCCAGTTGATCTGCTTTCACCCGTGCTCTTACTTGTATTATATGTAGTAGTAGTATTGTATGCCGTTGCTGTATTACGACTCTCACCAGTAGACTTAGAAGTATTATACGTAGTAGTAGTACTATACGCTGTCGTTGTATTTCTACTCGTGCCAGTTGCCCTGGCGGTATTGTATACTGTTGTTGTACTTCTACTTGTATTAGGCATTTTAATTTAATATTTCTTGTGATTGTGGTAATATTATTTTACCACCGCTTTTTAAATGATTACTATAATTATTTAATAACAATGATTTATGGTCTTGAGTTACATCTTGTGGCATAGCCCATAAGTCAGCTAAAATTACGTCGTATTGTTTATTCGGTGTATACGACCATTCATTATGTTGAATAACATTAATATTATTATTAATCCATGTAACATAATCTATTATTTCTTGATCTTCTTCAATAACATCTATAGAGGTTGCTGATTTATTTTGATATATATATTCTGGAGTACATCCTAAATATAAACCTAAATATAATACATTACCCCATGTAACCCCATCATAAGTATTTTCATTCCACCCACATGAGGCACAATCTCCTAAATATTTTGCAGAAGGCGTTTCGTGATTATATCTACTATGCCATACATCAGCTTTATATTTAAATATAGACATAGTATAAGTTTCTTCTGCATTTTTGTATTTAGTTTCTTTTTCTACAACAAAATTTGTTCCATTATGTGCGGCTATTAAGTTTTCATCAAAATAAGTTTCCATATTATATTTGTTTAAATTCTACATCTATTTTATTATAATTAACCCATTTAGTACCTCTGAAATTAATTACCGCACCATCAATATGTTCAACTTCATGTGCCATAACACCTTGATGTAGTCCTTTACCAAACGATTCATCTTTATATTCAAACGAGTACACGTTTAATCCACTTGGTGATTTATACATGTATCTAATATTTTGTTTTAAACTTATATCAGAAGGTCCGCCAAATCCACCAGAACATTGATTTAAACTTGTAACAACACCGCCAGCACCAATTTGGAAATAGTGAGTAGCAGAAAATCCACTAACATTCATGGCACCATAATAACCAGAACTTAATGCGCTTGTACCGCCAGAATTACTATAAACATTTGAACTTACTTGTGGTAATCCACTAGATACATTATTACCATAATAAGTTTGATTCATAAATTCATCACATACAAAGTTAAAGTTACTATTCAATGTTGAAGTAAATGATGTAAGCGAAGCCGCTGTAGAATATACAGTTGTAGTTGACTTACTTGTGCTTACAAGAGTAAGTGTATTGTAAGCTGTTGATGTACTTCTACTCTCTCCTGTACTTTTACTTGTGTTATACGTAGTAGTTGTATTATAAGCTGTACTAGTATTTCTACTTTCTCCTGTTGACTTAGAAGTATTGTATGTGGTTGTTGTGTTATATGCTGTTGTTGTATTAAATGCTGTAGAAGTGTTTCTAGATGTTCCAGTACTTCTGCTCTCACCTGTTGATTTACTTGTATTATAAGTTGTGGTTGTATTATAAGCAGTAGTTGTATTGAAAGCAGTTGATGTGCTCCTAGATGTTCCGGTGCTTCGACTTTCTGCTGTACTTCTTGACGTGTTATAAGTTGTTGTGGTATTATAAGCTGTTGTTGTATTAAACGCAGTACTTGTTGATTTACTAGTATTATAAGTAGTTGTAGTATTGTAAGCGGTTACTGTGTTAAACGTTGTAGTGGTATTTCTACTTGTACCAAAAGTAGTTGTTCTTGTTGTAACAACACTCGTTGTATATGTTGTAGTTGTTGATTTACTAGTATTGAAAGTAGTTGTTGTACTTCTAGACGTTGAAAACGTAGTTGTTCTACTAGTGTTATATGTAGTAGTGGTGCTAGTATTATATACTGTTGTTGTTGACTTACTGGTGTTATAAGTTGTACTTGTTGTGTAAACCGTTGTTGTACTTCTGCTTTCAGTTGTATTTTTGTTTGTACTAAATGTTGTAGTTGTGCTTCTTGACGTTGCAAAAGTTGTAGTATAAGCTGTTGTTGTTGACTTACTAGTATTATATGTAGTACTTGTAGTGTATGTGGTAGTTGTATTTCTAGACTCTGTTGTATTTTTATTTGTACTAAATGTCGTTGTAGTACTTTTACTAGTTACCGTACTTGTATTAAATGTTGTCGTAGTTGCGGTCGTAGTATTGAAAGTTGTTGAAGTAGTATATTCTGTAGTTGTACTTCTACTTTCTATGGTTGCAGTACTTGTATTAAATGTTGTTGTTGTATTAAATACAGTATTAGTGCTTGTATTAAAAGTCGTAGTTGTGGCTGTTGTGGTATTAAAAGTCGTAGTTGTAGACTTGCTAGTAACAGTAGACGTATTGAATGTAGTCGTAGTTGCTGTAGACGTATTGAATGTAGTTGTAGTAGACTTATTAGTACTAAATTGAGTTGTAGTACTTTTTGAAGTTACAGTAGATGTATTATACGTTGTTGTAGTATTTGTACTGGTATTAAAGGTTGTTGTAGTACTTGTATTAAAAGTAGTAGTTGTACTTTTGTTTGTGCTTCTACTAGTTGAAAAGGTTGTAGTATAAGCGGTTGTAGTACTTCTGCTTGTTGAAAACGTTGTGTTAGTTGATAATGTTGTAGCAAATGTTGTTGTTCTTGTGGTATTAAAAGCTGTAACAGTACTAGTATTAAAAGTTGTTGTAGTTGCTGTAGATGTATTAAACGTGGTAGTAGTTGATTTAGTTGTTTCATAAGCAGTGCTAGTCAATCTACTTGTGCTAATAGTAGTTGATGTACTTACACTTGTTGGAACAGTTGTACCAAAACTTGTAATAGTATTTGTGCTTGTGTTATACACAGTTGTTGTAGCTGTAGATGTATTGAATGTAGTCGTAGTACTTTTAATTGTTATTGTAGATGTATTAAAAGTAGTTGTAGTCGACGTTGAAGTATTATATACTGTACTAGTGGCCCTGTTTGTAGAATATACAGTTGTAGTTGCTCTAGTTGTATTATATTCTGTAGTAGTGCTTCTTGTAGTTTCATAAGCAGTACTTGTTGATCTAGTGGTATTATATGTTGTAGTAGTGCTTCGTGTTGTACTAAACGTAGTTGTAGTTGATCTAGTAGTAGCAAAAGTTGTTGTGGTACTAGTACTCGTGTTGAATGTTGTAGTAGTGTTGGTACTTGTATTAAATATAGTATTTGTAGCAGTACTTGTATTAAATGTAGTTGTGGTTGATGTGCTAGTATTAAATACAGTGCTTGTAGTAGTATTATATGTTGTAGTTGTATTTTTGCTAGTGCTAAATGTAGTAGTTGTACTTTTAGATGTATTATATTCTGTTACAGTACTTGTGCTAGTATTAAATGTAGTTGTTGTATTAGTACTAGTGTTAAACGTTGTAGTAGTGTTGGTTGTTGTATTGTATGCAGTAGTAGTGCTCCTCGATTCAGCCGTAGTTTTTGTTGTATTTCTGCTAGTTGTTCTTGATGTAGCGGTATTCCAAAAATCTATTCTGTTCCAAAGCCATCTCATTTAACTAAAATTTAAGGTTGAGGATAAGCGCCGAAATTACCTACATAATTTACTAATACTATATTTACAGTTGCTACAAAATAATTTAAAACAGCTATTTTATCTGCAGTAGTATCAAAACTTATTGCTCCTCCCCCTGGAGTATAAACGCTGGTGGCAAAAGCTGACCAAGCTAAAGAGCCAACGCTTGAAGGATTAGTTATTACTATTGTACCTGTTTTTCCAACAACATTTTCACTAAGATTTTCAAATGTTATTGAATTTGTAGCATTTTGTGCGGTTACAGTATAATTATTAGCGGTTGTACTTAAATCTATAGCATGAGAATTACTTGAATGCGTTACAGATTGAAAACCTGTTGCACCCAAATTACCAAAACTAGCTATATCTGATAAAGTATAGTTTCTTGTTACTCCCGAAACATCAGTACCTAATAATTTATCATTAGCCGATAAAGAAATATCAGTTATTATATCTTTTATTCTTGGCATTTAATTTATTTTTTAAATATACTTGTAACCTTTTCTCCACTACGCCCACCAAAATATGCAAGAACAACAGCCATCATAACTTTTTCAAATGTGTCATTCCAATTATCATGTATGGTGAACGGAATACTTTCAACACTGTCTAATATACCTGCAAAAGAAAATATAACAATACACCATATTAAAACCATAGGGCGTACATTTTTTGAAAGCCATGAATCTGATTTTGAATCTGCCTCCCACCTGGAAGTTATTGCTTCCATTTCTTTATTTTGCTGCTCGTATATTAATTGTTGTAATTTAATTTTATCATCAGAGCTTGTATCTGATTTACCGATAGCAGCTATAGCTTCTCCTGGTGACGTTACTCCTTTAAGTACATTTCCAAGTGTTGGATTTACTATTGAAGCCGCACCAAATAAAAGTTTACCTACAGTACTTTCTGCAAATTTTTTTTTTGGCTTAGACATAATTATTTTCTACCTTTTCGTTTTTTGAACTTCTGAGGCTTATTTAAATTCATTTTAGGTACACCTGCTGGTAAAGATGTTAATACATTTCCTTTTAGCCCTCCTCCTACTTTAGCAATTTCCATTTTTTGCTTTTTGTAATTTTTACCACGAACACCATATTTATGTACTTCAATTCCTTTTTTCATGCTCTCTTGAAAATCTGAACTATATTTTGAAACCCCTTCTTTTCCTGCACCACTAAAATTCACTGTACTACCAGTTTGTGGATCAAAACCAGTAAACCCGTCTTTTGGTCTATAATATGCTCTTCCATACCCGCCTTTTTTCTTAAATCCTTGTTTGGGATTAGAAAAATCAGCATACTTTTGAGCTCTTTTAAAAATGTCAGCAGCTGCTTTAGGATTATTTGATCCTCCTGATTTTAAATAATCTTGAAAAACACCCTTTGGTAATCCTGATTCAGTGTAACTATATTGTCCTTTTCCAGTTCCACCTGCTACATTTACATATCCACCTCTATTACCAAATGTTCCTTCATAAAATTTATAAACTTTATTAGAAAAATCTTCTAATTGTTTAGATGTATATGCATGCCCTGGTTCGTGATTCATCATAGGTGATGCACCTATATTATCCGCGTCTTTCATATTAAACGCAGATGGTGAATTTACTTCTTTGCTACCCATTTTCATTGCGTAGCCGTCTCCGTATTTTTTCATAGGGGAGTGCCCCATTTTTTTAGGTGAGTGCCCCATTTTCATTGCAGCCGCTCTTTTTTGTCCTACGTTACTTTCGTAGTCTGATAATTTGCCGTCTTTATTTAGATCGGCTTTTTTTGGGTCAAATTTTGCCATTTTTTTATTATTTATTTAAAAATTTTTCTTAGTTTTGCCCCAACTTTTGTTTGGGTGCCTTTTTTGTTTTTGAATTTTTTCTGGTTTGCAAGAGCGTTATCATATGCGTTTGGTATAATATTTCCGTCTTTATCTTTAGTAGTTGATGGAACATTAACTTTGCCTCTTTCAAATCTTTTAACTTTTCTGTCTGCTTTTCTTTCTTGTTGACTATAATATGCTTGACTTCCCATTTCACCGGGTTCAGGTGCTTTAGGTTTTAATAAATTTTTAAGACCAGCTCCAAGAGACGCATAAGCTTCATGGTCTCCTCCTCCAGTATTTTTTGAAACTAATTGAACAGGAGGTTGATATCCAGCATTCATTTCATTATAAGCTTCATTCATGTTTTCCATTTGATCTTGCCCTAATGAATTCACAGGATCTATATTTTTAAAAAGATCAGAAATTGGATCTCCTCCTGTAATCATTTTAAAAGCTGATCCACTAAAATTTGAAGGTGTATTTTTTTGTTTACTACCCATTTGCATTTTCATGCCTGATTTATAATTAGCCATTATTTTTTATATTTATATGGAAATATTGCATTCATAGCTTTTTGCCTCCCTTCGCATCCACAAGGTATATTTAATCCTTGCGATACTGAATCGACCATGCGCTTTATTCCTGTTGCTTTTGTAAATTTTGCGATATCATCGCCAAGTCCTCTTGATTTCATAATATTAACAATTCCATTTTCTTCTTGCTGCTCTACCTCTTTCAGATTTCCATCCTTTAGATCTAGCACAAAATGATTTTCTACGTTTAGCAGCTTTACTACCTTTTTTTAATTTAGATGGCGGTGTTGTAACTGCTGTTTTTAATTTGCTGCCTGGATTATCTCTTCTATATTTAGCAACACCTTTAGCGGTCATACCTCCACCAGCTTTTTTACCAGTACCACCTTTTTTGTTTACTTTTTTATAGTAACCTAAAGATTTTTTTCTTGATGGTGCGTTTTTACTTGCCATAATTAATATCCTGCTCTTCTTCTTTCTGCCGCAGTCATACTTATTCTAGGATTAACATATGATACAGCTTTAGTTTTTGGGTTAGTTACTTTTACTGTTGTACCAGGTTTTCCAACAACAGGTACATTCCTTGTTATAGTAGCTCTATTGGGTATAGCTTCACGTAATAAGTTAGATTGATTTTGCCCAAATTGTTTAACAGAGCTTTCTACATTTCCGGAAATTATATTTTTTAAACGATTATCAACACTACGTTGTATATATTGTTTAGTTGTGCCAGTAAAAGCATTTTTACTAATTGGTGGCACTTTTTTAGATTGTTTTACAAAACTTGCCATATTTTTTGCCATATTACTTTTACCAAACGGTAATGGGGCTAATAATACAGCGCCAACTCCAATATTTCTAATAAATGCATAAGGTGGATTAGGATTATGTTTTATATTTTGAACCATTCCATGAAGTTTACTCTTCCCTGGTTTTAATGTATGATGATTTTTTTTATGTGGCATATTTCTTAGTTTTTTTATAAATAGAAGCTTCCCATGGTAAATTATGCGCTCCTTCTTTAATTGAATCTCTTGATATTTTTTTTATGGGCGAGAATGGAGTTTTTCTATAATATATATTGTTATTATCATAAGTAGCCTCTCCGCTTCTAAATTGTTTAACGTGTTCCATTTCATGTTCTACGGCTGCTTTTTTATTTTTTTGGGATAGATTTTTATTTATATGTATTGTTCTATCTATATTAGCAGCTCCCCACTGTCCTTCGGGCAATTTTTTCTCAAATACCGGTATATCATAAGTTGATAACTCAGGATTTATACCTAATAATTCGGGTAAATTAGTTTTCATTTTGTAGCCCATTACCGATTTGTATCTTTTATCATATCATCAATAGATTTATTATAAACCTTATCGGTATATGATTTATTTTCATAAAATACGCTTCGCTCGCTTGTAGGTAAGTCTTCTTGACCGAGCATTATTCTGTATATACGAGATATAAGTTGACTACATTTAAATGAGGTTTTGTATATACTGTATTTTATTGTTGTTCTGTTTCGATGTCTCCATACATCTATCCATCCTTCATTTCTTAACCGTTCCCAGCGGTTTTTATCCCAACTGTAAGTATAAGAGCCATCTATAAATTCATTACGCGTAAATCTCTCTTTGCAATCTAAATAGATTAAAAGTTCTAAATCCGCATCTTTTAAGTTATAAGTTTTACAGGCCCACTTTCTTATGAGCCTGTAATACTTAAGTAATTGTAACTGCCGCAAATCTTGCGCGCTAATTTTCATTAAGCGTCAAGAGTAATCGCACATGATAAGATGTTAGCATGTAAAAATATGCTATTAACATCATCACAAACAACTATCGAAGCGTCAGAGTAAGCATCAGCACATGCGTTAGCTATTGCCTGCATTACTGCTTTTTCAGTATCAGCAGTAATAGTCAAAGTAACGATGTCAATACTTGCAGCTTGTCCGTCTCCAAGTGATCCTGGAGAAAACTTCATTATTAACGCACCGTTAGAAGCAAGTGTAATCGACTGTATATTAGATACAGGGTACATTGCAGCGTCATCAGCGCCGTCAACAAAGATCAAAAATTTTTCGTGTATTTTTGCCATTTTGATAATTTTTTAAGGGTTAAACAATAAATTCATCACGACTAAATTAAATTTCAATTGTTTACTCAACAATAACTATATCTGCTAGTTTAATAACATAATACAGCTTGTCTTTCCACTCAATACCATGACCTGCGTGTTTGTCATAGTGAATTATATCATTTGGCTTTATGGTTGTTACTAAATCACCAACCGATATAACTTTTCCTTTTAAATACCTTACGTCTTTATTTTGGTCTTCCGTAAGTTCTAAGCCACCAACTTTTTTTGGTGCTTCTTTTATTTTTTTAACAACAACGTAGTAATTAATTGCTTGCATTTATTCTTACATTACTAATTACACAATCAGCAGAAAATATTGTATTAACAACACTAACCGCATTTTTTAACGCTGTTTTAGTTACAAGCACAGGATCTATAATTCCTGCTTTAACCATATCAACTTCTTTATTATTTACAACATCTATACCAAATCCTCTTTTCTTAGATTCATAATGTGCTAATGCAGCATTATCTAATATAGTAGCATATGGTGCTTTTATTGCTTCTAATAAAATTTCTTCATACTCATTTTCTGGTGCAATACTAAATGAAGCATCTAGTAAAGCAACACCACCTCCTGCAACAATTCCTTCTTGCAAAGCTGCTTTAGTTGCATATATAGCGTCTTCAACTCTATCTTTTTTCTCTTTCATTTCAACTTGTGAATCTGCTCCAACTTTAATAATTGCTACTTTCCCGTTTAACATTGCTAGTCTTTGTCGTAGCTTTTTCTTAAAAAACGGATTTTTTTGTTTTTTGATTTTTTCTTCAATTCCTTTAACCCTGTCTACAAAACTAGGGTGAACTAAATCTGGTGTTTGTAGTATTGTATGTTTATCATCAGTTATTACTTGTAAAGCTTCACCTAAAACATCTGGCTGTATTAAATCTAAATCATCACCTAATTCTTCATTTATAACTTTAGCCCCGGTAAGTATCGCAAGATCTTCAATCGTGTCTTGTTTTGTTGGACCAAATCCAGGTGAATCTACAACATTTACTTTTATGTTACCTTTGACTTTATTTGCTAGCAATGCGGCCATAGGTTGTTGTTCTACACCTGCGACAATCAACAAACTCCTTTTCTTTTTAATAACAAATTCTAAAACACTTTGTATTTTACGAATATTAGGTATTTGTGAAGATACTATTAGTACGTACGGATTATCTAGTACTGCTCTACCTTTATCCTTATCTGTTATAAAATGTGGCGATTTGAGTCCGCAATCTATCCGTGTGCCCTCTACGATTTTAACATATGTGTCATGGGTCTCAGACTCTTCCATTAGGACGACACCGTCCTTACCTACTTTTGAGTAAGCTTGCGATATAACTTTTCCGAGATCTTTGTCATTATTGCAACTAATTTCTGCCACGCTTTGTAACATATCATTTTTAACTGCAATAGCTTTTTTATTAAGATATTCATTTACTTTTTTTAGTCCTGATGTTATACCTTCTTTAACTGGTCTTATACTGTGTTTTTTTTCATTAGCTAAATGCAATAATGAATGAGCAAGCACGGTAGCTGTTGTAGTACCGTCACCCGCTTCTTTCACCGTATTTCTAGCTGCTTCTTTAATTAAAGTTGCACCTATGTTTTCAACCGGATCATATAAGACTACGCTTTCCGCAACGGTTACACCGTCTTTTGTTATCACCGGTTTTCCCAATGCGTCTTCATATATAACGCATTTTCCAGAGGCTCCTAAGGTAGATTTAACAGCACTTGTTAATTTATCTACACCGAGCATGATTTTTTCTTTTGCATCTATCCCGAAAGATAGATCTTTAACTATCTCACTTGGTTGATTGTATTCCATTAAATTAAATTTATTAAGTGGTTATTATTTGAAAGTCTTGACTACCTTAGGTCCTTTAGCGAACTCTAATTTTTTATTGTAATGTTCAATACTTCCATCGATTGCAGCTTCAGCCGATTCGATTGTTTCCCGTCTGGTTACATCATGCCAATCATCAGTAGGTTTGTTTTGAGCATCTAAGCTCTTGCATTCCGTTTGATAAAAGCCATTTGGTAATTGTACAATTCTCCAGTTTTTTTTGTCTGCAAAGAATTCCCAGGTTTTTCGGGTTTCTTCGGATATTCCTTCTGTACTATTATTCGAAAAGGAATAGGTTTTGTAATAAAATGTCATTGGTTTTGGTTTACGTTACTATAATTACGTGGTTTAATTATTTTCTAATGTTTGTACTCTTGCTTCTAATGCTACTATTTTTGTATTTAATTCTTGTATGGTTTTTACAAGTACTGCAAACTCCATACCTACTTTTAATGATTTACCATCTTCAAGCCCAGAAACTAGTTCACCTTGCTCTTCTAACGGAACTCCATTTTCATCATGAGTTTTATATATTCTAGTATCTCTAGTATCTACCCAAGAAGGAAATACAGACTCTACATCTTGAGCTATAAGGCCTATTTGTTTTTTATTGTCACCTATAAAGTTAAAGTTTTTAACATTTAATGAAAGTATATCATCTAGTTTAGATGTTGCATCAACTATGTTTTCTTTTGCTCTTCTATCTGAAACAATTGTTCCATAGCTACCATTTATATTTTTTATATCACCGTCATCCTCAAAATCAATCATGTTCTTCATATAACCGTCAGTGTGATACTGTCTAAACTTAACAGATAAACTACTAGATCCGGCATCTGGCACATCAAAAAGTATAGTACCAAGACTTTGATTATGTGATATTCTACTTACATTTAATGCGTTTATGTACCCACCAAAAAATATACTACTGCTATTATTATTTGCATCAGGGTCTACATACAGACTATTTGATGTAGAAGAGTTACCCTTAAGCTGTAACCCCCATGTGTATTGATTATTAGTTGGTTCATATCCGAACACATATTCTGGGTTGTGAGTGTGTCCTGAATGTATGTCGCTTGTTATTATATTAACCGGGCCGTCATGATTTTTTGCAGCTGTAAAAGAATTTGTGCTACCAGATAGCTTACCTATTGTAGCTTTTGTAACATCATCTGCGTTAAATAATATAGTCGGAGTATAAGTTGTAGACGTGCTACTAGATGTTGTATCATTTAAAATTAATACAGGAGAAGCATTATCTATTTCTATATTTCCTTGAGTACCTAACGTTGGAGTTGTTAAAGTACCTGTAAGAGTTATATTTCTAAATCCTGTTATATCTTTATTTGAATCAACAACTACACCTTTTGATGTAGATACTGTTCCAGCGGTAACACCATCTAAAACATTTAATTCAGCTGCTGTTGATGTAATTCCGTCTAAAGCAGTGTTAAATTCAGTAGATGTAACACCGGTATCATATAATGATTTAGCATAGTTAAGATCAGTTGCATCCCCGGTAAATCCGTCTAATTTATTTAATTCTGTAGTTGAAGATGTTATTCCGTCTAATATATTAAGCTCAGCTGCTGTTGTTGTTACAGCTGTTGAATCTATTTGTAATTTATCTTTTGCAATTTGTAAATTTCCTGACACACTAACATATGTGCTTGTTTCAGTATCATGACCTCCTAATTTAAGTATTTGTCTTGTAGTACTACCATTATATGAATGAAAAAACATTGTATTTGTACCATGATCATCCGCTCCACTTTGAATTAAAAAGTCAACTTCTCTGTTGCCGTTACTATCATTCCAACCTATTGCTAACCCTTGGGTGATAGTAGGAGTATTTCCTCCTGCATTACCTTGTATTACAAAAAATCCATCTTTATACGTTAATGTACTTTCTCCTACTAAACTATCAGATCCACCTGCTGTAACTAATTCGTATTGATTTCCACTTGATAAAAAATCTGAAACATCAACACTAAATGTTGTGCCAGCTAAATCTAATCCGCTACCCGCACTATATGTTGTATTGGTATCGGTTGCGGCTATAGTTAAATTGTTTGCATCAGTTGGTGTAAGAGTTATATTGCTACCAGCTACAAATTTAATATCTTGTGTGCCACTTGAGGCACCAGACTTTGTAAGCCTTAATAAAGCATCACTGCTAGAATCTACAAAAGATGATGTAAAAACGTTTTGTGTGTTGGCATCAGTAGATGCTATTGTTACTGTATCACTTGACGCGTTAGTGGTTAATGTAACATTCGATCCTGCTGCGAAAGTAAGTGTATCAGTATTTGAATCAGCAACTACATTGTCTTGCCCACTTACTGCTATTGTTTTAAATATATTTTGAGCTGAACCTTTATCTGTGTTTGTTACAGAAAATTCTAAATCATAAGGATCGCCATCGGTACCGTTATCTGTATCTGTCCAATTAATATCTATACTAGCGCCATCTCCCGTGCCCTCTGTAAATTTCCATTCTTTGGTATCAGATATTGTAACTTCTGTACCATCACCATCTTCAACTTGGAAAGATGTATTACCACCTACTGCGGCTATTGTTAACCCTGTATCACTGTTTCTAGTTACAGTTACATTAGCACCACCTGTTATAGTTAAGTCGTCATTTCCACTTTCAGATCCGCTAGCAGCTAATCTTATTACTGGGTCATCATCATCACCACTAGTTTGTTCAATACTTAAATCATATTTTGCACCATCATGTGCGTCAACATAAGCAGTTGTTGCAATTTTTGTACTATTATTACCTGAAGATTGAGTAACAGCTGTGGAAGTATCGGTAGCATGAATTATACCCGTTATTGTTTTATTAGTAATAGTTTGTGTTGCATCATGTAAAACTACAGTACCAGTTGCATCAGGCAAGGTTGCTGTTCTATCCGCCGATACTGTACCGGCTAACAGTGTTACCTCATGATCATTAGCAGCACTACCTTCAAATATAACACCGTTAGATGTGCTAACTGTTTGCACATTATTTGTAGTGGTTGTACCTGTTACAACTATATCACCTGGAAAAGTTGTTGTAGTACTACTATCACCTACAGTAAGAGTATTGCTAGTCATAGCACCATCAAGTGAAGATCTAACGTTACTCATATCAGTTACATCAGCATTGGTCTCTACACTATTTAATTTGGTATGATCAGCGTCTGTAAATGTATTTGAATCACTTGCCGCTTCTACCGCAGCTTTAATTTCATCATTAGTTTGATCAGCTGTAGCACTAGCTTCTATTCCATTGAGCTTAGTATGGTCTGCATCTGTAAATACGTTCGAATCTGTTGCTGCTTCTACGGCTACACGTATTTCAGCGTTTGTTTGATCTGCAGTTGCGCTAGCCTCAATACCATCTAATTTAGTATGGTCTGCATCTGTGAATGCGTTTGTATCTGAGTTATTTTCATAAGCTGTTTTGATTTCAGAATCTGATTGATCTGCTGTTGCACTTGCTTCAATGCCGTTTAACTTAGTATGATCCGCGTCGGTAAACACATTAGAGTCAGAAGCATTTTCTACAGCTGTCCTAATCTCGGTGTCTGTTTGGTCCGCGGTTGCACTACTTTCTATACCGTCTAGTTTAGTTTTTAGTGTATTTGTAAAATCATTAGCGGTTGGAGTAAAAGTTACATCTGATGCGCTTTCTCTATTAAGTGTTAATGTTTGAGTACTTACACTTGCATTGGTTACATTATTTGCTTCTACTGAAATTGGAATTGATATAACTCCTGTTGAACTATTGTAGCTACCACCACCACCACTTACAGATATTTTACCTCTTACTTCTGAATCACTTAGTTGTGTGTTGGGAGTTGTAACTGTACCGCCTAAAGAAATAGCGGCCCCATTAATTGTTATACTAGAATTAACTAGGTCTCCATTAGCAAGCTGTCCTGTTATTGACGATGCCCCTAAGTCTATAGCTAGCTCGTCACTTTCTCTAACAATACCTCCGTTTGATTTCAAATCTACCGCATCGGTAGCAACAGATCCTTGTACAAACTCTTTGATTGATGATAACGTAAAGTTTCTAGTAACGAATTGATCTACTCCGTTTACCGTTTCTGTAAATGCAGAACCTAGTAATTTATCTTTACTAGTTAATGAACCGTCTATTTGTTTGCCGCTTATTTTCATACTATTCTTTTTTTGTACCTTTACCTCTGTTGCCTCTGTTTTTTCTTACAGATGTGAATCGTTTTGTTTTATGATCGTAATCTTTACCTCTAAGGTTAATACCTTTCTTCTTAGCCGCTTTACGTAATCTTTGGTTCTCAGCTTTTTTCTTCCTTCTATCAGGAGTCATTGCGTATTTCTTGTCTCTTACCGCTTTGTTGGTTTTTGCTTTTCTACTTAACTTTTGTGCCATACATTATTATTACGTGACAACAGGTTATTATTAAGTATACATTATTAGCTTGTGTCGCATATAGAATTATTGTATTACACTACCATATTTACCTGTAACCCTAAAAATAAAAAGCCAATGATTTACCCCCACCGGCCCTGAATTTGAACCGTTACCTCGAAATGTTTTGCCTTTTACAAACTTAATACGACAGTATTTAGATAATACTAGTGTAACAAGTTAATAATAATAACACAATATAAATTATAAAATTATGAACAAATCTAAATTAAACAATGCAATCGCGAAGTTGTCCAAGAAAGAATTAGCAGACATCTTCCCTCCAATCACAAGAAAGAACTTTGTAGTAAGAGAGTCTTGGCTTGGTAGAAATCAAATCATTACATTCACTAATAATAAGAATGTCAAGATAACTTATAATCATGACGAGGTATTGAAAGTAATGTTACCTAAACTAAATCTAATGCCATGTTGGTTAAAAAGAAAGTACTGGTCTCAGTCAACTGACATGCCAAGTAATGTTAGAGATGTCGTGATCGAAAGAGTAGAATTAGCTGAAGTAAAGTAAGCTAACCTATTCTGCACGAATAATTAAAAATATACGCTTCTATGCTGTGGAAGTGTATAGCATTTCACCGTATATACCAAAACTGTGAAGAATTTAGTGACATTAGCTATTTACTATATAAACTATAATACCTATTGTCACATTTTTTTCTTAATTACATAAGTGTACATAGTGAGTTACATTTGTAAACTATTTTACATTAGTAAACAAATTATATACTTTTATTTTACAAACTTAATACGACGTCAATTGGATAATATAAGTGTATGAAAAATAAAATAAATCACTTCACTTTTCAAATTTACTACTCAAAAAAATATAAACTATTTGACTTAGTAATTAATAAAAATAATAATTTCTATAAACATTTTCATTTAGAAACTATTAAAGAAATAAATAAAATAATAAATAATAACTTAATAAAATTAATATGAAATTAGTAAATATAAATAAAAACGGTACATTAAAATTTAGACTTAAACCAATAGTAAAGAAAGTATACTATAACGGTGAACCAGTCAGAGAAAGTGTAGTAAAACATGTCTATAGTTATAATAGTGGATATGTAAGAATTGAAGGTAATGATAGACTTTACCAAATAAATAAAGTAATAAAAATAAAACCTAATACTAAAGGAAATTACTTTGAAATGTATGAAAGAGTATTATTAAAAAATCCTCAAGAAAGATATAAATACCTAGTAGAATGGGTTGAAAGATTCTACCAAAGAAATACAGTAACAATATAATTATGGAATATAGAGAAGAAATATATAATGATGTAATTCAAGAATACAGTGAATTAACTTATTTCCCTAAAAGAAATGACCACCACTATGACGACGTACAAAATGTAATAAGTAACTTAGTTGATTTAGTTGAAAACTATGGTGACGATGTTTATAAAGTAATAACTTTACTTGACTATACTTGGTCTCACTTATTAGACTATGAATACTTAGAAACTCAAATGATTAACTACATAAAAGATTACAAATGATATATACAGATAATTACGGAAATGATTTAACTTGGGCAATAGGTATGCAAATGGAAGGTAAACTAAATAGAACCGAAGTGTTGGGTATAATTAAAACTCACAAACTAAATACGAACTTAACTAGATAATATAATTGAATATGAAAAATTTTGAAAAACTAATGGAAGAAATAGGATTCCACATAACTAAACTAAATGATGATACAATTGACGAAAATGATTTTACCAATGCTATACAACAAATCCATGAATACTATAATACTACAATAACTATATGAAAGTAAATAATATGAAAGAGTTACTAGAGTATGTAGCTAATAAACAGAAAAAACAGTCTCACCAACATTATGAGGTTGCAAAATTACACGGTCCTTGTAGTGGAATGGGTAATAGAAGGTACAAAATACCTCAGAAATCAACGTTCTCAAAGTTTAAAAAATATAGTTACACTGCGAGATGGAACGATTACAAACTAAATACGAATAAAGTTAGATAATATATACGAATATGAATTTTGAAAACGAACATATAATAGACGGAATGATTTACTCAAATGAAGTAGATAAATGGATAACAATACAAGAATATATAGAATATGCAGTATAAAGATTACAAACCTGAACAAATAGCAAAAAAGCTTAAAGATGTAGAAAGATACGAAGCTAAAATGGGTAAAGACCTAAGAAGTAAAGCTTGGCGAAAGTGGTGTGAGTCGATCGAATACCGCAAACGAGAATGGGAGTTCAGGCAAGCAACAGTAAACTTATTTAAACACAATAATAAAATACTATGAAAACAATATTTAAACACTTAACAATTGCGAAAATTGGTAATATTATGCTACATGCATGGGTAATATCTTTAATTGGTTTATCAATTACCGGAATATTATACATGTTTTATGGTTTAGTATTCTTAGATTTCGCTGAACAAGCTAACTTTGGGATATACAGATAATGGAAAAATTTAACAAATATAAAGTAAACTTAACAAAACACGGTGACGATATATACTCTTATAGTACTAAAGTCGCAACGATACACCAAGACCAATTAATACAACACGGTTATTGGAGTATGACAACACAGAAACATATAAACTATGTAGCTGATGAATTAGGATTAAAATTAATAAAAGATTATGAGTAAAATGAAAGAATTAGATAGTATTGCTAGTGGAATTGCAGAAGTTACGAAAGAACTGATGTATGACAGTATAGACTGGCAATTAGAAGACTATCCACAAGATGGTGATAACTACAATGCTATACATTCTCACGTCATGAAAAGAGCAATTGAAATGATGTATCACGAACTAAATACGAAGACTGATGGATAATATAATTGTATGAAAAAATGTAAATGCAATAATATAATACCATTAGGTAGAGTCAAGCTAGGTTATAATACCTGTATTAATTGTAGTACAACACAACAATATAGTTATGTACCAATTATCGCAAACAAACAAGTACTCGAAGTACAGATCGTTTCGCAAGAAGTGTCAACTTCAGTACATAAAGCTTGGCGAAGAAAATAAAACAGGTGAGGTTTAAGGTTGGAAGATCTGCAGCGTCGTACCCACAAATGCGTGGTCGTTGGCGTTGAACAACAGGTAAGAAAGACAGGATAAACAGACAAAAGAGTGTAAGTCATCCGCAACCCGGTATCCCCGGAAATCGGAGCATCTCTAACATTCCAGTACTGTCCGCCTCACCTTTTATAAATGGAAACAAGGCACTAAATCGGTAAGCCCAATCAGTTTTCATCTAGATGAGAAGCGTAAGTCTAGGCAGCGTGCACACAGTGTAAACGGGAGCAGCTTTCTCATCTTTTATAGCGCGGTAGAGCAGTTGGCCAGCTCGCAAGGCTCATAACCTTGAGGTCACAGGTTCGAATCCTGTTCGCGCTACTATGGAACATCCAAACGCAAAGAAACATTTTTATGTGTCAATTCTGAAGAGTATAGTAAGAATTGTCGGGTATACGCTAATACCTTTCAATATAATAGTAGCATGTATAACGCTGGTTATCAGTGAGTTAATTGGCATATACGAAGAAATGGTTTAATACAAACTAAACACGAATTAACACGGATAATATAAATGATATGAGTAAAAGAAAAACATTATACGACAAATTACTACCTAAAGTAAAAGACGCATTAAGAAAAAATGCAAGAGAGTATGACTCTGCTAAAAGATTAAAGTATAATCTAATGAGCAAAGCAAACTGGTGGGATTTAAACATTGAAGAAATAGGTGATATATTTAGATGGGCTGATTTACATTCATTTGAATATAATTCATATACATTTTTATATGGCGAAAAAATAATTGAAAGATGAGTTTAAATACAAGTGCATACGATAAAGTCTACGCTAAAGTACAAGCAATAGATAACGAAATTAAATCTGATCAATACGATATTGATAACGGATTAGCAACTAAATTTATACCTAAAGAGTTACATCTTAGCGTATTAGATTATAAAAAAAGAGAAAAAAAAATATACGAATATATACTAAATTTAATAAATGAAAAAAGAGAACTATAATTACGATGACGTCGTTGAAATGCTAGAAGCTGACGGCATAATGCAAGAACCAGATATGAACTGGATTCTTGAATATATTGATACTGAATACAGTACTACTATAGATTTTACGTCTGGTTGGGCTAAAGGTACCGAAGGATTACTAATATATACTGAATCAACATTCGACAGTTATGATGTATATGCGTGTACAAGTGAACACAATGGTGTTAGAGATTTTTGCAGTGACATATTCTATTATGTAGATGGTAATGAATTTGCTGATAGAATACTAGACACGCTAACTAATTACCAAAATGTATGGGTTGCTGATCACGTATGGGACGAAATAGAAGATGACTTTGAAGCTGTAGCAGCGGAATGGTGGTCTAATATATATGATGATTTACATGATGATAAAGTTGATATGCTTACAGACAACGGTCACGAATATGATAACTTAGGACACAATTTATAATATGGCAACAAGAAACGTAACAATGGTCGTAGACCGACAACATGCAAAAGAACATAGTGAAGGCTTTGCTGCCGATCCCTGTGTATATACAGACAATAGCTATGTAAATATGTATTTGCACCATGATGGTT
>ERZ802830.1339-NODE-1339-length-23512-cov-113.949_pt1 | contig 23512 bp, 21 predicted proteins | sample MGYA00345654_ERZ802830 | MGnify/ENA primary metagenome ERZ802830 (study PRJEB30503, sample SAMEA104212375) | marine metagenome | biome: Westerlies Biome; feature: [SRF] surface water layer (ENVO:00010504) within the epipelagic zone...; material: water...
TGAAAACCCAATGTTGGTTGGACAGCTTTTTGTGCATCTGTACGAATAACATTCGAGTTCTTAAGATGTTCATTTAAGTTATCCTTCAATGCTTCTATATTTGCATCCAGAGATTCTAGAAAATCTTTTACATCATAATCATTAAGAATCATTAAAAATAGATGTTCAACCGTAAGATATTGAATATTAATTTCTTGGGCTTTATCAAATAAGCTTGCTATAGATATTTCTAATTCTTTACTAAACATATTAATCAGTTAAAGGTTCTATTTCACTTAGCAGAGGATGATTATGATGTTTTGCCATGTTGTTTACTTCATAGGACATCATCTCTGCAATTTCTTTAGAAAATATACCACAAACTCCCTTACCTTTTGTATGAACAGCCATCATTATTTGTGTTGATTGTTCATGAGTATGACCAAACACTGTTTGAAGAACGAATACTACGAACTCCATTGGTGTGTAATCATCATTGATTAAGACAACTTGATATAATGGTGGTTCCTTTACCTCAGGGTCTTTTTCTAGAACTGCTGTACCAATATTATCAGAAGAATCTATCTTTTCGTTAGATAGTCTTATCATTACATTCTTTTAATCATTTCATCAGCAAAACCAGAGCATGAGACTAAGTCTGCATCATCCATCATTCTTTCAAAATCATATGTAACTTTCTTAGCTAGAATAGTTCTCTCCATTGCACTGATTATGAGATCAGCTGCTTCAGTCCAACCCATATGCCTAAGCATCATCTCTGCAGAAAGAATCAAACTGCCAGGATTAACTTTATCTTGCCCTGCATACTTAGGAGCAGTGCCATGCGTCGCTTCAAATACAGCATATTTATCTGATAGGTTGGCACCAGGCGCTATACCAATTCCACCAACACATGCAGCAAGAGCATCAGATATATAATCACCATTTAGATTCATGGTTGCAATAACATCGTAATCCTTTGGTCTAAGAAGAATTTGTTGTAAAAAGGCATCACAAATAACATCATTTATTACAATAGTTTTACCATTTTTTGGATTTTTAATTGTTTGCCAGGGTCCTCCGTCCAGTTCTTTTGCACCATAGATGTTGGATGCAACATCATAACCCCAATCTCTAAAAGCTCCTTCTGTATATTTCATAATATTACCTTTATGGACGAGAGTTACAGAAGATCTGTCATTATCAATTGCATAATCGATTGCTTTTTTTACAAGTCTTGATGTTCCCTCTTTAGAAATTGGCTTAACACCAATACCTACTGTGTCAGGAAATCTGATTTGAACTATACCAAAATCTTTTTCCAAAACTTTTACTATCTTTTTTGACTCAGCAGATTCTGCTTTAAATTCAATTCCAGAATAGATATCTTCAGAATTCTCTCTAAAAATAATCATATCTGTATCTTGAGGTCTTTTTACAGGTGATGGAACCCCATCAAAATATCTTATTGGTCTTAAGCAAACATAAAGATCTAATATTTGTCTCAAAGATACGTTTAGTGATCGTATGCCACCACCAATTGGGGTAGTTAAAGGGCCCTTTATACTTACAACATATTCTTTTAATGCATCAATGGTTTCATCAGGTAACCATGTATCTTTGGTGTAAACAGTTGTTGATTTTTCACCGCAATAAACTTCCATCCATTCAATTTTTCTTTTACCCTCATAAGCAATTTTTACTGCATTATCTACTACCTTTAACATCGCTGGAGTAATATCAACACCTATTCCGTCTCCTTCTATAAAGGGAATAATGGGATTATCAGGCACATTTAATAACCCATCTTTATAAGTTATCTTTTCGCCTGATTTTGGTTTTTTTACTTTATTGAACTTCATATAAATAATTGACCTCAACTTTTATGATTTTACCTTCCAAATCGGTCATAATTATACTCTTAATTAATAGAATATAACACGCTATAAATATAACAAAATGTCGAATAATACAGTTGTAGTAGGTATGTCTGGTGGAGTCGATTCATCAGTTTCTGCCTATTTATTAAAAAGATCTGGATACAATGTAAAAGGTTTATTTATGCAAAATTGGCAAAATGAACCTGGAGAAGAATGTACCTCAGAGGTTGACTTTAAAGATGCCTCAAGTGTTTGTGATGTTTTAGATATACCACTTCATAGAGCGAATTTTTCTGATGAATACTGGGATAGAGTTTTTAAAAATTTTTTGAGTGAGCATGAAAAAGGACGGACACCTAATCCAGATATTTTATGTAATAGAGAAATCAAATTTAAATCATTTCTAGATTATGCTTTTAAAATAGGTGCTGATTTCATTGCTACTGGTCACTATGCAAAATTAATTGACAAAGACAATAATAGATTTCTTGCAAGGGCAAAGGATCTCAATAAAGATCAAACTTATTTTTTACATGAGGTTAAAGAAAATGAATTCTTAAAATGTATTTTTCCTCTATCAGAACTAAATAAAGAAGAAGTAAGACAAATAGCAATAGATCAAAAATTAATTACTGCTGAAAAAAAAGACTCCGTTGGAATATGTTTTGTTGGAGAAAGAAATTTAAAAGATTTTTTAAAGAGGTTTATATCATTTGATAAGGGAATAATTAAAGATGAGAATGGAAAAATAATTGGCGAACATAATGGTTCTATTCTATATACTCAGGGTCAAAGACAAGGGCTAATGATTGGAGGTGTTAAAGGTCGTAAAGAATTGCCATGGTACGTTTATGATAAAAATATTTTTACTAATGAGATATTTGTTTGTCAGGGTGTTGATAATGAGTTATTAATGAATTCAGCGTTGATTGTTGATGAAATAAATTGGATTAATGAGATGTCATATGACTATCCCATGAATTGCTCTGTGCAAGTTAGACATCAGCATGAACCAGTTAAATGCATAATAACGAGAACAGATAAATCTTTTAAAGTTAAATTTAATGATAAAATTAGAGCAATTGCACCAGGACAATCTGCAGTCTTCTACGATGAAGATATATGTTTAGGCGGCGGTATAATAACTAAAACTTATTGAATTAAAAATTAAAAAAATCAATGATAAAATAGATTATGAAATTTGATCACGATAATATTTCCCCACTTGATAACAGGTACGCAAATAAAATTAGTAAAATTAGAAAAAATTTTAGTGAGTCAGCTCTCATTAAAATTAGATTTGAAATTGAGATTGAGTGGTTAATATACCTATGCACAAAATTACCAAAATCTTTTAAGTCTCTCAGTAAGGATTCAATTAGAAAAATTCAATTATTTAAAAGTGGTTTTGATGATAAGTATGTCCTAAAAATTAAAAAAATTGAGTTAAAAACAAATCATGATATAAAAGCTATTGAATATTTTATTAGAGACCATTTTAATAAAGACAATACATTATCTAAATACACTCATCTAATTCATTTTGGACTTACCAGTGAGGATATAAACTCATTGAGTTATGCCTATATGATTAAGAATGGTGTTTCATTATATGTAGATGAATTAAATAAAATTTATAAAACTTTGAAAATATATTCAAAGAAATGGTCAAATATATCCTTCCAAGCACGAACACATGGTCAACCTGCATCACCTTCAACTATAGGAAAAGAATTAAAGGTTTTTTCAAGCAGATTGGAAAGAGAAATCAAGATTCTAAAGTCTATAGAACCAATGGCTAAATTTAGTGGAGCTACCGGGAACTATCATACTTTTAATATTGTTAATGAAAAGATTGATTGGGTCACCTTTAATATGAAATTCATTAAAAAATTTGGAATAAAACAAAATAAATATACTACTCAAATTGAACCTCATGATTGGATAGCTGAAGTATGTCATTCTATTATTAGATTAAATAATATTCTTACTGACTTGTGTCAAGATACATGGATTTATATATCAAATGATATATTTGCTCTAAAGCTTTTAAAAAATGAAGTTGGCTCATCAACAATGCCTCATAAAGTAAATCCAATTGATTTTGAAAATGCCGAAGGTAACTTTGGCATATCTTCTGCTTTGCTCAATTTCTTTTCTATTAAGCTAACAAAATCAAGACAACAAAGAGACTTATCAGATTCAACTGTTTTAAGAAATGTCGGTTTAGGTTTTGGTTATGCTGTTCTTGCAATCGTTTCAACTAACAAAGGCCTAGGAAAAATTATTCCTAATAAGGATAAAATTAAATCTGAGCTTAATGAAAATTGGGAAGTATTAGCTGAAGCTGTTCAAACTATTATGAGATATGAAGGTATTCCAGATGCCTATGAACAATTAAAAAATCTATCTAGAGGATCTAAATTGGATGCTATAACCTATAAAGATTTTATAAATTCTCTAAAACTCTCTGAAAGTTCCAAAGCAAGCCTACTGAAGCTTACTCCAGAAAAATATATTGGTATTGCATCTAAACTAGCCAAAGATTAATAATAGACCAATAAATACCAATTTGAGTAGTAAAACTACACAAAAATACTTAATTTAAGCCCATAGAATCATTACTATTGAAAATATATTGACTTTAATCAACATATATTATTAACTGCACTACATATTAACTATAGGGTGAGTAATAAAATGTCTAATCATAATGAGCATAAAGATGCTGCAAATAAAATACCTGAAATGTCATCAGGAAACTGGAATTCAATTAATCCAGAATACGTTGCTAGAATGCGTATGCAAAACAAATTTAAAACTGGTGTTGATATAGCAAAATATACTGCTGCTGTGATGCGAAGAGATATGGAGGAATACGATAATGATACTTCTGCTTATACTCAGTCACTAGGATGTTGGCATGGATTTATAGGCCAACAAAAACTTATATCAATTAAAAAACATTTTAATTCTACAAGTAAGAAATATTTATATTTATCAGGATGGATGATTGCTGCACTTAGATCAGAATTTGGACCCCTTCCAGATCAATCAATGCATGAAAAAACAACAGTTGCATCATTAATAGCTGAGTTATATACCTTTTTAAGACAAGCTGATGCAAGAGAACTTGGTGGTTTATATAGACAGCTTGATAGCGCATCTGATGCAGATAAATCAGGTATACAAGATAAAATAGATAATTTTGAGACCCATGTTGTTCCGATAATTGCAGACATTGATGCGGGCTTTGGTAATGAAGAAGCTACTTACTTAATGGCTAAACAAATGATTGAAGCAGGAGCGTGTGCAATACAAATTGAAAACCAAGTGTCTGATGAAAAACAATGCGGACATCAGGACGGTAAAGTTACAGTACCACATGCAGACTTTCTTGCAAAAATTAATGCTGTTAGATATGCATTTTTAGAATTGGGTGTTGATGATGGAATTATCGTTGCTAGAACAGACTCTCTTGGCGCTGGATTAACTAAACAAATTGCTATAACCAATGAAAAAGGCGATTTAGGGGATCAGTATAATTCTTACCTAGACTTAGAAGAAGTTAATCAAGAAGATATGAATCATGGTGATGTTCTCATAAATAAAGATGGTTATCTCTTAAGACCTAAAAGATTACCTAGTAACTTATATCAATTTAGAGAAGGTACAGGTGAAGCAAGATGTATTTTAGACTCAATAACAAGCTTACAAAATGGTGCTGATTTAATATGGATTGAAACAGAAAAACCTCATATTGGACAAATTGGGGCCATGATGGATGAAATTAGGAAGGTTGTTCCAAATGCAAAATTAGTATATAACAACAGTCCTTCTTTTAACTGGACGTTAAATTTTCGTCAACAAATTTTTGATTCAATGGAAAAAAATGGAGCTGATCTATCAGCATATAATCGTTCTGATTTAATGAATGAAAGTTATGACGATACTGAGCTAGCAATAGAAGCTGATAATAAAATAAGAACTTTTCAGGCAGACGCATCAAGGGAAGCCGGTATTTTTCATCACTTAATAACATTGCCAACTTATCATACTGCTGCATTATCTACAGACAACCTTGCAAAAAAATATTTTGGTGAAGAAGGCATGCTTGGTTATGTGAAAGGAGTCCAAAGAAAAGAAATAAGACAAGGTATAGCATGTGTGAAGCATCAAAATATGTCAGGATCTGATATGGGAGACGATCATAAGGAATATTTTGCTGGTGAAGCTGCCTTAAAAGCCGCTGGTGAAGATAATACTATGAACCAGTTCTAATCTATTATTCTATATAGGGCTTCTGTCAAAAGATTAGAAGTTTTATATAATGTTGATGGCTTATGTTGCCGATTACATACAAAAGCATATCCTAAGCTTTTTGTTGCATCACCAAAAGCTACAGATCCACCTATACCTGCATGGCCAAAAGAATTCTTTTTCATAGTTGGTGCAAAATTTACTCTGCCTGATTCATTTCCATTGAGCATAAAACAATAACCAAAATTAAGCTTTGAACCGAATAAAACTGTATCAGGCCCTCTTGTCTTGACTGATGTTGCATTTTTTAATGCAGAAATATCAAATAGTTTAATATTGTCCCGTTCACAGCCTGTAGATAAAATACCAAATAATTTGGCTAGACTAGCTGCTGTTCCATGACCATTAGCAGCTGGAACTTGAGCCATTCTCCAATTGGTTGAATTTGGATCAAAGGTATCAAACAAACTACCATTGAATGCATGGACGAAATCTTTAGAAATAATTGAATTTTTTAAATTTTTTAAATCAGTTGGTAGAAAAATATTTGGTATATATTTAATAAATTCAAATGGTGGCTTTAAACTGTCGAATCTTTTAACAGAAACATCCGCACACCTATGATGCTGATTTTCAGATAAACCAATATGAAAATCTAAATTAAATGGTGCTGCAATCTCATCTTTAAAATAATCACCAACCATTCTTCCTTCAGCTTTTCTAAACAGTTCACCAACGAGCCATGCAAATGTTAATGCATGATATCCTTGAGATGTACCTGGAACATTATAAGGTTTTTGATTTTCTAAGGCTTTTACAAAAACATCCCAGTCAGTCCATTTGCAATCAGGAAATCCATCCTGAAAACCAAACATTCCTGCTCTATGGGTTAGCAAATCAATAACTTTGGTGTCTGGTTTATCCTCAACATATTCAGGCCAATAATATCCAACATTTTTGTTTACATCTAAAAGACCATCGTTAATTATTTTTGTTATACATATGCCAGTAACTGCCTTAGTCACAGACCAAACATTTACAAGCGTATCGTTAGCCCATTCTTTATCTTTTGCTTTATTTGTATGACCGCCATATAGATTTATGACCTCTTTACCTTCGTGTTCAACGGCAACAGAGCAACCAAGCTCATACCCAGAAGATAATTGTTTAGAGAGTATTTCATGGATTTGTTTAAAACGGTCATCACAATGACCTTTTAAAATCATAAATGTTGCCTATTTACTACAAGACTGAGGATCAGTTCTTCCACATATTTGACATTCTGAGCCCTCATCTAAATTAGCCATACCACCACAAGATCCTTTGATGGGCTGATTTTTAAGTATTAAACCAATAGCAAGCCCCAAAAAAGCTAAACAAATAATGATAAATGCCGATATAAAAGTACTCATAGTTTTAAATCATACCATTTTTTAGAAAATTTAAGATTAGTACCCTCTTCATTTGTAAATGTAAGCATGACTGCTATATCATTTTCATTTGCAAAATTTATGGCCTTAGTTTCACCCATAACATTGAAAGCAGTAGCGTAAGCATCTGCATATGTCGCAGAAGATTGATGAACAACTGTTACAGAACTAACTTTAGACGATATAGAGCTTAATGTTTTCGGATTAATTGTATGTGTAATTTTTTTTCCATCATCAAGAATTTTAAAATTTCTGTATTCACCAGATGTAGCAATTGATAAAAATTTATTATCTAAATTGTTAATTACATAAATAGGTTTATCGATAAATGAGGATGGATCTTGAATTCCAACTTTCCACGCGCTTCCATTATTATTTCCATTAATAATTACTTCTCCACCTATATCAATTAGATGGTTGTTAAGATTATTTTCTAATAGATATTCATGAATAAGTTGAACGCTATATCCTTTAGCTATTGATGATAGGTCAAACCAATCTTTAGTACTTTTAGTAAGCTTATTTGGATTTTGAAGTAAAAATTTATTATTTGAAGTATGGAATAAGTCATCATTAAAATTAGGAGAAAAGCCCATCTTGCTTGATAACTTTCCTAAAGTTATATCATATAGACCATCTGATTGATTATGAACTTCTTTAGCAATAGTCAAAATTTTATATAAATGATCACTTATAACAAATTCTGTAGTTACAGCATTATCATTTATAACAGATACTTCAGAGTCACTTTTATAATTTGATGCGACCATATCAATATTATTAATGATTTTAATAATATTTTTATGATGATGATCAGCAATAAATTCTGATGAGGTTACAGACCATGAAGTGCCATATGCAGAACCATTTATAGAAAATGAATTTTTTGTATTGTAGTTAAATGCAATTAATAGACATAAAAGACCTACAACTAATGCAATTATTTTTGAAATTGTAAATCTTGTGATCAAGATTTAATTAACCGCCAAAGTCGTCTAGAGCAATATTCTCAGGCTCTACTCCGATATTCAATAATAAATCAATACAAGCTTTATTCATCATTGGAGGTCCACACATGTAGTATTCACAGTCTTCTGGGGCATCATGATCTTTAAGATAATTTGAATATAAAATATTATGAATAAAACCTGTATCGCCATCCCAATCATCTTCAGGTTGAGGGTCAGATAGTGCTACATGCCATTCAAAATTATCATACTTCTCCGCTAGCTCATTAAATTCATCAACATAAAACATTTCTTTTAAGCTTCTTGCGCCATACCAAAAAGTAATCTTTCTATCAGTATTTATCCTCAGAAGTTGATCAAAAATATGTGATCTCATTGGTGCCATACCAGCACCACCGCCTACAAATACCATTTCGTTTGATGTTTCTTTAGCGAAAAACTCACCAAAGGGCCCAAATACTTTTACTTTATCACCAGGTTTAAGATTAAATGTCCATGAAGACATTACTCCAGGAGGAAAATCAGTACCCGGAGGCGGAGAAGCTATTCTTATATTAAATTTTATAATGCCTTTTTCTTCTGGATAATTGGCCATTGAATAAGCACGTATAACTGGTTCTGTATTTATAGCCTTGTTATCCCATATTTTAAAATGATCCCAATCTCCGTGATACTCTTTCTGAATATCAAATGATTTGTAATCAATTTCATAAGCAGGTGCTTCTAGTTGAACGTATCCACCTGCCTTAAAATCAACATTTTCACCTTCAGGCAATTTTAAAATTAATTCTTTAATGAAAGTTGCAACATTGTCATTAGAAATAACTTCACATTCCCATTCTTTAACACCGAATATCTCTTCAGGTACTTGTATTTTCATATCATTTTTAACAGCAACTTGACATGAGAGCCTCCAGCCATCATTTTTTTCTCTGCTATTAAAATGGGATTCTTCAGTAGGAAGTATTGAACCACCTCCATCTAAAATCACACATTTACATTGGCTACAAGTGCCACCACCACCACATGCTGATGATAGAAAAATCTTATTTTCAGCTAAGGTTTGCAGAAGCTTAGATCCAGCAGGAACTACTAAGGGGTTTGAAGAATCCCCGTTAATTTCAATAGAAACATCTCCTGTAGATACAAGACGAGATCTTGCTCCAATAATAATCAATACAAGTGCCAGAACTATTCCTGAAAATGAAACTACACCAAGTATTAAATCAATCTGCATAAGTAACTCCTACTAAAGCGAAATGCCTCCAAATGACATAAAACCAAAACTCATTAAGCCAACAATTATAAACGTAGCACCAAGTCCCTTCAAACCCTCTGGTATATCTGAATATTTCAATTTTTCTCTAATACCTGCAAGAATAACAATAGCCATTGCCCAACCAAAACCTGCACCAAGACCATAAACAACACTCTCACCAAATAACAAATCTTTTTCAATCATAAATAACGAAGCACCTAAAATTGCACAATTTACAGTTATTAAAGGAAGAAAGACACCAAGGGCATTATATAAAGCAGGAACGTATCTATCTAGAAACATTTCAAGAATTTGAACAACAGCTGCAATGACGCCAATATAGCTTATAAGCTCAACAAACTCTAAATTAGTACCAGGGAGTCCTGCCCAAGTTAATGCATCCTCTCTTAAAATAAAATTATAAATTAAATTATTTAAAGGTACGGTAATTAAACACACAACTATTACAGCAATTCCTAAACCAATTGCAGCATCAATTTTTTTTGAGATTGCAATGAATGTACACATACCTAAAAATACTGACAAAGCTATGTTCTCAATAAATACAGTAGTAATAAAAATATTTAAATAATGCTCAAACATTTAATTCCTTTTTTGTTAAATCTGGGTAGCTTGAATGTTTTGAGACTTTAAATTCGTCTTCTTCTACTTGAGCGGGCTTGTATTCTCTGATAGCCCATATAAATAATCCAATAATAATGAATGAGCTGGGTGGTAGTAATAGTAGATTATTGCCCATATACCAACCACCATTTGAAACAAGAGGTAATATCTCATACCCAAGCAAGGTACCAGAACCAAATAGCTCTCTAATAGTTGCAACACCAATTAAAATTAAACTATAACCCAAGCCGTTACCTAAGCCATCAAAAAAACTAAGCAGAGGTCTCTCTTTCATTGCAAAAGCTTCAGCTCGTCCCATAACAATACAATTAGTAATAATTAGCCCCACAAAAACTGATAATTTTTTACTAGTTTCATAGTCGTAAGCTTTTAATAACTCATCAACCACTATTACAAGAGATGCAATAATTGTCATCTGAACAATAATACGAATACTACTAGGAATATGATTTCTAATAATTGAAATAAATAAATTTGAAAAAGAGACAACACTCGTCAAAGCCACACACATTACTAAAGTAACAGATAAATTATTAGTAACGGCTAAAGCAGAACATATACCAAGAATCTGTAATGTTATAGGGTTTTCTTCGATAAGTGGCTTTACTACAACATCTTTATATCTATTAAGATTCATAATTTAACTCACTAAATAATTTTGCATACCCTGAATCACTAAACCAATATTTGATCATATTTGTTACACCCCTGCTTGTAAGTGTTGCACCTGATAGACCGTCAACCTTGTATGCAATATTTACATCATCTGGATCTACTTTTCCCTTTATAACCTCAATTGAGACATCATTGTCGATAAATATTTTTTTGCCTGGCCATTGAGATTTCCATTTAGGATTATCAACCTCTGCACCAAGACCTGGAGTTTCTTTGTGATCGTAAAACTCTAAACCGGCAATGGTGTTGAAATCCTCTTCTATGGATATATACCCAAATAGAGTTCCCCACAAACCATAACCTCTAATTGGAAGTATAACTTTATCAATAGTTTGGTCTTCATTTCTAAGTAAGAAAAACTTACCGACATTTTCTCTACTTTTAATAATAGCGATATCTTCTGAAGTATTTAGTTTTGTAGAGTATTCTTCTTTTCTAGTTGCACTAAGTTGATCATAGTCATTCTTATGTTCCAATAAAAAGGATTCCAAAACATCATTTTTGAGAACTTCGCCTTTGTTAAAATCTAAATACATGACCTCAAGTTGGTCAAACTGGTCCTTTACATCAATATTTGAATCATAAATCCTAGCAGCTTGAAGAATTTTTATTTTTTTATCATTAGCTTTATTTTCATTTTGCATATCACGGAGACTTACTGCTGCAACAGATACAACTAAAGAGCAAATTAAGCATATAGAAAATGCAACGGCTAATGTTTTTGTAATAGAGTCATTCATGTTGTTAAAGCCTTCCTTCTTTTAATATTTGACATTACTACCATATGATCAATAACAGGTGCTAACAGATTTGCAAATAGTATTGCTAACATCATGCCTTCCGGGAAAGCTGGATTAACAACTCTTATTAAAATCACCGTTATACCAATAACAAAACCATATATCCATCTGCCACTATTTGTTCCAGATCCTGATACTGGTTCAGTTGCCATAAATACCAGACCAAAGGCAAAACTGCCAATGACAGCATGCCAATACCATGGAACATAAAACATAGGATTAGTTTCTGATCCAACAAGATTAAGAATTGATGACATTAAAATCATACCAAATAAAGTTCCAAGAATAATTCTGTATGAAGCTACCTTAGTAACTAATAAAATAATCAAGCCTATACCAATCGCTATTATGGAGGTCTCTCCAACCGATCCGGGAATATAACCAAAAAATGCATCCCACCAAGAAAAACGCTCATATATTCCAGCCATGCCACTCTCTGCTGCTACTCCTAAAGCAGTTGCACCACTATAACCTTCAGGAATGATATTATTATCTGCCAGACCTGCTATCCATACTTTATCGCCAGATATTTGTGATGGATATGCGAAATATAAAAAAGCTCTTCCTGTAAGTGCAGGATTTAAAAAGTTTTTACCCGTTCCTCCAAAGATTTCTTTACCAATAACAAGACCAAAAGTAATTCCTAATGCAGCTTGCCAAAGAGGAAGATCAGGAGGACAACTTAGTGAAAATAATACAGTTGAAACAAAAGCACCCTCGTTAATCTCATGTCTGCGAATAATTGCAAATAAAGCTTCCCATCCTATACCAACTATAAAAACTGTTGCATATATTGGAATAAAGTATGCTGCTCCAAACCATAACTTAGCAAAAAAACTAGTTGAGTCGTAACCGACCATATTAATTATGAAATGATGCCAATCACCGGTATTTGCTTGATTAATTCCTTCTAAATATTCAAGTGAGTGAGCTCCTAAATTATACATACCAAAAAACATTGCGGGAAAAGTTGCCAACCAAACTGTGACCATGACTTTTTGAATATCAACAGCATCTCTTACATGTATTGGATTTGAAGTTTTTGTTTGTGTTGAAAATACTAAGTTTTCAAAAGCATCAAATAAAGGAAACCATTTAGCATACTTGCCTTCTCCTATAAAATTTGGCTTAACATCATCAATGTAGTTTCTTAAAAATTTCATTGTTCTAAATAAAATTTATTAAGGTTATCAAATAAAATAGAAGCATAATCATATTTACTAGGACAAACATATGAGCATAATGCAAGGTCCTCTGGGACCAGCTCAAGCATCCCAAGATCTGTAGACATTTCGATATCAGATACAACAAGTGATTTTAATAATTGTGTTACAAGTATATCCATTGGAAGAACTTCTTCGTATGAACCAAGTGGAACTATAGCTCTATCCCCACCATTAACTGAAGTATTAAAAATAAAATCTTTAGGTTTAAAAAATGACGATGAAAAAACGTTAAGCTTTGAATGAAGTTCAGAGCCTGGCATTAGCCAGTTCATAAATATGTTATTCGCAGCATCTGGGATTGCTGAGATTAAAGAATCATAAAAACCTAGATAATTCATAACACCTTCAGAAGAATGACCATAAATAACAGAACCAGAAATTATTCTTGTATTATCATCAATTTTTCCTGCTGTAAGTTCATCAAGATTACCAGAAATTCTAGCTCTTATTAGAGAAGGGTTGAAAACAGAGGAGCCAGCTAGTGAAACCGTCTTATGTGTTCTTATAGTACTATTTTTTAATAAATAACCAATAGAAATTATTTCCTGATAACCAATAGTCCAAGCAACTCTATCTAAACTTACAGGATAAATCTTATTAATATGGGTACTTGATAGCCCCGCAGGATGAGGGCCACTAAATTGATGGTAATTAATATCTTCAATAGATGTATCAAAGTTATCATTTTGATAGGCTAAATGAATCGGGCATGTAAAAAACTTCTTTAAATAAGTTAATGCTAAATTAAATAATTCAAGATCATCTTTAATGATACTGTATGGGTCCATTGATAACGGATTTGTATCACAAGCATTAATAAATAAAGCATTTGGTAAGGAATCTATAGATGGGGTTCTATTAAATGGTCTTGTTCTAAAAGCGTTCCATAAGCCGGAGTCCAACAATAAATTCTTAAAACTTACAGCTGTGTCATCGAAAGAAAAATAATGGAATTCCTCATTTGAAGCTATTTCAATTTCAAGAGATAAGAACTTTCTTTTTTCTCCTCTGTTGACTGCAGTTACTTCCCCACCAGCAGGAGCTGTAAAAAAAACACCAGGATTTTTTTTATCTTCAATTATTTTAGATCCTGCTTTAATTATATCTCCAACTTTTACTAACATAGTTGGCTTCATACCAACAAAATCGTTTCCCAGCAAAGAAACTGATGAAACATTTGGTTTGTCAGAAATATCAGGGGCAGGTTTACCAGAAATTGGTAAATCTAGACCTTTATTTATTTTAATCACTTGTGCGCCTTAAAAAAGTTAAAAACAACTTAAATCGTGATGATTATAAATCTAAAATGTTGTTGATAAAAGACTTTTAGTTAATTGGTTTAGGTAATCTTTCAAGCTCAATATTAGCTACTTTTTTAGCTAAATTAATAACTTGTTTTGAGTAACCGTATTCATTATCGTACCAGCAATACAAAGTTACTCTATTGCCGCTCGTAATGGTTGCTTGAGAATCGATAATTGATGCAAATGGACTTGAATAAAAGTCAGTTGAAACAATTTCTGATGAATTAACGTAGCCAATGATTTCACGATATTTTGAATGAAAAGCCATTGATTTAAGGTAGGAATTTAAGTTTTCTTTGTCTACATCCACATTAAGAATTAATGACAAAATTGCCAAACTAACATTTGGGGTGGGAACTCTAATAGCATTACCGGTTAATTTATCTGCAAGCTCAGGTATAGCTTTACCAACTGCTTTTACAGCACCAGTAGAAGTAATGACCATATTTAGAGGAGCTCCTCTTCCTCTTCTATCACCTTTATGGAAGTTATCAATAAGATTTTGATCATTAGTATAGGCATGGACGGTTTCGATATGTCCTCCTTCTACTCCATATTCATCATTAAGAACTTTTAGCACAGGAACTATCGCATTTGTTGTGCATGAGGCAGCAGATATAATCTGATCTTCATTATTTAGGATTTCATCGTTTACGCCAAATACAATATTTTTTATATCACCTTTTGCAGGAGCAGTTAAAATAGTTTTTGATGCGCCTGACTTTATATGAAGACCTAATCCAGATTCGTCTCTCCATACCCCAGTATTATCTATTACTATTGGATCTTTAATATCATGGTCAGAATAAACAACCTCTTCAGGACTATTTGCATATATTATTTTTACAGGATTTCCATTGATAACTAAGCATGAATTATCTTCATCAACCCGGACAGTGCCATCAAAAGAACCATGAACTGAATCTCTAGAAAGAAGACTGGCACGCTTATAAATGTCATCATCAGAAGCTTTTCTAATAACTACTGCTTTTAATTTATAATAATTACCAGGACCAGTATTTTGAATCATCATCCTCGTAACTAAACGACCAATTCTTCCAAATCCATATAAAACTATATCTTTTGGACTTTCAGGCCTATTTGAATCTTTATTTATTACAGACTTTAGTTCTTTATTAATAAAATCAGGTAAACCGGACGAATCTTCTTTTAGTGTTGAAAAAAACGGACATCTTACTGCAAGTTCGCCAATATCAATTTCACAGTCAGCTAAATCTAAATCAGATATATACTGAAGAATAGGAAATGTTTCTAATTCACTAAGCTCATTCATATCAGATTGTCTAGCAAATCTATGAGCTCTCATAATTTCTACTGGTGATTCATTTACAAGAGATTTGCCATAAACAAGAATATTTATACCATCACGATACAAATTTCCAATAATAGGTATCATTAATTCTGCAAGTCCCTCTCTCCACTTCCAATCTCCAAAGGAGTCCTCAGGCAAGATACGATTCTGTCTTTTAGTAGATTGAAATGTGGTATCTTTATTATCAGTCATGATTAATTAATAAATCTAAAATCCAATAATAATAATATTAGTGCTAAAAAGATATATAAATAAATACTATTATTGAGCGTATTTTTTAAGATGATGGTCTGTATTTCCAAATAATGCGTCAATAACAATTAATTTTTTTAAGTAGTGACCAATCATAAGCTCATCACTAACACCCATACCACCATGCAATTGTACGGCTTGTTGAGCAGAAAACTTACCAGACTTACCTATTTGCGCTTTAAGACCAGAAACATGTTTATGCATATCATCTGAACCGGAATCAACTTCAAGCATTGCTTTGATTAATAAGGATCTACAAAGCTCGCTTTCAATAAACATATCTACCATTCTGTGTTGGAGTACCTGAAAGTTTGATATGGGTTGACCAAACTGTTCTCTTTCTTTTGTATATGCAACTGTTTTTAAATAACATGACGACATGCATCCAACTGCTTCTGCGCTAACACATAAGGTAGCTAAACTAATAGAATTATTTAGGAGAGTTATTGCATTATCTCCAGTTCCAATAACATCTTCAGAATTTATTGATACATTTTCAAATGTTATTTCAGCACAGGATTGGCCATCAACTGTTGGAAAAGTGTTCATTGATATTCCATCTTTGTCTGCATTTACAATAACAAGAGTTAATTCTTCATTATGAATACAAGAAACAACCAACTTATTAGCATTTCCTCCATTAAGAACTAGATTTTTAGTTCCGTTTAAAAGAAGATCAGATGATAATGAAGTTGATGGTAAATTGTAATTATAAGAATTTTTTGCTTCAGCATATGCAAGAGATATATGAAGAGAACCTGAACATATTCTTTCAATGATATCTTTTTTATGTTCGTAGCTTGAATTATCAATTAGTGTGCCAGAAAGGACAACAGTAGATAGATATGGTTCAATAACAAGTGCTTTGCCAAATTCTTCAAATAATATAGAAAGTTCTATTGGGCCCATTCCAAAACCACCTGAATCTTCAGAAAATGGCATTGAGAGCCATCCTTGTTCAGCAAATAGATTCCAAGTATTTAAATCAAAATCATTTTCAGACTTGATGACCTCTTCCCGTTTGTAAAAATCATAATCATTATCACAAAACTTTTGAATAGTTTCTTTGAGCATGACCTGCTCTTCACTAAAGTTAAGGTTCATTTTTAGACTCCTAGAACAAATTTAGAAATAATGTTTTTCTGAATCTCATTACTTCCACCATATATAGAAGTTTTTCTCATATTAAGGAATTTAGATACTGCATCAGCAGAATAATCAGGTCCACTTGGCTTATCATTTGAACCAAAGCCATGAGGTCCTGGATATAAAAGCGCATGCTCGCCAGAAGATTCAACCATAAGCTCTGTAAGTCTTTGTTGTATCTCTGTACCTTTTATTTTTAAAATAGAAGACTCAGCTCCAACTTGACCGCCATTCTCAAGATCAGAAAGCATTCTTAACTCTGTAATTTCTAAAGCATTAAGATCAATTTCAAGTTCAGTAATTTTCTTATCTAAATCAGTATTTTCAAGATTTGATGCAATTTCTTTTAACTTGTTAAGAGCTCTTAGAGAGCCGCCAACAGATGCGATTCCGAATCTTTCATGAGCTAATAAGAATTTAGCATAAGTCCAACCTTTACCCTCTTCGCCAATTAAGTTTTCAACTGGAACTTTTACATCAGTAAAAAATACTGAATTAACTTCGTGTTCTCCATCTATAGTAATAATAGGCTTTACTTCAATACCAGGAGTTTTCATATCAATTAAAATGAAAGATATTCCTTCTTGCTTGATTGATGTTGTTTCAGTTCTTGTTAAACAAAAAATCCAGTCTGCATTTTGAGCTAAAGTGGTCCATGTTTTTGCACCGTTAATAATATAATGTTTACCATCAAATGTTTTAACAGCTTTTGTTTTTAGTGATGCTAGATCAGATCCAGATCCTGGCTCAGAATAGCCTTGGCACCACCAAGTATTAAACTCAAGAATATCTGGTAGATATTTAGCCTTTTGCTCTTCGTTACCAAAGGTGTAAATAACTGGAGCAACCATACTTACTCCAAAAGCTAACAATGGGGGTGTTCCAGCAAGACCAAATTCTTTATTAAAAATATATAATTGAGTAGCTGTCCAGCCAGTACCACCATATTCAACAGGCCAGTTATAGCCCATCCAACCTTTAGCAGAAACAGCTTTATGATAATCTACCATATCCTGTCTTGTAAGGGGTTCAGCATTATCTTGTTTGGCTTTTACATGTTTTGGATAATCGTTCTCTAACCATGAACGAACTTCATCTCTAAACTGTAGATCTTCTTTTGAAAAATTTAATTCCATATTTACCTTTTATGTTGTTTGATTGATAGAATACGTCGCATATTATACAGCTATTAGACCACCACTTGTAAAGGATTTATATTAAATTAATGGCCAAAACAAATGATCAAATTTGCGCAACAATTGACCATAGATTTGCGCATCAACTTTTTGTCGCTAATAAAGATAAGGATAATGCCTTATGTGTAATTGTTGAAAATGCAAAAGAGGCTAAGTTACTTAAAAATGAACTTAATTTATATCTAGATGCTACAAAAGTAGATTATTTTCCAGAAAATGAAATTCTTCCATACGATCATTTCTCAGTTCCTGAGTCTATTGTTAAAGAAAGATTTAAAATACTCAATTCAATTGATAATAATAAAATTATTATTTCTACAGTAAAAAATCTTTTTGAGGTATACCCAAAAATTGATTTTTTTAAATCTAGAAAAAACTTCAATTTAGGAAATAAGCTATCAATAGAATCATTTGAGGCAATTTTGAAATCCTTAAATTACTTAAAAGTTAATAAAATTGATTCCTTAAACCAATACTCACTTAGAGGAGGAATAGTTGATGTTTATTCACCGATATACTCAAACCCATTAAGAATTGAAATCTTTGATGACGCAATTGAATCTATAAGATTATTTGATGTCGATACTCAACTATCTATCCAAAAAATAACTGAATTTAATATATCTAAGGGCTCAATAAGCTCATTGGATGAATCGGGATTAAAAGTATTTAAAGATGCATGGAGGGAATATTTTCAAGATTATGATGAAAGAGATTGTGAGATATTTCAAAAATTAAATAATAAAGAGATTACAGAAGGTTCAGAAATCTATCATCCCCTATTCTTTCAGAGTAAATCAAATTTTTTTGAGTTATTTTCTGATTATAAATTCATCATAAATAAAGAATTATCTAGTTCTATAAAATCCTATTCTGAATTTATTCTGCAAAGGTTTAATGACGAAAATATTGATATTAAACGACCCTTAATTAAGCCAGATGAAATGTTTATAAAAAGTTCATTTATAGAAAATAAATTAAAAGAAATACCTTTGTTTTGTGATTCTTTTAAAGAATATAGTGATTTTAAATATATGGATTTTGATGATTTTAGTCGATCTGAGGTTTTAAATAACTTAAAGGAAAAAAGAATTATATTGATGACTTCTATTACTAGTGAATACGAAATAATTCTAAAAAAATACTTACCAAATATTAATGAAATAAATTTTCGACATGAGGCAAAGCTAGGACTAAACATAATGTTAAATCCTATAATTAGACCATTAATAAATATAAAAAATGCAGAATATATTGCACATAGAGAATATTTTTTAAATATAAATATTGAAGCATCAGATGAGCATATTGAAACCAATAAATATATTGAAAAAGATATTATGTTTAAAACTGGAGATCTGGTTGTTCATGAGGAGTATGGATTAGGAAGATACGATGGTTTAGAAATTGTAACTACAAACGAAATTCCAAATGAATATATTAAGATAATTTACTCTGGAAACGAGTCCTTATATGTTCCTCTTAGAAGCGTTGAGTTAATAACAAAATTTCATAAAACAGACATTCAAACAAATATTAATTATGATTCTTTATCATCAAATAAATGGCTTAACAATAAAAATAAAGCTGCTAAAAGAGCATATGACCATGCAGCAGAAATTTTAGATATAGAATCAAGAAGACAGGCATCAACCTCGTCAGTACTCAGAATTGATGACAAATCATTTGAAGAATTTAATAAAGATTTCCCATATATAGAAACACCTGATCAAGTTGAGGCTATTAATTCTATTAAGAAAGATATTTCTCTCATTAAACCTATGAATAGAGTTTTATGTGGTGATGTAGGTTTTGGAAAAACAGAAGTAGCAATGCGATCTGCATACATCGCCATACATTCAAATAAACAAGTTATTATTTTATGTCCAAGTACAGTTCTTTCAGACCAGCACTACGAATCTTTTTTAAATAGATATAAGAACTTTCCGGTAAATATCAAACTTTTGAATAGGCATTCAGGATCAAAAAATAAAGCATCTATTGTGAGCTCATTCAATAATAACGAAATTGATATATTGATTGGAACTCATGCATTATTTACCTCTGGAATTGACTTTTCTAATGTAGGATTGCTAATTGTGGATGAGGAACATAAGTTTGGAATAAAACAAAAGGATCTTATTAAATCAAGACAGGAAAATATTCACATTTTATATCTCTCAGCAACGCCAATACCAAGAACAATGAATTTTATTTTTTCAGGCCTAAAAGAATTTTCATTTCTTCACTCCCCTCCTGTAAATAGAATAAGTATTAAGTCGTTTTTAAAGATTCACACAAATCAATTAATTAAGGAGGCTATCACAAGAGAAATTTCAAGGGGCGGACAATGTTTTATTGTTCAAAATGATATTTCTAAAATAGAAAATTTAAAAAATGAAATTAACAAGTTACTTCCAGAAATCACAATAGGCATAGCTCATGGTCAATTAAATAAAACGGATATATCAAAGGTTATGACTGGATTTGATATTGGAGAAGTGGATGTACTTATTTGCACAACAATTGTAGAAATGGGTTTAGATATACCTAATGCAAATACCATTGTTATTATTGACGCTCAAAATTTTGGTCTATCCCAGCTTCATCAATTAAGAGGAAGAGTTGGTAGATCAAGTTCTCAAGGATATTGTTATTTTTTAATACCAACACCTGATTTATCAAAAATTGCTAAGGAAAGATTAGATTCAATCATTAGATTATCTGCCTTAGGTTCAGGTTTTTTTATTGCTCAAGAAGATTTAGAAATTAGAGGTGGGGGTGAAATGCTTGGAGATAAGCAAAGTGGTCATATTAATACTGTTGGAATTAATCTTTACCTTTCTATGTTAAAAAGTGCTTTAAATAAATTCAAATCTAATAATGAAAAAGAGCTAATACGAACAGAAGTAAATTTCTATGATTCTTCATATATCAGTGATACCTACCTACCCTCTGCATTGGAAAGACTCAAAATATACAAATCCATAAATAGTGCAGAAAATCTTGAAGAGTTAAATAAAGTTAAAGCAAATCTTGAAGATAGATGTGGCTCAATACCTGAAGAAACACTGAACTTGATAAATAATGCTGAAATTGGATTATTAATAAATAGTAGAGGTATTAAAAAAGTCTCTTCAAATGAAAATAAAACATCATTACTGATGTCTCCTAATATAAAAAAATATGTTTTTGATAATATATTGACACTAATTACAAACGAGCCCAATATTTATAGCATCAACAAAGACAATAGATTTATTATAGATATGATTGAACCTGTACCTGCTAATAGAAGAAGAATTATTTCTAAGTTACTAAATGATATTATTTAAATTATTTATCTCTATTTTCTTAATAACAAATCTAGTTGCTCAAGATCAAGTTGCATTAGAGGAATATAAAATTGAATTAATAATTTTTAAAAACGTCGATATAAATACGACTGAGACTTTTGATAATTTATTAATATTACCTAAAGAGAATGTCTTAAGTTTTTATGAGCCAGAATTATTAATAAATACAACAGATCTATTTCCAAAAAATAATGATTCTTTTTTTACAAAGATGTTTAAAAATTTAAGACCATCCTTTACTAAAAATAATACTGATGAAGATATTAAAAAAATTATTCCAAATCCAGGTTATTGGTTTCGTAAGAATACTAATCTAGAAAAATTGAAGAAATTAAATTCAAAGTTATCGAGTAATACTAATTATAAAGTTTTAAATAGTTATAGCTGGATTCAAAATATTGAAAATAAAGAAATATCAAAATATCTATTTGAAAAAAATACTGAAAATAAATACGGATACTATTTAAAGTTCTATAAGAGTCGTTTCTTGCATGTTGATTTAAAAGCCTATCTCGGAATTGCTAAACCAGTTGATAATAAAATAATTACTGATTCACACATAAAATCATATGAAAATGAGATTTTATCTAGAAAAACAGAACAGAAAACTGATGAAAAACCTATCCTAGATCTAAATTTAAAAAATGAATTTACACAAGTTATGACCTTGCCAATTGAAGAGTCATATGAAAATCAACTTTATAATGACATTAATATATTTATAGACGAACAAAAAAGAGTTTTTGATGGAGAAATACACTATTTTGATCACCCCTACTTCGGAATAGTTATATCTATAGAAAAAATCTAACTTTTATAAAATGCGTTATCGTCGATAGAATGATCGGTTGAATCAAGAACAGATTTTAATTCAGGTATTTGTTCTAGCAATGTCTTTTCAATGCCGTCTTTTAAAGTAACATCTACCATTCCACAACCCTGACACCCTCCTCCAAATTGAAGAACTGCTTCTCCCTTGTCAGTAAACTTAACAAGACTTACCTCTCCACCATGCGATTCAAGCATGGGATTTATTTCATTGTAAATAACATAATTTATTCGATCTTCTGGCGGGCTATCAGGTGAGATATTTGGCAATCTTGCATTGGGGGCTTTAATTGTTAGTTGACCTCCAAATGTATCGTTATCAAAGTTCACCTCTGCATCCTTTAAAAATGGAATACTCCTATGATCTATATTCACTGTTATTAACTCTAAATTTAAAATCACATCATCTTCACCAGCTTCATCTGGTTTACAATAAGCAAGACAAGTTTCAGCCTTAGGGGTGCCAGGATCTGATATAAATATTCTTACTGATAAATCAATCTCATTTTTTTCAGTAAGCAGTTTTGATAGATATTCTTCAGCTGACTTAGTAATGTTAATAATTTCATTCATAATATGTGGTTAAAAAGAGTAATTCATTCATTCTTAGGAGTTCGAAATAAATTAGAACTTGAAAATGATCTAAAAGGATTATCACTTTTTAAGATTATTACCCTGTTTATTGTCCTTAATATAACATTTATAGGGTTTTTAATGCTTATAACAATGTTTTTTTTATAATCCAATGGATAAATTTTCAAAGGCACATGAACTATTAAAGGAACACTTCAATAAAGATATTATCATTAACTTGAGCCCTTCTCATGGTTATAGGTCACGATGTGAATTCGGCTATAGAAATGGCTATTACACTATGTATGATGAGGAAAGTAATAGAATAAATCTTACAACTTTCCAAGTAGCTAGACCAATAATATCTGACTTAATGCCTAAGTTGCTTAATTCAATTAATAAT
>ERZ802830.1340-NODE-1340-length-23510-cov-7.85913_pt1 | contig 23510 bp, 24 predicted proteins | sample MGYA00345654_ERZ802830 | MGnify/ENA primary metagenome ERZ802830 (study PRJEB30503, sample SAMEA104212375) | marine metagenome | biome: Westerlies Biome; feature: [SRF] surface water layer (ENVO:00010504) within the epipelagic zone...; material: water...
TTACTTTTACCCCAACTCCACCCAGCAGAATTATGGAAAAAAAGTGGAAGATGGGAAGGTTACACCGCAGGAGAAGGCATAATGTTTAATTTAAAGGATAGACAGGGAAAAGAATTTGGCTTAGCACCTACACATGAGGAAGTTATTACAAGTATTGCATCAGAAATGATAAATTCATATAAACAGCTGCCTTTGTGTTTTTACCAAATACAAACAAAATTTAGAGATGAGATAAGACCTAGATTTGGATTAATGAGAAGTAGGGAATTTATAATGAAGGATGCTTATTCTTTTCACTCTTCAAAAGAAGATTTGTCTTCTTTTTACGAAAAAATGGAAAAAGCTTATGAAAATATTTTTAAAAATTGTGGATTAGATACAGTTGGCGTGGATGCCGATAGTGGAGCAATTGGAGGAGCAGCATCCAAAGAGTTTATGGTAACAGCAGATGCAGGAGAAGATTCTATTTTATTTACTGAGAGTGGTTCATATGCAGCCAATATTGAAAAAGCCGTTTCTTTGCCGTCCGAAGAGATTCCTTTAATAATGTCCCATGAAGAATGGATAGAAACCCCTAATCAAAAATCGATTGTTGATATTTGTCAAAATAATAATTTAGATGCAAGTCAAATAATTAAGGTCGTTATATTCCTTGCAAAATTTGAAGATAAATCTGAAGTCCCAATCCTCGCATGTATCAGAGGAGATCAGAATATTAATGAAGTCAAGCTTTTTAATTTGATCAACAAAAAATATATTTCAAACTTGATTCACCTAAAAATAGTCGAAGACAATGCCATTATTAATAAAAATCTAACTAATTTTCCATTAGGTTTTATTGGCCCAGACATAAATGATGAAACAATAAAAACTAATTCCAGTTGGGATAAAAGTTGGATAAGAATCGCTGACTACTCTGCCAGTAATCTTTCAATTTTTGTGAGTGGTGGTAATAAAGTTGATTTTCACAAAGTATTCCGTGCGTTTTCATTTATTGAGAAAAAGTTTTTAATATCAGATATAAGGAATGCAAAAAAAGGAGATTGTATCAGCCAGGAAAGTAATGAAGAATTAAAAGAAAAAAGAGGTATCGAAATTGGACATATTTTTCAATTAGGCCAAAAATATAGTGAGAAATTAAATGCAAAGTTTTCTGATAAGGATGGTCAATTGAAAAATTTATGGATGGGTTGTTATGGAATAGGCGTAACAAGAATAGCCCAGGCAGCAATTGAACAGAATCATGATGAAAATGGTATTTCTTGGCCAATTCAAATTTCTCCGTTTGAGATTTTAATTATTCCAACTAATTTGAAAGATCCCATTCAAAAAGCACTTACTCAAGAGATTTATGAAGAGTTTATAAGCAACCAAATCGATGTTCTCCTTGACGACCGAGATGATAGAGCAGGAGTGAAATTTAAAGATGCGGATTTAATTGGAATTCCTTTTCAAATAATTATTGGCAGAGACTCAATTAATAAAGAAGTAGAATTCTTCTCCAGATCAAGCAAAAGTAAAATTAAAATAGCATCTAAAAATTTATTAGAGAAATTTATTTCCGAATCAAACGTAATGTACAATAAAAATTCTTAAAGCTAAAATTTATTCGGAGTTAAGTTATGTTAGTTAAAAAGATGACTGAATTATTTTCTAGATTTTTTGTAAAAGCAATATCTTTTGCTATTTGTATATCTGTTTTTTTTACACTATTTAATTCTCCATCATATGCAGCAAAGACTTCTATGACAGGTGATTATGCAAAAGACACAATATCAGTTGTTAAAACCCTACAAATTGCCGTTGAAACTCCAAAAGATTCTCCTGATAAGGATAAGGTTAGAGATGAATCACTTGCTCTAATAACTGATTATATTTCTAGATACAGAAACAGAGGCATGGTTAATAAAACTCAATCATTTACTACAATGCAGACAGCATTAAATGCCATGGCAGGTCATTACAAAAACTTTGCAACTAGGCCTCTACCAGATAAGCTTAAAGAGCGTTTAACTAAAGAATTCACTCTTGCCGAAAAAATGGTTCTTAGAGAAAGTTAATACAAATGATTTACTTTTTTAAAGTTATTCAATAATTTTGAATATATTATATATTCGTACAAAAATAATGCTCTTCTAAAATTGGCTAATGTTGTTGTAATCGGAGCCCAATGGGGTGACGAAGGAAAAGGTAAAATAACCGATTTATTAAGTCGTTCGGCAGATGTTGTTGTTCGTTATCAAGGTGGTGTAAATGCAGGACATACTATAGTTGTCGATGATAAGGTTTTAAAATTACATTTAATTCCATCTGGAATACTTTATAGAGATACAATTTGCCTAATTGGATCGGGAACAGTTGTAGACCCAAAGATATTACTCAAAGAAATAGATATGTTGATTGATAATGGAATAGATATATCAGGATTAAAAATTTCATCAACCTCACATGTCACCATGCCCTATCATCGTTTATTAGATGAAGCAATGGAAGCTGATAGAGGTTCCAATAAAATTGGAACAACAGGTAGAGGGATTGGCCCAACATATGCTGATAAATCACAAAGAAATGGGATAAGGATAAGAGATTTGCTTAATGAAGATAGATTAAGAGATGTGATTGAGATCCCTCTTAAAGAAAAGAATGGACTTCTAGAAAAAATATATGGCATTGCTCCCCTTAATAAAGATGAAATAATTGAAGAATATCTTGATTATGGACAAAGATTATCAAAGCATGTAGTTGACTGTACAAGAACTATTCATGCTGCTGCAAAAAATAAAAAAAATATTCTTTTTGAAGGGGCACAGGGTACATTACTTGACTTGGATCATGGAACATATCCCTATGTGACTTCATCAAATCCGATATCAGGAGGTGCTTGTATTGGTGCTGGAGTTGGCCCAACTTTAATAGATAGGGTGATAGGAGTAGCGAAAGCATACACTACGAGAGTTGGAGAGGGGCCATTCCCAACAGAATTACAAGGAAGTATTAACGATCAACTTTGTGATAGAGGGAGTGAATTTGGAACCACAACTGGAAGAAGAAGAAGATGTGGTTGGTTTGATGGAATTATTGGCAAATATGCTGTTTATGTAAATGGTCTTGATTGTTTGGCAGTAACAAAATTAGATGTGCTAGATGAATTAGATGAAATTCAAGTCTGTATTGCATATGAATTAGATGGTAAAGAAATAGATTATTTCCCCACAAATTCTGATGACTTAAAAAAATGTAAACCAATTTTTAAGAAATTAAAAGGATGGCAATGCTCGACTGCTAATTGCAGAAAGCTATCTGATCTGCCTGAAAATGCTATGAATTACCTCAGATTTCTTGCTGAATTAATGGAAGTGCCAATTGCGATTGTTTCATTAGGCGCAAACAGAGATCAAACTATAGTAATTGAAGACCCAATCCATGGTCCTAAAAGAGCTCTTCTAAGATAATCAAGAAATCTGATCTCAATGACAGAAAAAAACAAACTTTTTGATCTAAAAAAAGATATAGACCTTATTGGATTAGGAAATGCAATAGTAGATATTATTGTTAATGTGGATGATGAATTTTTAGAGATAAATACCCTCAAAAAGGGATCTATGAATCTTATCAACTCTAATGAATCTGAAGCTTTATTAAAAAATTGCACAGTAATTAAAAAAATATCAGGGGGGTCGTCTGCTAATACTGTCGTATGCTTGGCTGAATTAGATAATAATGTTCAATTTATTGGAAGAGTAAAGAATGACAATTTTGGAAATTTCTTCTCTACTGATATTAAAAGAAGTAATACTATTTTTAACACCCCGCCAATAGATAAAGGGCCCTCAAGTGCACATTCAATAATTTTTATAACTCCAGATGCGCAAAGAACAATGTGCACATATTTGGGGGCTTCAATTGAATTTGAACCTAAAGATGTAAATTATAAGTTAATAGCACATAGCAAATATTTATACTTGGAAGGATACTTATGGGATAGTGATTTAGCCAAAAATGCCTTTCTTCAAGCTGCAAAGCTTGCCAAAGAATCCGATACAAAAATAATACTTTCATTATCGGACTCTTTTTGTGTAGATAGGCATCGAGAAAGTTTCTTAGAATTAATTGAAAAATACATTGATATAGTTTTTTGTAATGAATCAGAAGTTTTGAGTCTTTTTCAAGAAAATGATTTACAAAGATGCCAAGAATCTATTTCTTCAATATGTGAATTAATAATAATCACTTTAGGAAGTAAAGGTTCTTTAGTTGTCAATAAAGGCAAGTCTGAAGAAATAAAACCAAAACTATTAGGAAAAATTATTGATACAACCGGCGCAGGAGATCTTTATGCTGGTGGATTTATTCATGGACTAATTAATAATTATTCTTTAAAAAAGTGCGGAGAAATAGGCTCAATATGCGCTGGTCATATAATTACTCAGTTAGGTTCTAGATCTAATATTAATCTTCAAAAGTTATTGCGGACACACTTGATTTGAACATGATTTATTTACCCAATTAGAATATTTTTTTTCAGAATTAAACTTTTTATAAATAATTTGAGGAACATCATAAGATATCTGCTTTTGTAAGAAAACTACCAAAGCTTTTTTCAATTCTGGTTTACTTTTTATTATAATTTCCAACTCATTAACCTCCTCAATTTTTCCTTTCCACTCATAAATGGAATTAATCTCTTTTAATGAGACACACGCTGCAAGCTTTTTTTTGAGTAATAATTTAGCTATTTTTTTAGCTGCTTTTTTATTACATTCAGTTGCTACCAAAAGTAAAACTTTCTTCATCCTAAAGTGATTTTTTTACCAGTTAATTGATTTATCAACTTATCATAATCAAAAAATATAAGCGAGTTTCTAAATTTTAGGTTTGGCCTTTTTACTAAAAATAACTTCATATCACTTTTATAAACAATTTCCTCCCAATTCATTTGTGCATAACTTCCAGAATCTCTGCAAAGTATATAATCTATCTTCCAATGATCACATAGTTTTTTTTCTAAAATGTTTCCTTTGTTTTTACTAGGTTCGAGTATTGCTATGTTTGAATTTTTTATACATGAGGCAAAAGCTTTGGATATGCTTTCATATGTTGGAATTACTCTTGTAAATACATTTGCACCACATTTTAAATAATAACTTGCCGTCTCATTTAATAATTTAGATCCTATTGCTAAAAGAATATTTTTATTTACTAAAACTTCCTTGTTTATATTTTTTAAATCCTTTATATATTCAAAGTTTTTAAATGATTTTATTTCCGATTTTCTCTCAAAAGCCAAAAGAGGCTTTTTGATTTTTTTACATGCTTCATCTAGATTTTGAGAAATAATTAAAGCAAATGGATGAGTTGCATCTATTACATAATTAATTTTATTTTTTTCAATAAAGTTGATGATTTCACTTGAATCATTTAATTTTCCTGTAATGATGTGTAACTTTGAATTTTCAACGTAAGATTTACTTGCTTTATGCGTGACAACACTTACAAATACTACATAATTAAGTTTTAATAGTTTGTTAACTATGACTGGTCCATCTGAAGTTCCTGAAAGGATCCAAACATTTTCGTGGCAATTTTCTGAATTGTGCATCAAAATATCTTTAATTAAATAGAAAGTTAATGAATCATTGTTTAATTCAAGCCGTAATAAATAGCGCTCCTCAGATGAGATATACCAAAGAGAATAAAACACCCATTGCTGAAATGACAGTTAATTTCAAAGGATTACGCGATGAAGATCCATTTAGAGAATTAAAAGTTTTAGGTTGGGGTACTATTGCGCAAGAAATGGTGGGAGAATTAAAAGAAGGTCAAAACATAGTTATTGAGGGACGTCTAAGAATGAACTCAGTAACCAGAAAAGATGGCACTAAGGAAAAGCAGCCTGAACTGACAGCTTCAAGAATTCATAATATAAGTCCTGGAGTACAAATAACCTCAGAGAAAAAAGAAACTAACATTTCTGATAGCAACAATAGCAATTCTTCTGAAGAAAAATCGGGAAATACCGAGAATTCACAGTGGAACACCTCTCCTTTAGTCCCTGAAGTTGACGAAATACCCTTTTAAAATCAAGTCTCAATATTTGATTCTTGAACACGTATAATGAGTTTGCTTATTTTTCTTTCAAGATCAGCCAGTTCACTCCTAATCTCTGACCATTTACCTTTATCAAGATTCTCTAACAACCATGCTCTATCTTGATCAAGTTTTAAAATTAAATCTTCTTGATTTGTAGAATTATGATCTTGCATAATATAAAATAACTTTTCTAATAAAACAAAATGAAGAAATACCTATCTCCTGCAAACATAATAACAGTCGCAGGAGGTGTTTTGGCTTTTATTGGGATGACAGCTTATTTTACTGAGTCAGTAAATCTAAGCGTGCCTACGTTTTTTTATGGAGTCCCTATTTTACTAATTGGACTTGGTTTGAAAACTTCTGAAATACCTCCAGTTAAATTAGTAAATAGAAATGATTTTAAGAAAAATAAATTTAATAGACCTAAAGAATTAACTGAATTGGTTAGAGATGTAACCAGATGGAGATATGGAATAAAAGCGCATCTTGAATCTTCATTAGAGGCCTTAAATTTATGGAATGAAGATAATCCTCCCCAACTTAAAGAGATTGAAGAAATTACAAAAGAAGAAAAGAATGGTTTTAAGATGCATTTTGAAATCAATGATGTCCCCTTTGAACAATGGATTGAGAAACAAGAAAGATTAAACAGGTTTTTCGTCAAAGGTCTTGAATCAGAATTTATTATCAACGATAATGAAAAGGAATTCGATTTGATTTTCTTTTATTAAATATTCTTTTCATGATGGACGATTCCCTAAGAGTATCAATATTAAGCGAGGCACTTCCATACATACAAAGTTTTTCAGGTAGAAAAATTGTTGTTAAGTATGGAGGTTCTATTATGGAAGATGAAAAGTTAAAAGAAGCTTTCTTCAGAGATATTGCTCTATTATCAAGTGTTGGTGTATGCCCAGTCGTTATACATGGGGGTGGTCCCGAAATCAATCGTTGGCTAAACAAATTAGAAATATCGCCAAAATTTGATAATGGGTTAAGAGTTACCGATGAGAAAACAATGGAAATAGTTGAGATGGTGCTTATGGGAAGAGTAAATAAACAGATTGTTAGGGGGATCAATAAAACAGGTTCATTAGCTGTAGGAATTTCAGGACTCGATGGCAACTTAATTCAGTCAAGAGAATTAGGAGATGGAAGTCATGGATTAGTTGGAGAGGTCACACAAATCAACCCTGAGTTATTAGACCCTCTTATTGCGAAAGGATATATTCCTGTTATATCAAGTATTGGATCTACAGCAGATGGCATTTCTCATAACATCAATGCTGATTTCGTAGCAGGCGAAGTTGCCGCTGCAATAAATGCAGAAAAACTTATTCTTTTAACTGATACTCCAGGGATACTAAAAGAAAGAGATAACCCAAATAGTCTCGCAAAACAAATCAATCTAAAAGAGGCCAGAAAATTTATTGAAAAAAATATTGTTTCTAATGGCATGCTACCAAAAACGGAATGTTGTATTAGAGCCCTGGCTCAAGGAGTAAAAGCTGCCCATATAATTGATGGAAGGATTGAACATTCATTACTTCTAGAAATTTTCACAAATTCAGGTATTGGAACAATGATTAATGCTTGAGAATGGATTCATACAAGCAAGTTGTTGAAAAGGCAGAGTTAGCTCTTATTAAAGGTGAATATAATTTCTGTATTGAATATTTATACCCAATAATCGAATCTTACCCTCCCTCTAGTAAAGAAGGTGCAAATTTACGAACCATACTAATTACAGCCCTATCAGGCATTAATAAAAATGAAGAGGCAAAAATATTTTGCAAAGAACTTTTAAAATCTCTCGATTATAAAGTGCGAGAAAATGCAAAGTATTTAATGGAAATTATCGATTCTCCTGAAATTAAAAAACCTGAGAATTGGAATATTACTTTTGAAAGTAATCCTGCCTTAGACAAAACATCTCTTTCCTCTCTAAAACCTAATAATCAGAAGAAAGAAAAAAAGTTTATAGATACATCAAATATTCCAACTGGTCAAACAAAGCCATTTCAGAAAGGATTTATATTTATCATTTCTCTATTATTGTTATTACTAATTCCACTGTTAAGCGGGTGCGTTAAAGTTGAAGATACTCTCGATATTAGTGAGATTGACTCAATATATAATAATTTCGAAATTGAAAGCAAATATATTAAAAAATTTCCTTGGCAAATAAATTTCGAACAAAAAATCAAAGAAATTTTTCCTGATGGAGAAATATCAACAGGAGAATTAGATTTTTCATTTAAAAATAAAAATCTAAGTATGGAAACTGCCCAAGAAACTTTTTATAAAATACAAAAAATAGCAGGTGAAGTGTTTGGAGAGTCAACTGATCTAAAAATTGACAGTATTGAAAATAATTTTTTCTTTTTAAAAAAATATAATTTCAGAATAGATTTTGATCTTCAAAATCTTTTATATGGGGAAGATTTAGAACTCACTCTCAATATTGTTAACCCAAACAAAGTAAGAGTTAAAGATCTAGAAAATTCTAATGTAGAAGTATCTAAGAATTTTATAAAGTGGCAAATAATCCCTGGAGAATTAAATAGCCTGGAGTTCTCATTTTGGAATTGGAACAAATTATTATTAGGATTTTTACTTATTTTATTGTTAATGTCTATTGCTTATTTTTTAAGGTTTTATAGATACCAAATAGGATCTAACTTTCCAGAACTTCCATCTAATTAGCTATAACTCTACCGGATTCAGATCAATTGATAAAAACACATTTTTTGGAATTTTTTGCCAAAGATTAGACCTATCAGGCAGAGGAAATTCCGAATTCTCTGGGCCATGCATTAATATTTGCCACCTAAATTTATTACCAACCTTTGCAATTAAACTTGGAGCAGGACCAATTACTGTCCACTTATTATATTTACAAAAATTTATCATATATTTCGCTAGCTTGGCCGCAGTTATTTCTGTAAGTTCGAAGTTTTTCCCAGAAACCTTTAAAAGGCATACTTTACAAAAAGGAAATAGTTTTGCATCTTTTCTTAATTTGGAGCTTTCATATAAAAATCCCTCGTAATTTCTATTTTTGAGATATGAAAGCACAGGATGACTTGGTTTATACGTTTGAAAGATAACCTTTCCTGATTTTTTAGCTCTACCTGCTCTGCCGGCTAATTGTAGAAATAATTGTAATGATTTTTCTTCAGCTGAAATATCTGGGCGATGAAGTAATCCATCTGCGGCAATAACCACTGAAAGAGTAACATTAGGAATATCAATACCTTTTGCTAACATTTGAGTCCCTACAAGAATATCTGCATTTCCATTAGAAAACTTTGAAAGAATATTTCTATGACCATCTTTACCTGAGGTGGTATCTCTATCAAAACGAAGTACCCTCAGTTCAGGAAATTCATTATTCAAGAATTCAATAACCCTTTGAGTCCCAATACCAAAAGGCTTAAAGGCATTTGATTCACAATCTGGACAAGTGTTGATAAGTTTTGCTTTATGATCACACCAGTGACAGCTAAGCCATTTTTTACCTTTTGAGCCTGCGTGAACAGATAAAGGTACATCACAATTAGGGCAATTTATTATAAATCCACAATTTCTACAGCTTAGAAAACCGTTATAACCCCTTCTAGGAATCAAAACTATTGCTTGTTCCTGATTCTCTTTAAGCTGAGAAATTAATTCTAATAATTCGCCACAAAAGATTTTTGTATTTCCCTTTTTAAATTCACAACGCATATCAACAACTTTAATTTCCGGTATTTCAGTAAGAGATATTCTTTCTTTCATTCTCAGCATCTTTAACTTTTTTTCAAAAACAACTCTTTTCCAAGTTCTCATTGATGGAGTTGCACTTCCGAAAATTAGCTTTGCTGGATTTCTTTTTACTCTTTCAAGAGCAACATCCCTCGCATCGTAACAAGGCATTGGGCTATCTTGCTTATATGAAACGTCATGTTCTTCATCCATAATTATTAAGCCTAAATTCTGTATAGGAAGGAATACTGCGGACCTTGTCCCAATAACTATAAGAGGTTCATCTTCATCTATTATCTTTTTCCAAACTAAAGTTCTATGCCTCGAAGAACAATTACTGTGATATTCAAAAACCTGATTTTGAAATCTTTTACTGAATCTATCAATAAGTTGAGGAATTAAGCCAATTTCTGGAGCCAGTATTAGACAGCTATTTTTATTAAGTAGTTGATCTTCAGCCATTCTCATATAAATTTCTGTTTTTCCTGAACCTGTTTCTCCCCATAGCAAAGAGACATCTCCGGGTTGCATCTCTTGCATTTCCCCATATATTTTTTTTTGTTCCTGAGTAAGATTTGGTCTTTTTAATTTAATACAATCATTTTTAAAAGAACTTAATTTGGTACTAACTATTTTTTTTCTTTTAGTCTTTATTAGTAGTTTTTTACTCACCATTGAATTTATAATTGTGGAATTAAAACCAAACCTTAATAATTCGCTTTGCCATTTCCCTTTAAGACGCAAAATATTTATTAATGAAAGTTCTCTCTTTGTTAAGTCATCATTATTGAATTCCAAATCTATTTGAGATTCGATCCATATTTGATATTTAAAATTTTGAGATAATTTTTTATGTTTACCAATCCATCCAGGGGGAAAAGCTGTTTTAAACATTTTTAAACTACTTACCCGATAAAACGAAGCTAGATCCTCCAACCATTCTCTCCACCAATCTTGAATCACTTTTTTTTGGACAATGCTTTGTATAGATAAATATTCAAAATTAGAGTCTTCATCAAAATCTTTTTGATTTTTATCTGTCTTTAAAAAAGGACTTTTAGAAATAGTTAGTCCATTCAAGAGTCTCCCCTTAAGTCTTACTGAAACAATATCTCCAATTTCTACTCCGAGATTATCACCATCTAAATAAGAAAAAGTATTGGTATGACTACCTATATCTAGCAAGACGTCAAACTTATAAAAGGTATTTGATAAATTATTACTTGCCGGCATCAAAACTTTTTCTTAGTATTGGATTGTTGAACATTTCACAAAGTGCTTTTGCATATTTTAAGTATTCTGTTTTTAAGGGAGACATGAAGCTTTGATCATTGAATTAAAATTCAAAAATTGATCTGCCAGTCTGAGAAATCCTAAGACTTTTTACTTTAGGTAATCTATAACACTATTTAAATTTTTCAACAATTTAAAAAAAACTTTATCTAAACACAATTTTTGTGAGTTAGTTCTTCTAATCTTTAAGGCAAACTTTTACTACTAAGTGTATAAATTCGTCTTAATTAAATTTTTGCCTAGTTAAATTCACCGTAGAAAGGAGTCCACTATGTGTCCAGCCGCAACAGAATCAAAAAGTTCTAATCCTAGTTCCAAGAAAAAGATTAATAAAAAAATTGATTCAAATTTTAAAAACGATCGAGAAGAAGAAAGTATCAAATATCAAGATCCTATTCAAAACTCGAAACAAAAGCCACTTAATGATGAAGGCAGTATTGAAAATAAAGATGAATTTAATGGTTCTGATGAAGAGGCCAAAGCTATTGGTAACGTAAAGCTTGGACCAAAGGGAATATACACAGAAGATTCTATAAGAGTTTATCTTCAGGAAATTGGAAGAATTAGATTATTAAGACCTGATGAAGAAATTGAACTTGCTAGAAAAATAGCTGATCTACTCCAACTTGAGGAGCTAGCCACACAATACGAGTCTGAGAAAGGACATTTCCCTTCAGTTAGAGAATGGGCTGAATTAACCGACATGCCTCTCTCTAAATTCAGAAGAAGACTTCTCTTAGGGAGAAGAGCTAAAGAGAAGATGGTTCAATCTAATTTAAGATTAGTTGTCTCTATTGCCAAGAAATATATGAATAGAGGGCTATCTTTTCAAGATTTAATACAAGAAGGAAGCTTAGGTTTAATAAGAGCTGCCGAAAAATTTGACCATGAAAAAGGTTATAAATTTTCTACTTATGCTACTTGGTGGATTCGTCAAGCGATAACACGAGCGATAGCAGATCAAAGTAGAACGATTAGATTACCTGTTCACTTATATGAAACAATTTCTAGAATAAAAAAAACAACAAAAGTTCTTAGTCAAGAGTTTGGAAGAAAGCCTAGCGAAGAAGAAATAGCTGAGAGTATGGAAATGACAATTGAAAAATTAAGATTTATAGCTAAAAGTGCTCAGCTTCCAATCTCGTTAGAGACACCAATAGGTAAAGAAGAGGATTCAAGGCTTGGAGACTTTATAGAGGCTGATATTGAGAATCCAGAACAAGATGTATCTAAGACTTTATTGAGAGAAGATTTAGAAGGGGTTTTGGCGACTTTGAGCCCAAGAGAAAGGGATGTTCTAAGACTGCGATATGGAATAGATGATGGAAGGATGAAGACTCTTGAAGAGATAGGACAAATTTTTGATGTTACAAGAGAGAGAATTAGACAAATAGAAGCAAAAGCTCTGAGAAAGTTAAGACATCCAAACAGAAATGGTGTTCTAAAAGAATATATTAAATAAAAAAGTTAAATATAATTTTTCGGCTTTAAAAAGTTAGCAACTATTAGTTTAAAATAAATGCGACTTTATCTTAAACTAATCAAACCAATATTTAATGACTAAATTTAAATTAAAGATAGCTAGTAGAAGAAGTAAATTAGCTATGGTTCAAACATTATGGGTTAAAGAGCAACTAGAAAAAAATATTCCTGACTTGGAAGTATCGATAGAGGCCATGGCAACTCAAGGTGACAAAATTCTTGATGTCGCCTTAGCCAAAATAGGAGATAAAGGACTTTTCACAAAAGAACTAGAAGCTCAAATGCTTGTGGGACATGCAGATATTGCAGTGCATTCCTTGAAAGATTTGCCTACTAATTTACCTGATGGACTTACATTAGGATGTATTACAAAAAGAGAAGACCCTTCAGATGCTTTAGTAGTTAACAAAAAAAATAAAATTTATCAATTAGAAAGTTTACCTCCAGGTTCAATCGTTGGAACAAGTTCCTTAAGGAGACTTGCTCAATTAAGATATAAATTTCCGCATCTTAACTTCAAAGATATTAGGGGGAACGTTATTACAAGAATAGAAAAACTAGATTCAGGAGAATTTGACTGTATTATTTTGGCTGCAGCGGGTTTAAAAAGATTAGGATTTGAATCAAGAGTTCACCAAATTATTCCTAATGAGATTTCCCTTCATGCCGTTGGCCAAGGTGCTTTAGGAATTGAATGTAAATCTGATGATAAAGAAGTTCTTAAAATTATAAGTGTCCTAGAAGATAAGGTCTCGAGCCAAAGATGTTTAGCAGAAAGATCTTTTTTAAGAGAACTTGAAGGGGGATGTCAAGTTCCTATAGGAGTTAATAGTAGTATTCAAAATGATGAAATAACCCTAATAGGAATGGTCGCATCTATTGATGGGAAAAGACTTATTAAAGATGAATCGATAGGAAATATTAAATATCCAGAGGAAGTTGGTAAGAAATTAGCTGAAAAGCTAAAACTTCAGGGGGCTGATAAAATTCTTTCGGAAATATTTGAACAATATAGAGAGAAGTAATTTTTGTTAATCAACTAATTTAGGTTCAATTTCTTTTTGGTATCTAGATTCACAATCTTGAATTACTTTTACAGCTTCTTCAATTCCATAAAAGCCATTAACAGTACATGTCCCTGGTTTTTTTAGATCTTTATAATGTTCCCAATAATACTTGGTCTCATTAAGCCAATGTTCCCCAAGATCCTCAAAAGTATGAATATGATCCATTCTCTTATCATCTGATAGGACAGCAATTACTTTGTCATCAACTTCTCCTCCATCATCAAATTTCATCACTCCAATTATCCTTGACTCTACGATTGAACCTGGCACTAGTGGTTCTGTAACACCAACTATTTCAATATCAAGAGGATCACCATCCTCATCCCAAGTTCTTGGAATACATCCATAAGCAAAAGGGTATGCAAGTGATGAATAACCAACTCTATCAAGTTTCAAATGTCCCGTTTCAGTAATTAACTCATACTTATTTATAGTATTAGAATTTAACTCAACAATTGTGTTGACGATTGATTTTGTATTGTCTGTAAAAGCATCTAAAATATGCAATAAATTTGGGGTAACTCTACTTGGGGGTTGATTAAGGTTTGCCATCAAAAAATTATTTTTATTTATCCTACATCCTCACACTCAATCAAATTCTAAAACGTAAATTTTTAGCAGAAATCTTTTATTTTCGATCTCAAATGATTAACAAAGTACTTTGATGTTAGTTCTTCTCCAGTGACATTTCTCACTAGTTTCATAGAGTTAACAGATCTTCCATAGTTGTGAATATTATTTTTTAACCATAAAATTATTTTTTCATATTCTCCATCTTCAACTAAATTATCAATTAATCCTATTTCCTTTTCCATTTGAGAAGAGATTTGTGCACTTATAAGATGACCTAATAAGTACGAAGGGAAATATCCAAATGCTCCTTCACTCCAATGAACATCTTGCAAACAACCCTCAGCATCATTTGATGGTCTAATCCCTAAAAGTTCCTCATATCTTTTGTTCCATTCTGATGGAACATCTTTCGCTTCTAGACCTCCTTCAATTAAATCTATTTCAAGTTCAGTTCTAATTAAAATATGCAACCCATAGCTTAATTCATCTGCCTCAACTCTATTTAAACCTGCTTGCAAATGGTTAATAGATTTCCAAAGCTCTAAATGGTTATTTAAGGAACAACCCTCAGAAACAAAATGTTTGAAAAACCTTTTGGAAAAAGATTTTGATTTAACTATCCTATTTTCCCAAAATAAAGATTGGCTTTCATGAACACCCATTGATGTTGCTTGACCCAAAGGCCACGCAAACCATTGATGACTCTGAGATGGCAAACCCTGCTCATAAATCGAATGTCCCCACTCATGCGCAGTAGCTAGAAAACTTGATAAGGGTTCCCCTTCTACAACTCTAGTAGTAATCCTATAGTCATCTGGGCCTAAAGTAATAGAAAAAGGATGGGGAGATTTTGCAACAACTACTAGATCTTCATCTCTCCCAAACTCATCAAGTAATTTAGAACATAAATTTTGCTGAGATTTAGGACTTAAATCCCAGTGGTACTTTTCTGATTTATTGAGATCACTTATTAGAGATGGGATAGTTTCTTTAAGTGGCTGGAAAATTTTATTTAACCACTCCAGAGTTAAATCCGGCTCAAAAGGCTGAGCTAAAGTTTCCCAAGGTGTGTATTTATCTGATATTTGTTTTGTCTCTTCAATACGTAATTCGATCAAATTTTTAAAAATTGGTAAGAAAATCTCAAAATCGGATTTTCTTTTGGCTTCTTGCCAACTTTCATAACCTTTTGATTTAGCTTTAGCAAGTGCTTCAACTAGTTTAGAATCTAAATTTTTTTGCCTATTAAATTCCTTGATTAATAATTCAAGGTTTCTTTTTTTACTTCGAATAATTTCTTGATTTAATGATTTCTCTAAGCCACATCTAAACTCATCCTGAGCAGCTTTAATTAAATCTGAAAACTCTTCAGAGGAATTTCTCTTATGCAGTATTTTTGCGATATACGTAAGTTGTTCAGATCTCCATGACGCTCCTTTATTGGGCATACCTGTATTTTGATCCCAATAAAGAGTACTCTGTATTGAGCCTAATATTTGAGTTTCTTTTAAATAAGCTCCAAGCTTATTCCATTCTTTTTCAGACAAAAATATTTAACTTAATTATCTATTATTTTAAGACAAAAATATTTTTCATAGTATAAAATTTTCAAACTATATTCATAATAGGATATTGCTTATTAAGACTTTAAATATTTATGGAACAAATTTTCTCAAAATTAAACTTTATAACCAACGGGGAGGGTTTCACTGATATTACTGATGATTTAAATTTATTCATACAAAAAAGTAATTTTGATTCAGGAATTTTTTGCTTAACCTCACTACACACAAGTTGTAGTTTGACTATTAATGAAAATGCAGATCCAAATGTTCTTAAAGATCTAGAAAAGTTCATTAAATCTATAGTTCCGTACAACTGTTATACCTCGTTATCAAAAGAAAGAGAGAAGATATATTATGAACATTTTCAAGAAGGAGAGGACGATATGCCAGCTCATATTAAAACTGCTTTAACAAATACTAATTTGTCTTTAAGCTTTCAGAAAGGGAGACTCATACTTGGCACTTGGCAAGCAATTTATTTATGGGAACATCGATTTAGTACAAAAAAAAGAAGTATAAGTGTTCATATTATTGGGGAAAAAAAATCAAGTATCTATAATAGTAAACAGTCACAATAAATAGTTATGAAACCATACCTTTTAGAAAATGAGGAATTAAAAGAACTATCTACAAAAATAGGAGGATGGAGAATTATGACAAATCATATTGAAAGAGAATTTATTTTTAGTAATTTTATAGAAGCCTTCTCCTTTATGACAAAGATTGCTTTAATTTGCGAGAAACATAACCATCATCCAAATTGGGAAAATGTTTATTCAAAAGTAATAATTAAACTAAGTACTCATGATTTAGGCGGAATTACTAATTTAGATCAAACAATCGCTTCAGAAATTAATGATATTTTCGAAAAATAATTTACAATTCATAAAACTATATTAGTTTAGAATAACCATCAAAATGGCAGAAAATTTACTCCCTATTACGATTATTAGTGGATTCTTGGGTTCAGGTAAAACTACACTTTTAAATCACATTTTAAAAAATCAAGTTGGAATTAAAACGGCTGTTTTAGTTAATGAATTTGGAGAGATAGGTATTGATAATGAATTAATTATAAAAACTGCTGAAGATATGATCGAATTAAATAACGGATGCATTTGTTGCACAATAAACGGAGAATTATTAAACACTGTTTCTAAGATATTAGATAGACCTGAAAAAATAGATTATTTAATTGTTGAGACTACTGGACTTGCAGATCCACTTCCTGTAGCAATGACTTTTGCAGGGGGTGATCTTAGAGAAAAAGTAAGATTAGATTCGATTATTACTATTATTGATGCAGATAACTTTGATTTTGATTTAGAAAACTCTAGTGTTGCCTACTCACAAATTTTATATGGTGATATTTTACTACTAAATAAATGTGATTTAGTAACTGATACACATTTGAAAAAGATAGAACAATACATTAATGGGATAAAAAAAGAACCAAGAATTTTGAGATCGATTAATAGTGAAGTTGGTTTGCAAACAATAATGAGTGTGGGACTTTTCGAAACAGATACTTTTCAATTTAAAGAGAAAATGATTAGTAATCAAGATTCTCATGATCACTCTTCACATTCTCATGATCACTCTTCACATTCTCATGATCACTCTTCACATTCTCATGATTTAATAAATAATATAGAAGGATTTACATCTATTTCTTTTGAAACGAATGAACCATTTTCTTTAAGGAAGTTTCAAAACTTTTTAGATAATCAAATCTCACAAAATGTATTTAGAGCTAAAGGCATTTTATGGTTTATGGAAAGCGAAAGAAAACATATTTTTCATTTATCTGGTAAACGTTTTTCTCTTGATGACTGTGAATGGGAAAATGAAAAATCAAATAAAATTGTTCTAATAGGAAAAGATTTAGATCATCAAACTATTAAGAATCAGCTTGATTGTTGTAGATTTAGTTATAGAGAAGAAGCATAATAAAGAAATATTTAATATTAAAAAAATTTTTATTAAACAAACAAAGAATTTAATATCAGATTTAAAGCCTTTAAATATTGCTTCTTTAATAGTTGCATTTACACTTATAATACCTATTTTTAATTTCTTAATTGAAGGAATAGATTTTATTTCAGGTGGTAATTTTTCTTTAGGTATTTCTGGAAGAAAAGAAATACTTGGCACATTAAAACTTTTACTACTTACTAGTTTTTTAGGAGGTGGTTTAGGGACCTTAAATGGCTGGTTACTATCAAATTGCGAATTTAGATTAAGGAAAACTCTTCGTATTTTTCAACTAATTCCACTAGCAACTCCTGCATATTTGTTAACTGCAGTATTACAGGATTTAGGAAGTATTTTAGGTTACCAAATAAGTGGTTTCTGGTGGGGAGTTCTTATACTCTCAATTACTACTTACCCTTATGTTTTCTTACTTGCTAACGAAAGTTTTAATAAATTTGGAGTTAATCAAATTAATGCTAGTAGAGGATTAGGGGTTGGACCATGGGGCAGCTTTTTTAAAATTGCTCTTCCAATGGCTTTCCCAGCATTAATAACTGGAATCAGCCTTATGTGTATGGAAGTTATGAATGATTTAGGGACAGTTGAGTTATTAAATATTCCAAGTATTTCTAAAGGTATTACTGAAAATTGGATTATTGAAGGTAATCCTAAGAGCGCTATTGGATTATCATTAGTTGCTTTAATAATAGTTTTTACTTTAATTTTGTTTGAAAAACTTTCAAGAAGGAAGACAAAGCGTTGGAGTGAAAATCCTGCATCGTTAAGTTCTCTGGGATTTGAGTTAAAAGGAAATAGATCTTACATAGCATATTTATTTACTTCATTACCACCATTATTTGCTATTGGAATTCCATTTTCTTGGTTTCTATTAAATATTGATCAGTTAAAAAAAGGATTCACAACAGAATTAATATCTCTTACTTTAAGAACTATTAGCCTTGGAATAATTGCTGCATTAGTAGCGTTAATTTTCTCTTTAATATTAACGCTATCTAATCGTCAGAATAAGAATTTACTTATGAGATTAATAACATTCCCAGCAGGCATTGGTTATGCAATCCCAGGTACTGTATTAGCTATATCATTAATAAGTATTTCCAATTCAAAGTTCTATTTTATTGCTATATTCCTTCTGATCTGGGGTTACGTAGTTCGATTTTTAACTATTTCAAAAGGTTCTCTTGATTCTGGATTTGAAAGAATATCTCCAACCCTTGATGAGGCTGCAAAGGGACTAGGCTCTAATTGGTTTGGTGTTATCAAGAAGATACATATTCCACTATTAAAAGGTCCAATCTTTGTTGGATCACTTTTAGTATTTGTAGACACCATTAAGGAGTTACCAATTACATTTATTCTTAGACCTTTCGACTTTGATACTTTATCTGTAAGGATATATCAATATGCTGGAGATGAGCGAATGGCAGAAGCCTTATTACCTGCATTCTTTATAACAGTCTTGGGTCTAATTGCATCAAGTACATTAATTCCAAGCTTAGAAAAAAAGAACTAAATTTTCTTTAAAAATTTTCTTAATAAGAATGGAAGACCTAAAAATAAATCTGCCGAGGTAGATATCAATCTAAAATAAATTAAACTTGGAAAAATTATATTTTGTGGAATATTTTTTCCACAAAAAAAGAGAAAACAAGCCTCAAATACCCCTACTCCTCCTGGGGCAGCAGGCACTATTAATCCAATAGCCCAGGACAAACAAAAAATTACCAATAAATAAAAAATACTATATTGATTATCTAAATTAACTATATAAAAGCAAATAATAAATCCAATAAATTTTGATAATACAAAAAGAATCTCAATCAAAAAAGCTCTCGCAGGGAAGAAAGAAATTATTTTTATTCTTTCCTCAAATCGATACTTTGTATTGTTAATTTTTAAAGATTTAATGGTTTTACCTTTTAAGGTTTCTAACCTTTCCAAAATATAGAAAATTAATTTTCTATTCAGAAATATCAAGGGTATGAGTAATAAAAAATAAAATGGGGAAAAAATTATACCAACTGAAGCCAATAAGAAAGATGCACACAACATAAAATAAGGTTCAATTAGTGTCGAATAAAAAGCTAATTGAGGATTACTAATATCTTTTAGAAAGTTATATCTTTCAAAGAAATGCCAAATACCTCCTGGCACATATTTAAGAATATTCGTCAGAACATAAAAGGAAATTAAACTTTTTTTAATCTTGGTTTTACCAAACCAAGCAACTATATTTTTCCAAGCTAGTCCATTAAAATAAATACTAAATATACAAAATAAAAATGATAAAAATATATAATTTCCATTTCTATCAAAATCAATATCTAATGAAATCTGATCAAAATTTTTAAAAAAATAAAAAGAGAAATAAGATATACTCAAAAGAAAAAAAAGTTTCTTCAGGATTACAAAGTTAATATTCTTTAAAAGATTTATAAAATAAACTTTTTGCATATTAAATCTTATTTCCAATCTTCAAAAGCTTTAAATTCCTCGCGTGTTTCTGTAATGATATTTCTTACTTCTTCAGCTGTTTTATTATTCTCAATTTGCAATCTTAAAATTTCATCATTCTCTGGTTTCATATAAATAGTTCCGTTAGGTTTCATTGATTGTTTAAATTTAACTTTGCCAAAAGTTGTTAGACACTCCCCCTTTCTTCTCAGTAAAATCCACCGCGCTTGTATTCTTTCTCTAAAACCTATAGTAGTAGAAAATTCAAACCATAATTTCCTAAAATACTCCTGCTTTTTAATAGGTAAGATAACTTGGATAGAAAAACCTATTCGGTTTTTTTTCATATTAATAGTCTGTGACGAAACATCATAAGCTCCTTCTTTTCTAAATTGCTCAATTAAATTTGCTAGTTCTTCAGACGTTTGATCATCAATCCATGCCTCTTGAACACAAATCTCCTCATATCTTGGACTATTGTTTTGATATATCAAATTCTCATCACTAGAATTAATTTTTAAAACCCTAACCAAATTTGGGCATGGAAGATTTAAATTCCCAAGACCTACTCCATAGGAATCAATAGAATATTTATAAGGAATTTGGAAAGATTCAACTAAATTACAAAGTAAAGCTATTCCCGTTGGAGTGGATAATTCGCCCTCTATAGAATCAATATTTGAGATCACCTTAATATTTTTCTTTCTTAATAACTCTATTACCGCAGGAGATGGCACTGATAGTTTGCCATGATCAGCCTTAATAAAACCTCTACCTAAAGTAGGTTCATTACAAAAAACCTTCTTTGGCTTTAAATATTCAATTGAAGTACAGACTCCAATAATATCTACTAAGGAATCGATTGCACCTATCTCATGAAAATGAACTTCTTCTGGATTAATACCATGAACTCTTCCTTCTGCTATAGCTAAAGACTCGAAAACTTCATAAATTCTTTTTTTTAATTGTTCCTCTAATTGAGCCTTCAGAATTAAATGTTTAATACCTTTCCAATCTCTTTTAGTACTTTGATCAACTTTCTCAACATCAACCTTTATTCCTCGAATTGAACAATTTTGAGATTCTCTAAAGTTTAAATAATATAAATTTTCTAATCCAAAACATGCGAGTTTTTTCTCAATTTCATCTTTTGGTACCCCCAAATCATAAAAAGCGCCCAATAACATGTCACCAGAGACCCCAGGAGAACACTCAATTAAAATTTCTTCCATAATCCTTTATAAATTTTTCAATAATAAGCATTCAAGAGATAAAAAATTTACAATAATATTCAATTCTATACTTTTTCAGATTTTATTTTTTCGATAATTTCATACTTAACCATCTTCAGAGTATTTCCATCTCTAATCAAATCGAGGCTTACAAAGTTATTCAAAAATTGAAGAGGGATCTCTCCTTCAATAATAATTTTAAAAGTTGAATATTTTGATCTCTTTGAAGGTGGAGAAGAACAAATTTTTATAACAATCTCTTTCTTTTTTGTATTTACATAGACCAATTCTCCTCTTATTGAAAAATAATTATTGTTTAAATTTAATTCTTCTAATAACTCAGTAGGATCCTTTTCAGAATTATTTTTATCAAATTGATTTAACTGATAAGGGTCCCATACACCAGCTACCTGTAAATGTAGATTGTTAATATTTTTATTTCTTGGATAAACAATCCAAAAATAATCCTTCTCTAAATTGATATATTTTTTTATCAGCGCTATAGCTTTACCAAGAAGAACTGTTTCAAGTATTTTTCCTTCCTTATCAGTTAATGTTCCTCTATTTAATTGATCAATATTATTTGGCTTGTAAATACCTTTAACAATACCTATTGCTCTGTACTGTAATTTATTTGTAACTTCTTGGATAGGATTTTTAATCATATTTAGTTATGTTTGAGAAATGTTTTAATAAGATATTTCCTGGATTAAAGGCTTTCTTTTACTTCAATCTTATTAAATAATTTTAATGCATCATCTATAGCATCAGATGGATTAGTCGCATCATTCATACTATTAGCCCTTCTAAGCATCTCAACTATTTCTAATGGGTTAGTAGGTAAAGCTGAACTATTTGTGTCAATTTTTGTAGAGCTATCAATTTCAATTTCGTTAAAGTATGACTCTTCTGCATTCAACATAGTCGATTTGATATTAATGAATGAAACAAATAAAATGCAAATTTTCCCTAATCTTGATATCTTTTTATTTAATTTGAATTTCATTTTGTTTAATTTCAAAATAATTTAAGATTTAAAATTATTTGCTATTTTAATTTTACATAATTTGGTAATAAATTGTTAATAGCAACTTGGAATGTAAACTCTGTAAGAACAAGGCTTTCTCAAATTACTAATTGGATTAAGGAGGTCAATCCAGATATCCTTTGTCTACAAGAAACTAAAGTTATAGACGATGCTTTCCCTTTATCGCATTTTGAAGAATTAGGTTATGAAGTTATTATTCATGGGCAAAAATCTTACAATGGGGTTGCAATAATAAGTAAGTTTAAGATCGAAAATGTAAAGAAAGGATTTACTAATGAGAATAAAGAGGAGAAATTTTCATTAGACATTAATGAGCAAAAAAGGTTAATTTCTGCAGATATTGATGGATTAAAAATAATAAATGTTTATGTGCCAAACGGTTCTTCAATAGATTCTGACAAATTCGATTACAAGATTAAATGGTTAAATCATTTATCAGCATTCTTAGATGAGCAAGTGAAAGATGATGATTTAGTCTGTTTCGTAGGTGATTTTAATATAGCTCCAAGCGAAATAGATATTCATAACCCTCAAAAATACGAAGGGGGAATAATGGCTTCAAAGATTGAAAGAGAATCACTCAATAATGTTCTTAAAGGAAGATTTATTGATTCTTTTCGGATTTTTGAGAAGAATACTGGGCATTGGAGTTGGTGGGATTACCGTAATAATGCGTATGAGCTAAATAAAGGTTGGAGAATTGATCATATTTTTATCAGTAAAAACCTTTCATCAAAACTTAAAAGTTGTGTAATAGAGAGGAATCAAAGAGAAAATTTACAACCTAGTGATCATGCTCCAGTATTAATTAATCTAGAGATCGATAATCAATATGAAGACTACTTAGATGTTGATGATGATCTTTTCGAAATATAATTACAAAAGTTCTTAATTTTTTATAAACCTCAAAACGCTTTGTATTAAAGAGTAATGTAGAAACAAACCAACTTTATTTCAAATT
>ERZ802830.1341-NODE-1341-length-23483-cov-14.3454_pt1 | contig 23483 bp, 23 predicted proteins | sample MGYA00345654_ERZ802830 | MGnify/ENA primary metagenome ERZ802830 (study PRJEB30503, sample SAMEA104212375) | marine metagenome | biome: Westerlies Biome; feature: [SRF] surface water layer (ENVO:00010504) within the epipelagic zone...; material: water...
TTGGATTGTGGATTAGCTTTCATAATTTAAGTCAAAAAGACTTTATTTTAATAATAAAAAATTATTGTATTTTTTATAATTTAAAATTTGATAAAGAAATAGAAGATCATGCTTTGAAATGGATTTTTTCAAGAGGTAACAGGACAGGTCGATCGGCTTTTCAATTTTTTAAATATTATAGTTCAAGTAAAAATATTATTATTTAGAAATTTTATTTAAATTTCCCATATAGAGTTTAAGTACTTCTGGAATGTCAATGCTGCCATCTTCATTTTGATAATTTTCTAATACAGCAATTAATGTTCTTCCTACTGCGAGACCTGATCCATTTAGTGTGTGAACAAATTTGTTTTGATCTTTAGCTTTATAGCGTGCGTTCATTCTCCTTGCTTGAAAAGATTTACAATTACTACATGAAGATATCTCTCTATATTTTCCCTCACCTGGAAGCCATACTTCAATATCATATGTTTTTTCAGCTGAAAAACCCATATCTCCTGATGATAATAAAATAATTTGATATGGAATTTTTAAATCATCTAGAATAGAAGTTGCACAATTCACCATTCTTTCTAATTCATTTTCAGACTCATCTTCTTTGGTTATGCTGACCAATTCTACTTTAGAAAATTGATGCTGTCTTATCATTCCTCTTGTATCCCTTCCAGCAGCACCAGCCTCAGATCTATAACAAGGTGTCCAAGCTGTATATCTAAGAGGTAATTGTTTTTCAGGTACTATAGCATCTAGTACTAAATTAGTTAAAGGAACCTCAGCAGTTGGTATCAACCAATGATCTGTATTTGTTTTAAAAAGGTCTTCAGAAAATTTTGGTAGTTGTCCCGTTCCAAAAGCTGCAGCATCTCTTACTAAATTAGGTGGATTAACCTCAGTATAACCAAATTCACTAGTGTGTTTATCTAACATAAAATTAGCCAAAGCTCTTTCTAATTTAGCTATATTTTTTTTTAAATAAACAAACCTAGTACCTGATACCTTGCCAGCTTGCTCAAAATCAATCATTTCTAAATCTTCTCCAAGTTCATAATGGGATTTAGGAGTAAAATTAAAAGAAGGTAAATTGCCAACTTGTTTAATTAATATATTTGATGACTCATCTTCACCTACTGGTACATCTTTATGTGGAAGATTTGGTAGGCTAGATAGAATATTTTTGAGTTGCTCATCTATCTTGAAAATTTTATTTTCAATCTCATCTATTTCATTTTTTATTAATTGAACTTTTTTTTGAAGATCGCTTTTTTCACTTTCATTCAGTTTTGAAAATGAAGAGGATAAACTTTTTCTTTCAGCTCGTAATTCTTGGGATTTTGTTAAGATACTTCTTTTATCAGTATCTAAAGAAATAATTTCACTAGATTTTGAAGTTATATATCTCTTCTTTAATAATTCATCAAATAAATCAGGATTTTCTCTAATAAAATTAATATCGTGCATAAAAGTTTTTACTTACTATTTTCATCCTTTTTATTTTGTCGCTTAGCCATAAATCTAGATACGAGAATAGATATTTCATACAAAATTATTATAGGTAACGCTAGAGAAATTTGTGAAAATGGATCAGGAGGTGTCACTATTGCAGCAAATACAAATGATAAAACAATCGCATATTTTCTAAAAGAAACTAGTTGATCTATAGTAAGTACACCAAATTTTACAAGTAGAAGTAAAATTACAGGTAATTGAAATGCTAATCCAAAAGCGAATATGAATGTCATCATTAATGACAAATACTCATTCATTTTAGCTTGAAGAGTAATATTGATTCCATCTGCTTGGGAACTTTGAAAACTCAAAAAAAACTTCCACGCTACAGGAGATATTACATAATAAACAACTGCAGCACCTAAAACGAATAAAAACGGAATAGCTACCAAAGTTGGTAATGAAATTTGTTTTTCTTTTTTAAGTAATCCTGGGGATACAAAAGACCAAATCTGAATTGACAAAAAAGGAAATGAAATAAAAGCAGCTGTGAAAAATGCAACTTTAACATTTGTTAAAAATGCCTCTTGTAAGGCAGTATAAATTAATCCATTACCCTCTCCTAAAATAGAAGTTAAAGGTTTAGCTAGAAATTCAAATATTGATTGTGAGAAATAAAAAGAAACAATGAATGTTATAAGAAAGAAAATTATGACATATAATAATTTTTGTCTTAACTCCTTTATATGATCAAAGAAATTCATTGAACTTTCAACTTCAGTCATTTTTTTTCATCTTTCATTATTTCATCATTACTTTTTTCAATAAATTCATCCAACTCTTTTCCTTCTTTAACTACTGACTCTTTTGTTTCTAAAATTTCTTTTTTAATATCTTTTACTTCTTCTAAGTGAGATATTTCATTAACAGTTGATTTAAACTCTCTGGAGAGTTTTCCTAAACTTGAAGTTATTCCTTTTATGAATTTAATTACAGTTGGTATTTCTTTAGGACCTACTACTATTACTGTTATAATTAGGACGATGGATATCTCCATCCAACCTAAAGAAAACATTACTGGTCCTTATTTTGATTATCTGGGTTATCTTGATCTGGGTTGGTAGGTTTCTCATCTTCGGCCATATTACTTTTAAAAGACTTAATACCTTTTGCCATGTCAGCCATTAAAGATGGTATTTTACCTTTTCCAAATAATAGAAGGACTATAATTAATACTATTATCCAATGCCAAATGCTAAATGTGCCCATTAATTAATATTACTATATAATTGATATGTTATCTAGGAAAAATAAATACATGATTTAAATCTAAAGAAAAAGAAACTGAACTAGCAGGAGAAGGTAAAAATTCTCCAATTAACTTACTATGTATATGATGTTTGTTATTGTCATTATCAATAACAGTCATATGAACAATAGCGTTATTGCCTAAAAATTTAGAGTCAACAACAACACCTGAGTTAGGATTTGCAACTGGAGATTTCTCTAAATTCAATTTTATGGCCTCTGGCCTTACAACTACATTAACTTTTTGATTATCTCTAAAATTATTTGCCTCTAGTAAACCTAGTGGGGTATTACATTTTTTATTTCTGATAATCGACTCAAAAATATTAACTTCTCCAAAAAGAGAGGCTACATAAACATTAGATGGTTTAAAGTAGATATCGTGAGGTTTTCCAATTTGAACTATTCTTCCTTTTTCCATGACAACAATGAAATCACTTAAGAACATGGCTTCTTCTGCATTATGAGTAACTACAATTGCAGAGGACTCTAAGCTATTAATTAAGTGAAGAGTGTCATCTATAATTTCACGTTTTAAGTTTGTATCTAAATCTGAGAAAGGTTCATCCAAAAGTAATAGTTTTGGTTGAACTGCTATTGATCTTGCTAATGCCACTCTTTGCTGTTCTCCACCGCTAAGAGTATGTGGATATTTATCAAGGAAACTCTCAACTTTTGACAAGTGTATTACTTGGTCTATCAATTGTTTTTTATTTATTTTAGAACTAGCAGCAAAACTGATATTTTCTTTAACAGTCATATGAGGAAATAAAGCAAAGTCTTGGAATACATAGGATATTGATCGCTCTTCAGGTGGTGTATTAAATTTTACATTTGCAACCATCTTATCTTCGAAGAATATTTCTCCTGTTTGAACTTCTTCCAAACCGGCTATTAAACGAATTAAAGTAGTTTTTCCACAACCAGAAGGACCTAAAATAGAAACTATTGAATTTTGTTTCATAGAAAAACTTAATTTATTAATAGCATTTACTTCGCCAAAAGAATGATGAAGGTCTTTGATATCAAGTATCATTATTTTGATTTAATTGGCTTTTTGAAAATTCATCTAAAGTTTCAGTTTCTTCATCATCATCTATAAAAGCGTCATCTTTGTTCAAATCATCAGTTACTTCTTGAATATTCATTGAAGCAAAATTTTCATCTAAAATTCCAGAATTTTTCATTTCCTCAATACCAGGTAAGTTATCTAGTGTGCCTAAACCAAAATGAAGAAGAAAATCATCAGTAGTTCCCCACAGAATTGGTCTACCAGGTACTTCTTTACGGCCTCCTGGAGCGATCCATCCAAATTCCATTAGTTGATCGAATATTCCCTGACCAATTACAACCCCTCTTATGCTTTCAATTTCTGATTTAGTTATAGGTTGGTGGTAAACGACAATAGCCAGAGTTTCTATAGCTTGTTTTGAAAGTCTTTTTTGGATTTCTTTTTTTTCATGAAATATTTCACTTACTTCTGTATTAGTTAAAAAAATCCATTTATTTGAAATTTTTTTTAAGTTAATTCCTCTGTGTTGATAGGCAGTCTCTAAATTTGACATAACTTCAGTAATATCCTCATGGAGATCTAACCTTTTTTTTATTTCATTTTCTGAAACAGGTTTGCTTGAAGCGAATATTAAAGCTTCTATTTTTTGAGACGTTTCACTCATCTTTTTTTAAGTATATATCAGAAAAAGGTAAAGATTGTTTGATAACTATTTTTTTTTCTTCATTTTTATCTTCTTTTGCCATATGGAGACTTGCATTAAAAGTACTAGAAAAAAATGATTTATTTAATATATCAGATCTTAAATTATCAGGTATTAAGCTTCTTAACGTAAACCAATCTTGATTGGATAGGATTTCTTTTGAAATAACATTTTGTCCATCTTTGATTGTAAATAATTTTGAGGAACTAAATTTAAGAGTATATTGTTGATTTCTTTTATGAATATTTGCATATGCTTTTAGAAGATCAATAAGCTTATCTTTAATGATAAAGTTTTTTTCTATTTTTAATTTATGTTTTTGGGTATTAGGGAAGAACTCCTGTTTAAACTTCGGTAAGTCAAATAATTTTTTACTATTTTGATTAACCATTTCAAGAATGGTTAGTCGATTTGTTAAGAACCTTGTAACTTTCTTTACATCCTCTTCTTTATCTTTGTTTACAAGGTATTTAGATTTTAAAAAAACCATAATAGCTGCCATAAGTAAGTATTCTGATGCAATTTCTATGCTGACTTTTTTTAAATCTACAATAAAAGCAATATATTGATTACAAAGACTAAGTATTGGGAGGTTTTTTAAATCAAATTTATTTTTGTGCACTAGCTCAAGAAGAACATCTAAAGGACCATTAAAATCTTTAATATCAATATTTAAGTTAGATTCCATGAGTTCTTACTAGTTGATTATACAAATGATGGTACTGATTAATATTAATAGATTCTAAATTTATTCTAGGGTTATATTTTTTCAACATTTTGAGTTTATAAAATCTTGTATAGTTTTTAGACACATTAAAAGTATCAATTATTTTTGAATATTTGCTCCAATTAGAACTACAATCTAACATAATGTCTATTCTTGAGTTATTAGATAGGTTAATAGACTCTTCGATATCATAAGTATTTGCATTCATTACTAGATCATCAGTCATAATCAAACCTTTAAATCCAATTTTATTTCGAATGATTTCATTAATGATCATTTTAGAAAAAGTTGCAATATAATTTTGATCCCATGACAAATATTTAATGTGTGCTGTCATAGCTAAGGGTAATGTATTAAAGTGCTTAAAAATATTTATGTGATTGTTAAGAGATCTATTACTTAAATTTGATATTGGCATTATTAAATGTGAATCTTTATTTGTAACACCATGTCCAGGTATATGTTTCATTAAGGGAATTAATCCAAAGTTAAATAAATTTTCTAAGTAAATATCTTGAAGAGTGATATTGATGTTGATATTAGGGCCAAAGGTTCTTTTTTTTATCATTTGAATTGTATTTTTAGTTGGAATATCTAGAACTGGGACTGTGTTTACATCAAAATATAGTCTCTTAAGGTAAAATGAGGTTATAAAAGATTTTAAAAAGACTAACTGTTTTGCAAGTGAGGGATATTTTAAATAAATTTTATAAAGATCAAAATTGTCTGGAAAGTTAAATTCTTTAAAGTTTTTAAATCTATTAACTATACCACCCTCTTGATCTATAAATATTAAAGTATTTTTACTTAATAATTTAATAGACTGATTTAGCTTTGATATTTGTGAAAAGTTTTTAATATTTCTAGAAAATATTATCACACCAAATGGCTTGAATTTAGAAATATTTTTTTTTTCTTGTTTTGACAGAGAAATACTTTCAACAGAAATAATGATAGGAAAATTCATTTAATAAAATCTAATTCATCAGCAGTAATAGTTATAAAATTATTGAAAAAAATATATTTGAGAAAATTATCAAATACTAAATATGTCAAAAGTAATACCAATAAAAGAACTGAGATTATAATTACTATTTTTAGATTTTTCACATTTGTAATTTAGGTTTGATACCTAATATTTTTAAACCATCTTTTAAAACATTTTGGTAATTGCATAGTAACTTATGTAAATCAGATGAAATATTGTTATCTTTATCTAGAAATTTAGCCTTTGGATTATTTTTTGAGGAAGACCATAGTGTGTGAAAGTAAGATGATAGACTCTCTAAATAATGGGCAATTAAATGAACCTCTTTTTTTTGATATGCAGATTTAATGACGTTTTCCCACTCTAGTAATTTTTTATATAAATTTTTTAATTCTGATGTAACCAATAATTGAGTTTCAATAATTTTATTTGTTTTGTCTAAGACGGACTGTGTTCTGGCATAAGAGTACTGTATGTAGTATATAGGATTTTCTTTATTTTCTTTTTTAATTAAATCTATGTCTAAATCCATATGGGTATCATTTTTTCTGTACGACATAAAATATCTAAAGTTATCAACTCCAATTTCGTTTATTAAATTTTTTAATTCAAAAATATTACCTTCTCTTTTTGATAGTTTTTGTATTTTATTATCGCGTTTTAAATTTACAATTTGACAAAACACAACTGAAAAATCTATTTCAGGATGTAGGGAAGTTATCGCAGATGATAATCTTTTAAGGTAACCTAAATGATCTGCCCCCCATATATTTATTAATTTATTATAGCCTCTTTGGTATTTATCTTCATGATAAGCTATATCATTTGCAAAATATGTTGGAGATCCATCATTCTTAGTTAATGCCCTATCCTCATCGTCATTAAAGAGTGTTGATTTGAATATTGTTAAATCATTATCTTTTTGAGTGCCAGTATAATCTTTTGGTGCATTTAATTGTCCTTTATAAGTGAGCTCACTTTTATTTAGTTTTTCTAAGATTAATGGTAGATATTCTTTTTCCATAATGTTTGTCTCATATGAAATTTCATCAAAATTAATACCTGCACTACTAAGCGTTTGAATAGTTTGATTGACAAGATTTTCAATGGCAAAATTAACAATATTTATTCTGTCACTAGGACTTAGCTCTTTACTAAATAAGGATTTAAAATTTTCGTAACAGTTATTAGCAATATCGTTTATGTAATCACCTTTGTAAAATTGATTTTCATCGAGACTTAAATTATTTTTATTTGATATTGAATAAAGAATTGATGATAAAAATTCATTTATCTGATTACCTGTATTATTAACATAGTATTCACGGGTAACTTTATGTCCAAAATATTCAAATAAATTTGATAAAATATCACCGACAACAGCACCTCTACCGTGTGCTAAGTGTAATGGTCCTGTAGGGTTTGCAGAGACAAATTCAATATTTACTTTATCAGTATTTTTAAACTCTATTTTGTTATTAATTAATTGAGAATTAAAAGTTCCATCTTTAAGAGTGAAATTAATAAAACCCGGACCTGCCATTTCTACTTTTTCAAAATCATTTATATTTAGATTTTCTATAATTAAATTTGCTAATTGTTTTGGATTTGAGTTGTATATTTTTGAAAATTTAAGAGCGGTATTAGTTGTAAAATCACCTCTTTGATCAAATAGAGTTTCAACTTCTATATCATCAATATTGATCATGATATTTTTGTCAATTTTAACAAGAATTTCAAAGAGATTTTTTTTTAAATTATGAAGCATAAGTATTATAGAAATTTATAGCATACTGATCTGTCATGCCACATACATAATCAACTATTGTTTGTTTTTTATCTTTATCCTTTTGTATTTTATCTCTCCATTTAGATGGGAGAATATTTATATCGTTATTTAGTAATTTTATAATTGATACTAAGATTTTTTCTGCTTGTGTTCTATTTTTAAAAACAAAATCAGATGTATAAAAATATTCAAATAAATAATTTTTGAGAAATTTTACTTTTTCTAATACCACTGGGCTAAATTTTACTAAAAAATTAGGGTTATTAACGACATCCACACATGATTTTATTTGCGGAGAATTCATAAGAGTAGTCTCTGTTTCGTTTAAAAGATCTAAAATTAGAAAGTTCATAATTGATCTTGAGAAATAATTTCTTGCTACACTTTTATCTAAATTTGCAATATATGAAAAATCTATAAAATTGAATTGATCTTGATTTTTAGCTAATCCTGAGATGGAAAAAATACCTGATCTTAAAGCATCATCAAAATCATGAGCTATGTATGCTATATCATCTGACAAAGAGGCTATTTGAGCTTCTAGAGAAGGGTTCTTATATAAATCAAATGTGAAATTTTTTGAGAGATCATAAGTCTTAATAGTTTCTTGAATTATTCCATTGTGTTTAATTAATCCATCAATAGTTTCCCAGGTTAAATTCAATCCATCGAAATTTACATATCTTTTTTCTAAAAGGGTTATTTGTCGAAACGATTGATAATTGTGATTAAAATTTGCATCTAGTTCTTGTGAAATTATTTCTTCACCGACATGACCGAATGGACTATGTCCTAAGTCGTGAGACAAAGCGATGCATTCAGTGAGATCTTCGTTTAAAGATAACTTTCTACTGATAGATCTTGCTATTTGAGAAACTTCAAGAGTATGGGTTAGCCTATTTCTATAATAATCCCCCTTTTCAAACATAAAAACTTGTGTTTTATCTTTCAGTTTTCTAAAAGCAGTTGAGTGATAAATTCTATCTCTATCTCTTTCATAAAGAGATCGATGGTCATTTATCTCATCATAAAGTCTTCCTTTTGAATTTTCTGGTAAAACTGCTAAATTACTGAACATATGGGAAATATTAATATAACAGATAAAGCCATAAGTAAAATTCAAGAAGTTTTAAAAGAGCAAAATATGAAATATTTTAGAATAAGAGTAAAAGGTGGTGGCTGCTCTGGTTTTCAATATGTATTTAAAAGCGAAGATTCAATTAATGAAAACAAAGATATTATTTTCAACTTTAAAAATCTTCAGATTTTAATTGATAAAAATTCTATGGATTTCATAAATGAATCTGAATTAGATTATAAAGATGAATTAATAGGTTCAAGTTTCTCTATTACAAATCCTAATGCTAAAAACTCCTGTGGTTGTGGTACATCATTTAGCGTTTAATTGTGAGAGTAATAAGTTGGAATGTAAACTCATTAAGAGCTAGAGAGCCCCTTTTAGAGAAGTTAGTATTAACAGAAAAACCAGACATCTTATGTCTGCAAGAGCTTAAAATCTTAGATAAAGATTATGTTGAAAGTTTTTTTAAAAAGTTTTCATTAAAAACATTATCAGAAACACAAAAAAGCTATAATGGAGTCAGCATTTCATGTAAAGAAGATATAAATTTAAAAGAAATACCCTTAAAAAAATTAAATTTAATACAAGCAAGAAATAATACAATTTTTCTTGAGGATTTGAAATTGGTAATAATAAATTGTTATTTTCCTAACGGTAATCCTATAGATACTGAAAAATTTATTAATAAAATTGAATGGATGAAAACACTCTATAAGGAAATTAAAAGTTTAAAAGATGATTATGAAATATTATTAACTGGAGATTTTAATGTAATACCTGATGATGAAGACGCTTATGATATCAAAAAATACAAAAACGATGCTCTTGCTCAACCTCAATCTAGAAAAGAATTCAACAAATTAATAAATTTAGATTTAATAGATGTATTCAAGACTATTCCAAAAAAGCAAAGCTACACATTCTTTGATTATAAAACATATAAGTTTGGCAAAGATGAGGGCATAAGAATTGATTTTTTTCTTTTATCACCATTTATAAAAAGCAAAATGTTAAAATTAAAAGTTTTAAAAGAATATAGAGATTTGGAGAGACCCTCTGATCACTGTCCAATAATGATAGATTTAAATATCTGAGTAAGTCTTCTTTTCTATTTTTGCACCAGGATGAGTAACTGCACCTAAGTGCGCAGGTCCAACACAATTCATATATTTCCATAAAGTGCCTGAGGTAAATTCTGGCTCTTTATTGACCCATTTAGTTTTTCTTTCAGCTAAAGTTTTTTCATCAACGTTTAAATTTAATAAATTTTTATCTGCATCTATTTCTATTTCATCACCATCTTCAACTAATGCTATAGGTCCGCAATCATAAGCCTCTGGACCTACGTGACCAATACAAAAGCCTCTGGTCCCTCCTGAAAATCTACCATCTGTTATTAGTGCTACGTCTTCTCCAAGGTCTTGTCCGTATAAAGCACTAGTGGTGGATAACATTTCTCTCATGCCAGGTCCACCTTTTGGACCCTCATATCTAATGATTACAACATGACCAGGTTTTATTTTACCATTTAACACAGCATCTAAGGCGTGTTCTTCTCGTTCAAAACAAATTGCCTTACCTTTGAATTGTAATTTTTTAAGACCTGCTATTTTTACAATCGCCCCATCTGGAGCAAGTGAACCTTTTAAACCAACTACCCCACCCGTTTTAGTTATCGGATTGCTTACAGGAAAAATAACATCTTGGTTTTTTGGTAATTCAACATCTTTTACATTTTCTGCTAGTGTTTTTCCAGTAACAGTCATGCATGAGCCATCAATTAATCCTCCATCAATAAGAGTCTTTATCAAAACAGGAACTCCTCCTACTTCATATAAATCTTTAGCAACATATTTTCCACCAGGAGCCAAATTACCAATGTAAGGAGTGGATTGGAAAATTTTACATACATCCTCTAATGTAAATTCAATACCAGCCTCATGAGCCATGGCAGGTAAATGTAAACCTGCATTAGTTGATCCTCCAGAAGCTGATACAACTACAGCTGCATTAATTAAAGATTGTTTAGTTACTATGTCTCTTGGTCTTAAATTTTTTTCAATTAATTCCATTACAACTTTTCCACTTTCGTAAGCATATTTATCTCTACTCTCATATGGTGCGGGTGTCATTGCAGATCCAGGAAGAGCTAAACCAATTGTCTCTGACACACATGCCATAGTATTAGCAGTAAACTGACCACCGCAAGATCCAGCAGAGGGACAGGCAACACACTCTATATCATGAAGTTCTTGATCTGATATTTTTCCAGTAGAGTGTTTTCCAACAGCTTCAAAAACATCGACAATCGTTACATCTCTATCTTTGTACACGCCCGGTAATATAGAACCACCATACATGAATACAGAAGGCACATTAAGCCGAAGCATTGCCATCATCAATCCAGGTAAAGATTTATCACATCCAGCTAAACCAACTAAGGCATCATAACAATGCCCTCTTACAGAAAGTTCAGTAGAGTCAGCTATAATCTCTCTACTTGTTAAAGATGATTTCATTCCCTCATGCCCCATGGCAATACCATCTGTTACAGTAATGGTAGTAAATTCTCTTGGTGTGCCTTTAGCATCCCAAACACCTTTTTTAGCTGATTGGGCTTGACGAGAAAGTGAAATATTACAAGGTGCAGACTCATTCCAGGTAGTTACAACACCTACAAAAGGTTGATTTATTTGTTCCTCTGTAATTCCCATAGCATAGTAAAAAGCTCTATGAGGAGCACTTTTAGGGCCTACAGATACATGCCTGCTTGGTAATTTACTTTTATCGACCATTATTGAATATTTTTTAATATACTATCAATTTTAGACAATTCCATATTTATTGATCCCTGTCTTTCTGTATTTTGGTCGATTAATTGCTTAGGGGCTCTAGATACAAAATTTTCATTTGATAAGTTTTTATCAATAGTGTTTTTTTCTTTTTCTAAAGCATTTTTATTATCATTAAGTTTTACTTTAATTTTAGATTTATCTATTTGATTTGTAGAAATTTCAAAATCAAACTCCTTAAAAGGTAATGTAACACTATTTTCATTTTGTGAAGTAGAAAGTTTTTTTCTTGTTAAAAATTCAAAAGTTTCTTTGTTATCAAATAATATAAATTGGATTGATTGATTATTAGAAAAAATTCTTACATCATCTTCTTTTTTGATTTCAAAAAGTTTTTCAATTGATCTGTACTCTTCTATGAAGTCGATAAATAATTTTGTTTTAGATACATTTTCACTATCAATTTTTAAATCAATATAGTTCCATTGATGATTCATTAAAATATCTTTGTTATTTTTACCCCATAACTTTTCAGTTATAAATGGAATGACCGGGTGTAAAAGTTGCAGTAAAGAATTAAATATCAAATGAAAAGTAAATTTAGTTTCATTGGCATATTGATTGTCATCTAATAAATTTTTAGATAATTCAATATACCAGTCGCAAAAAGTATGCCACGTAAAATGGTATAATTGGTTAGCCACTTCATGAAAATAATATTTTTTATAATTTTCTTGTACTTTTTTATATAAATCTTGAAATTCATTGATGATCCAAAGATTAAATATATGTTCTGGATTAATATTGTCCTTTAAATTTAGAGGATAGATTTCTTTAAATTCTGCAAATTTATATGCATTAGTGATTTTAGTGACAAAATTTCTATAACCTGCAATACGTTGCTCACTTAATCTTACGTCTCTTCCAGGGGTATTTAATGATGTTAAGGTAAAACGAAGTGTATCAGCTCCATACTTATCAATTATTTCTAATGGATCTATGACATTGCCTTTTGATTTAGACATTTTTTGCCCTTTTTCATCCCGGACAAGGGCATGAACATAAACAGTTTTAAAAGGCGTTTCTGACATAAATTTGTTTCCCATCATCATCATGCGGGCAACCCAGAAAAAGATAATATCAAAACCTGTAACCAAGACAGAGTTTGGATAAAACGTATCTAAGGTTTGTTCTTTATCGGGCCATCCCAACGTAGAAAAAGGCCAAAGAGCTGAAGAAAACCATGTATCTAAAACATCTTGGTCTCTTTTTAAAATAATTTTATCTGCCTTGTAGAAGTCTATAGCTAAATTTTTAGCCTCTTCTTCTGTCTCTGCACAAAATTCTTTACCATCTGGACCATACCAAACAGGTATTTGATGACCCCACCATATTTGCCGAGAAATACACCATGGTCTTATATTTTCCATCCATTGAAAATAAGTCTTCTCCCAATTTGATGGAAAAAATTTTGTTTCACCATCTTTTACAACTTTCATTGCCTGCTTTGCTAATTCTTCAGCATTACAAAACCACTGATGGGTTAAGTAAGGTTCTACAATTGTATTTGAGCGATCTCCGTAGGGTATTGTAGTTTTATAATCTTCAATTTTTTCTATGAAGCCTTTTTCTTTTAATAAGCGAACAACTTTTTTTCTAGCTTCAAATCGATCTACTCCTTGAAATTCTTTTGGGCAATTTTCATTTAATGATCCATCGTCATTTAGGATATTTAATAACTCTAAATTATGCCTTTTACCAATTTCAAAATCATTAAAATCATGAGCAGGAGTAATTTTAACTGCACCGCTTCCCATATCTGGATCAGAATATTCATCGAGTATAAGTGGGATTGATCTTGATGTTAAAGGAATTGTAAAAGTTTCATTTTTTAATGAGAGGTATCTACTATCTTCAGGATTCACTGCAATGGCAACATCACCAAAAATGGTTTCTGGTCTTACAGTAGCGACAGTTATGGTTTTCGAGTTGGAACAGGGATATTTAATATAATAAATTTGAGTACTAACATCAGTAGGAACAACCTCCAAATCTGAAATAGCTGTTTTAAATTTAGTATCCCAATTTACAAGAGCTTGATCTTTGTAAATTAAACCTTCGTTATATAATGATACAAAGACTTTTCTAACAGCAGAGGATAATCCCTCGTCCATTGTAAATCTTTCTCTTGACCAATCACATGAACTTCCTAATCTTTTTAATTGGTTGATAATAGTAGAACCTGAATATTCTTTCCATTCCCATATTTTTTCAATGAATTCATCTCGTGATAAATCTTTTCGATAAATATTTTTCTCAGCTAAGTTTCTTTCAACGACCATTTGGGTAGCTATACCTGCGTGATCTGTGCCCGGTTGCCATAGAGTATTAAAACCATTCATCCGGTGATATCTAGTTAATATATCTTGAATTGTATTATTTAAGGCATGCCCCATGTGTAAAGAACCAGTGACATTTGGTGGTGGTATACAAATAGAAAAATTTTTATCAAAATTGTATTTAGGTTTAAAACATTCTTTTTCTAACCACAGTTGGTAAATTTCATTTTCATATTCTTTTTTATTTTGAAAATCATCCATTTGCTAAAAAACAAATGGTTCAGATTGAACATATTTATAAATATAAGAAGATGATGCTTCATCTATAATAAATCTATTAGAATTACCTTCTACTTTTAGATACTTCACTATTTTGTGTTTAAAATTTTTATTGTCAATAATACAGACTATTTCAGCATTATCTGATGCATTTTTAATAATATCTATAGGTTCTTCATCTAAAGAACCATTAATAATAATCTTTTGGTACTTCTGAATTTTTATTTTTTTATTATTAAAAAATTCATCAATAGATAAATCTAATAAAGATGCATTGAACAAACCCTCTTCCATACTGTCTTTAAACACCTGTGTCATTTGTTTGGAGGTCTCTACGCAGTCAATATTAGATGAAAATTCACTCATAATTGATGTAGATGTTCCAAACCCAGATCCTATTTCTAAAATGTGATCATTATTAACCTCTCCTAAAGCCTGAACTAAGTGAAATGATGTTAAAGGAGGCAGAACAAAACGACCATCATCTAAAAATAAAATTTTATCTGAGTATGCCATGTGTTTCCATTCCTTTGGATATAAACTCTCTCTTGGAAATAATTCAATTTTTTCAATTAGAGATGAATTTCTGATACGATTAGCTCTTAGTTGATTAAGAACCATGTTTGATCTTGCTTGTTCAAAATTCATGATAAAATTGATTTATAACAAAATTAACTGTTTTTCATAGATCATAATCGCCTCAGATTTGTTGAATTCAAATTATTTAGTAAAATCTATTTTACTTTACTTCTAATATATTTTTGAAAATCTCTTATCATGTATTCCTCTGGCATCAAAACACCCTGACTATTTTGAAGATTATATAAACCACGCTGGTTAACCTCAGAAATTGATGCATCTTGTTCCATTACCAAAATAGCAAAGTCGACTACGTTGGTTTTATCATATTTTGGATCTTTCAATGTATTTTCGTCAAATAGCCACTCAACTGTTAACTCCATTTGCTCAGGTCCTTTAGATATTAACCTTACGATACGAATATGGTCACCATAAATACCAAGAAACATTGATGGCCAAGTTGAAATAAAAATTTGGCCTCTCGTTTCAAGGTCTGATTTTAATTCTTTCATCATATGTCCCTGAGCACTACCATTGTAAGACCATGTTTCTGAACCTTTTTTGAGACCGCCATGGTACATCTCAGATTGATTATTTTCTTTTAAGACGTTCCATTCTGGATGATCTTTAATATCCACTAACCTTCTTTTGTATAAAGGCACAAGTTCTGATAATTCAGGGTGAATATTAGGACAGTGCAAACACTCACTATAATTTTCCCAATATATTTTCCAATTACATTGGACAGTTTTTTTCCATATATGCCCACTGACAAAGTTCTCTAAATTAACTTTTTCAATTGCAGTGTCATAATATTGAAAAACAGATTTTAATTTAAATTTTTTGTTATTTTTAAAATTAATAAATATTAATCCCTTCCAGACATAGTAATTAACCTGTTTAAGATTGTATTTTTTATTGTCAAAAGAATTGTATTTAATTGAAGTGGTATTTATTAATTCACCATTATTACTTTTATACGACCATTGATGATATGGGCAAACTATAACAGGCGAATTAAGTTTCCCCTGCTCTTCCGTAAATATTTGTGAGCCTCTGTGCATACATGTATTAAAGAAAACTGATATTTCATTATTCTTATTTTTTATTATGACTATATTTTTATTATCTACTTGAAGAGTTCTATAATGTTTGCTTTGAATTGTATTAACATGGCAAACATATAACCACTCTTCATTGAAAATTGTCTCTATCTCTCTATTATAAATTCTAGAATTATAATACCAATCAAAGGGTAATGATTTGGATGGTTTTTTTAAAGAATTATTCGTCATAAATTAATATAATTATATTAAGTAAATACTAATTATTTAAGATATCATTTTTATATGTTTTTATTTGTATGTAAATTTCTTCATTTAATATCTCTTTTTGTAGCAGGAGGTGGGGGCATAGGTAGTGCTGTTATTCAATCCATATATAAAAAAGAAGGAAAAGTTCCTGAACCTCATCTATCAAAGGGTTTTAAAATTTTGGCTTTTTTATCACTTTTGGCTATCCTTACAATGTGGGTTACAGGTGTAATTTTGGTCATTTACATATATGGCTCTTTTGCTCTGGGTTGGACATTTCATATGAAGCTTTTTGGTGCAACGCTTGTGTTGATATCTTTGACTTTTATTAACTTTCATTTATACAATTCATCACAAAAAAAATCATCGCCAAATCAGTCATATCTGAAATATTCTGCAACTATTTCAAGAGTTGGTTTGGTACTAGCTATAGCTGGGGCAATTGGCTCATTTGCCTAGATATTTATTTTTTTTTTCTATTATGATAATTTCTCATTATGAAAGTTGATTTGGATAAATGGTATCACTGTGAAGTAAATAAAGAAGATTTTGTAAAACTTCTAAAAAAGTCAGACTATGAGGGTTTTAAACACATGGCCATATTCTTTGGGTCATTATTTTTTTTTGGTTTATTAGCATATATAACTTGGGGCACATGGTGGTCTTTATTATTTTTTTTAATCTATGGTAATATTTGGAATTGTGCTGATCCAATTTGGCATGAGACTGGTCATAAAACTGCATTTAAAACTAACTATTGGAATAACTTTTTTTATCAGATAGGAAGTTACATGAATGGTTTTGAACCTGTAAGATGGAGATGGTCTCACTTCCGCCATCATGGTTACACTTATTTTGATGACCCCTTAGATTTTGAAATAGCGATTAGAAAACCAGCTGATATTTTTTATTTTTTTAGTTTGTTTGTTCCTTTCCTTGATTTGTTAAATTTTAAAAAAACAACTCAATATGAAACTATATTACATGCTTTGGGAGTAAAAACTGAGGTGATGCAACAAGTGATACCTGAAAGAGAACAGCAAAAGTGTATTAATTCATCCAGACTTCATGTCGGCATATGGGTATCCATAATAATTATTTCTATTATTTTTCAGTCTTGGTTGCCTGCTCTTTATTTACTATTACCGAACTTTTATGGAATAACACTTAAAAGATTGTTTGGTTTAACACAGCATACTGGTTTGAAAGATAATATTAAAGATCACAGATACAGTACACGCACCATGCATTTAAACCCAGTTTTTAGCTTTTTGTATTGGCAAATGGAGTATCATATAGAACATCATATGTTCCCAACCGTACCATCTCACAATTTACCAAAACTCCATAATTTAATTAAAGAACAAATGCCTCCAGCTAAAAAAGGATTATGGGGAGCTTATTCTGAGATTATTCCTACTATTATGAAACAAGCAAAAGATCCTAATTATGTTCTAGAAGTTCCAGTCCCATCAAATTCAAATGGTTAAAAGAACTTCCGTTTTTGATTTATGGAGTCAAAAAGGAAAAAAAAAGTGGCCTCAAACACACATAGATAACGCTAAAGAAGCAGAAGCAGCTTATCAGGCAGGTATAGAAATCATCTCTTGTGAACCAGACCATCATTTTAAAGAAGTAAGAAAAGTAGCACCTACTGCTTTTTTGTCCGTAGGGCTTAGACATGGTTCTGTAAGTTCACCTCAAGAGGCAATAAAATATGGTTTTGAAATATTAGAAATGGGAGCCGATGCGGTCTATTGTTCTCATTCCATATATTTTATAGAAGCTATGGCAAAAGAAGGAATACCCATTACTTCTCATGTTGGTTTGGTACCCAATCTATCCACTTGGACCAACTTTAGAGCAGTTGGGAAAACAGCAGAAGAAGCACTCCAAGTATGTCAAAAGGTTAAAGATCTTGAAAATGCTGGTGCTGCTTGTGTAGAAGTAGAGGTAGTTCCCATTGAAGTAGCAGACCATATTACAAAAAATACGAAAATGATTACGATGGGAATGGGATGTGGGGATGTTTGTGATACACAATATCTTTTTTGTAATGACATACTTGGAACTAATACAGGTCATTATCCAAGACATGCAAAGAAATATGTCAATATGCTGTCTAAAGAAAATGAATTACAAAAATTAAGAGTTAATGGATTTAAAATGTTTATCGATGAAGTTAATAATGGGAAATACCCAGAAGACAAACATCAAATAAGAATGGAAGAAAAAGAGCTCAATAATTTTCTAAATAAAATTAAATAAGATGAAAAAAGACTTTTTCAGAAAAGTTGCTTTTGGTTTAGGTCCCGAAGAAAAAATAAATGAAGATCCTTTAGTTTGGTCAAAGAATCAATTTAATAACATTCCTGACTTTATATGGAGCTATAAACTTCCTAGTTTAGTTGATCAAAGAAAAAAATATGGAGAATGGGTCTATGGTGATAGAGAAGTACTTAGGAAAAAATTTAAAAATGATCGCCTTATGTATGAAAAAGAAAAAGATTTACTCAGAGCAAAAACAGGTGAAAAATTCTTTGAGTCATTAGAATTATCTATAAGACATAATACTGCTTTAAGGACAACAAATCCTGTTTTTGAGAGAATGTGGCATTTTTGGTCAAATTTTTTTGCTATTAGTGAAAAAGATTTTCTTGCTAGTTTTTCAACTGGTGTCTATCAAAGAGATGTTATTAGACCTAACATGTGTGGTTCATTCGAAGATTTAGTATATCAAGTTACTACTTCTTGGTGCATGCTACATCACCTTGATAATGCTGAAAATATTGGGCCAAATTCAAAAGAAGGTGTGAGATTAAACAATAAAAATAAAAAAGTGGGACTAAATGAAAATCATGCCAGAGAATTGTTAGAATTACACACTGTCTCTCCTGATGCAAATTATAGTCAAGAAGACGTGATAAATATGGCTAAAGTAATGACAGGTTGGGCCCATTTGTGGAACAAAAAAGACTTAGAGGCAGGACCTATAAAATTCCAATCTTCATTTCATGAAAATGGACCGTATAAAATTTTAGGAAAATTATATGATATTAGAGATTTTAATACTGTAAATCAGGGTAAAGAACTAAAAATAGTAATCAAAGATTTAGCAAACCACCCTTCAACTATAAAACATATATCAAGAAAGCTTTGTCAACATTTCATATGCGATGAACCAACTAATGACATGATTGAACCTATTGTCCAAACTTGGAATAAAAATGATGGTAATCTTATAGAAATTCATAAAACTTTATTAGATATTGTTTTCGATTTTAGTGAAATTCATCAGAAATTCTCAATGCCTGAACTATGGGTATTACAAAATGCTAAAATGCTAGACTTGAGATATATAGATAATTATCCAGAAGGATTTGAATTTAATGGTGGCAACCCAAATCGATCTCAAAAAAGATTAAAGAATATGCTTTATGATTTAGGGCATAGTATATATAGGGCAAAACAACCAAATGGGTACATAGACTTGGAGAGTGAATGGTTATCACCAGAATTAATTATTCGTAGATTAGCAGTTGCAAAAAGATTTACTGGCATAGCCAATACAAATATTACCTACGATAGTGAGTTTTTTGAGAGAGTTGTCTTAAATAATTTTGATAAACCAGATAAATTATTAAAACTATTAAGCAATTCGTTAAGCTATTCTGATCAGTTTGTATTATTTGCTAATAGTCCAGAGGTAATGAGGTCATGAACTGCACCAGAAGGAGTTTTTTAAAAGGTAGTCTGGCTACAATATTTTTTTCTAATTTTAATATTCCACTATATGGGTCAATTCAAAATCCTAAAAAAAACATTGTCGTTATAAGTCTAAGGGGAGGAATGGACGGTTTAACAGCTGTTCCTGTTTCTGATCAAATGATATCAAAATACAGATCTGATTTAGTCCTTAATAAAAAATTAAATTTGAATAGTGATTTTTCACTTCATCCTAAATTAAAAACATTTTACGATTTGTGGAGCAAGGACTTAGCCTCAGTGGTTCATGCTACAAATATCCCATATACCAAAAGATCACATTTTGATGGCCAAAATATGATGGAAACAGGAGCTCTTAAACCATATATCGAAAAAACAGGATGGCTTGGTAGAGGGATGAAATCAGCAGGTTTATATGAAACAAGTTTAGCATTAAGCTTACCAATGCCACTTTTGTTAAGAGGTGCTATTGATAACAATAATTATTTTCCAACACATCTCCAATTACCAAATAGAGATTTGATTAAAATAGTTACAGAGGCATATGGTGATGTCAAAAAAGATGATTTAGGTAATGTATATGATGTCATTTTAAATAGACCATTAACTATGCAAGGAGGAAATGACTCTCTAGATAGCTTATCAAAAAGAGCTGCAAAAATTTTGAATGATCCACTTGGTCCAAGAGTTGCTGTGTTTGATTTAGAGGGATTTGATACACATACAGCTCAGGGAAATGAAAATGGAGAGCATGCAGATAACTTACAAGATATCGATTTAATTGTAAAAAATCTTTATCAGGACATGGGAAAGTCTTTTAACAACACTCTTATAATAACTTTAACAGAATTTGGAAGGACTATTGAACAAAATGGTGGGAATGGAACAGAACATGGTTACGGGGGTGCTATTCTGATGGCGGGAGGATTATTGAAAAGATCTCAAGTATTTACTGATTGGCCAGGTTTGAAAAAAAGTAGTTTATTTGAAGGAAGAGATCTTAATAGTACTATTGATGCAAGATCTATCTATGCATCTGCTATGTCGAGTGTCTTTGATACTGACTTTGAAAAAATTAAAAGGGACGTGTTTTGGGATCAAGATATTAAAAATTATTCTGAAAAATTATTTAAAATTTAAATTAAATAGAGTCCAAATATAAATCTATATCTAGTTCTGAAACCGTACTAGCTACTTTATTGTACTCCATTTCTTTTATGGCTATGAAGGCTTTATGCAGTTCTGGTCCTAAGGTTTCTTTTAGAAATAAAGATTTTTTTGATAAATTAATCGAAGAATTCCAATCTGTTGGTATTTTATTTTTGCTTGAAGTTTTTTTTAAATAAGAATTACCAGTTGTTTGCCTTTCTGCATCAATTTTATTTTTAAATCCTTTTTCAATAGCTGAAACAACTGTCAGCGCTACTAAATAAGGATTTGCATCTACACCTGAAACTCTATGTTCGATTCTTGTGTTTTGAACATCACTGCTTGGTATTCGAAAAGCTACAGACCTATTATCAATTCCCCAGTTTGGACTAATGGGAGCATATGAGCCTTTTATAAACCTTCTCCAACTATTTGCATTAGGTGCAAAGATTAACATACTCTCTCCCATAGTTTTTGATAATCCACCTAAAGCATAGGACAAATATTTATTTATTTTTTTTTTATTTTTTTCAGCAAAAAGGTTTTTATTTTTTTTATTATAAAGAGAAATATGAAAGTGCATGCCAGAACCTGAAACATCCTCCATAGGTTTGGCCATAAAGCAGGCAGTAACACCATGTAATCTGGCCTGAGCTCTTATTATTCTTTTTAATCTCAAAATATCATCAGCAGCTTTAAGGATAGAATTTTGATGTTTTAGTGTTAGCTCATATTGACCAGGAGCGTATTCTGATATGATTGTTTCAGCTTCAATATTTGCTAATACTGTAGCCTCATAAATATCATCAAACAAAGGTAACATTCCATGAAGGATATCAACTGAATAAACATCTGTTTTACGTCTAGATGATTTTTTTCCTATTACTGATTTTGCTGGCTTCAATTTTCCATATTCATCTAATTCATTTGAAACTAAAAAAAATTCAAGTTCAAAAGCTGCACGAAAAGAAATTCCTTTTTTTTTAAACTCTCCAATTTTTTTTTCTAATTGATTGCGAGGATCTGTAGATAGTTTATTGCCTTTGATATCATGCATGTTCATAAATAATTCTCCCCTTGCGGGTTTGGATTTATGTATAGGTTTAAGTGATGAGGGAATAGGCCAGGCTTTAATGTCACCATCTCCTTGATTAAATATTAATCCTGTTTCTGGAACGTCCTCTCCTGTTATATCCATGCCCATTAAAGAAAGAGGAAATTGTCTTCCAGATTTATAAATTTTAATTAATTCGTTTCGACGTATTATTTTTCCTCTACCAATACCATTACAATCATGCATAACAATATCAAATGATTTTATATCTGGGTTATTTTTGAGAAAGGTTTGTGCCTCCAATATGTAGGAATTTTTTTTCATAATTTGATAAAAAAATATTTTAAAGGTCTGTATATATTTTGCATTTTTTAAAGAAGTAATATATTACAATTTAAGAGTATATGCGAAAACTTCAGTTAATTTACTTCAACTTAAGAGCTTTGTGTGAAGCACCAAGAATGATGCTACACAATGCTGAAATTGAATATTCTTATGAAATGGCATGGAATTATTTTAAAAAACCTTGGTCTGAAATAAAGAAAGATGTTATTTTTCATCGTTTACCGTTGCTTGTAATAGATGAAAAAATAGAAATATGGCAAAGCAACACCATTTCAAGATACGTCGCTAAGATAACTAATAATTTGCCAAACGATGATGAAATGGCAGCTTATGCAGACTCTATCTTTGAGTCAGCTCATGATTTATTTTTTCCTCTTAATCCAACCATAAATGTATGGGTTGGAGATATGCATTTAAAGAATAAAAAAGATTTAATTGAAAAAATTTTACCTAAAGCTTTCAATAATTTTGAAAAGTTACTTGATAGATTTGAGGGAAAATTTTTCTTAGGTGATAGAGTTTTTTATTGTGACTATAATGTTTATCATCACATTTCCTTAGCTTTAATACTTGATGAGAAGATATTAGATAATTATACAAATTTAAAAAAGTTTATGAGTGATTTTGAAGAAATCAAAGGTATTTCAGAATATCTTAACTCAAGACCTAAACTAATTGATATTGGGACTTGGCCAAAAGTAATAATAGATGGTATAGAATATACATCTGGCACTAATCCCGATTACAAATATCAATAAAAGTGTTATGTTAAACATTATGGCCCGCTGGCAGATTGGTTATGCAGAGGACTGCAAATCCTTGTAGCTCGGTTCGATTCCGGGGTGGGCCTCCA
>ERZ802830.1342-NODE-1342-length-23473-cov-13.0897_pt1 | contig 23473 bp, 27 predicted proteins | sample MGYA00345654_ERZ802830 | MGnify/ENA primary metagenome ERZ802830 (study PRJEB30503, sample SAMEA104212375) | marine metagenome | biome: Westerlies Biome; feature: [SRF] surface water layer (ENVO:00010504) within the epipelagic zone...; material: water...
TAATGTAATTATCGGTTAATTCTTGAATATCAATCTCAGCATTTTTTTGTAAATCTTCAGAACTTTCAGATTTTTTTATTTCGTTATTTGCATCTTTCCTGGCATTTCTAATGCTCACTTTAGCATTTTCCGTTTCGGTCTTGGCTAATTTTACTAGCTCAATTCTTCTTTCTTCAGTTAACGGGGGAACATTAATTATAATTGATTCGCCATTATTCATCGGGTTGAAACCCAAATTAGCATTTAGAATTCCTTTTTCAATTTCAGCAAGTAAGGATTTTTCCCACGGTTGAACAGTAATAGTTCTTCCATCTGGGGTATTAATACTCGAGACCTGGCTAAGAGGGGTCGGTGTCCCATAGTACTCTATTTTTATACCTTTTAGCATAACTGGGTTAGCTTTTCCAGCTCGAATATTAACCAACTCTTTTTCTAAATGTTCAATTGAAAACTGCATGCTTTCATCGGCAGCTTCAACTATTAAATTTATTTCTCCACTCATTTTGTAATTGGTTTAAATATCAACAATGGTTCCAATTTTTTCTCCGTTGATAATTTTACTCAAATTTCCTTTGATGTTCATATCAAAGACAATAATGGGTAAACTATTCTCTTGACTTAATGTAAAAGCAGTAGTATCCATTACTTTAATCCCCTTTTTTAGAACCTCATCAAAAGAAAGTGAGTCAAACTTAGTTGCTTCTTTGTTTTTTTCAGGGTCCTCATTGTAAATACCATCTACTCTAGTTCCTTTCAAGATTACGTCTGCATTGATCTCAATTGCTCTAAGTACAGCTGCAGAATCGGTAGTGAAAAAAGGATTACCAGTACCGGAGCCAAAAATTACTACCCTACCTTTTTCCAAATGTCGGGTGGCTCTCCTCTTTATAAAGGGTTCAGCAATAGCTTCCATATTGATAGCAGATTGCAATCTCGTAGGAATATCATTATTTTCAAGTGCACTTTGTAAAGCTAATCCATTAATTACTGTAGCAAGCATCCCCATATAGTCAGCTTGAACACGATCCATGCCTTTGCTGGCACCGGACACACCTCGAAAAATATTTCCACCTCCAATCACAATGGCAATCTCTGTTCCTATTTCGTGAATTTCTTTAATCTCAAGGGCATAGTCATTTAATCTTATTGGGTCAATTCCGTTGTTATTTTTACCCATGAGAGCTTCACCACTAAGTTTTAATAAGACTCTTTTATGTTTCATAGTAAAAAATTCTGTCAAATATAGCAAATATAGAGTGAACGTTATAAGGCTTTTAAACTCAAGTCCACATTCTTAGTGGAGTGCGTTAGTGCACCCATAGATATAAAATCTACTCCCGTCTCCGCATATCGAATCAAGTTTTCTTCACTAATGCTTCCAGAAGCTTCCGTTTCAAAAGATTTGTTAATCCAAGCTACTTTTTCTTTGATTTGATCCGGCCCCATATTATCTAAAAGTATTCGTTTAACCCATGGAAAATTCATTACAGCTTCTATTTCGATTTGAGTCCGAACCTCCACAATTACATCAATTTTTAATTGATTTCGATCCAAATAGTCTTTGGTTTTAAGCAATGTTTTCTGCATGCCTCCACAAAAATCTACATGGTTATCCTTAATTATTATAGCATCAAATAGCCCCATTCTGTGATTGTAACCTCCTCCAATTGTCACAGCCCATTTTTCTGGGTAGCGGAAGCCTGGTGTTGTTTTTCGTGTATCGAGAATTTTACATTTCGTATGGTTTATTTTTTTATTTAAATGACGTGTCAAAGATGCAATACCACTCATTCTTTGCATACAATTTAGTACTAACCTTTCAGATATTAGTATGGATTTAGCAGGTCCCTCAACGGTGTAAGCAACTGTTCCTTTGGTTAGAGATTCCCCATCTTCAAAATTGCGAGTTAATTTTATAAGATGATCAAAACGAGTAAAGATTTTTTCGGCCAAATCAATTCCTGCAATAACACAGTCTTCTTTCACTTTTAAAACAGCGGATGTTTCCATCTGATTATCAAAACAGGCTTGACTACTGTGATCTCCCTTTTCGATATCCTCAATCAAAGCTTGTTCTATAAATCGATTAATAGCTGGTCGGTATTTTTCGTAAAAACTATGCGACATTATCATGATTATAAAATACCCCAATATTTTCTTTTAGCTCCTGTGATTGTTTAATCATTAGGTAGGCGACGCTGACCATATTTCTTAATTCACAAACTTCAAGTGTAAGCTTGTTTTGATTGTAGATATCGTTGGTTTTTAGAAATATTTGTTTAAGCCTTCTTTCAGCTTTTACTAGTCCTTGAGATGTCTTAAATATAGCTACATTGCTAGCCATAATATTTTGAAGATCTTTTTTTAACCTTCCGATGGCTGTAATTTTTTCATCAAAAATATATTGGGCTCCTTTCCATTCAGGAACACTTTCGTAAAACTGTTTTGAAGGTAATTTACCATTAATTTGTTTTAAAGAATTTAAGGCAGCTCGATGTGAAAAAACTAAAGATTCAAGTAAAGAGTTTGATGCTAATCGATTCGCGCCGTGCAAGCCAGTATAACTGCATTCTCCAATAGCATACAGACCTTTTAATAGTGTTTCCCCAAAAGGATTCACCTTAATGCCACCACAAAAATAGTGTGCAGCTGGAATGACAGGTATTGGATAAACCAATGGATTTAAATCTATTTTTTTACAATTTTTTAAAATAGTAGGGAACTGATTTATGAAGTTTTCTTTATTAATAGGTCTGCAGTCTAAATAAACATGGTCTTCATTGGATTTTAGTATTTCATTAGCAATGGAACGAGCTACAATATCTCGAGGAGCCAACTCAGCATTGGGATCATATTTTAGCATAAAACGTTCTCCAAGAGTATTTATTAAAATACCCCCTTCACCTCGAACTGCCTCCGAAATTAGGAAAGTATTGCCATCAATTTTTGGATATAAGGCCGTGGGATGGAATTGAACGAAAGGCAGCGCTTTGATAAGCACCTTAGCTCGGTAAGCAGCCCCAAGTCCGTCGCCGGTTGCATTTTGTGGATTGGTGGTATGAGAAAAAAGCTGCCCAGCTCCGCCGGTACTCAAAATCGTAATTTTTGATGAAATCCTTACGATCTCTTGTTCTAGGTTTGAGATGACATATGCACCGTAGCATCTTTTATTATTACTTCCCGTGTGATGATCAGTAATTAAATCTACTAAGGTGTGGTTTTCTAAAAGTGAAATATTGGCAAAGGTCTTGATCTTGCGTATGAGAGATTCCTGAATTTCAAGCCCTGTGCTGTCTTTATAATGAACAATTCTATTTTCAGAGTGCCCACCTTCTTTCGTCAGATGCAACCCTTGTTCTTTTTTGTCGAAGTTTGTTCCCCAATCCATCAATTCTTGCAATCGCTCTTGCCCCTCTTCTATAACAAACTTGACTACTTCTTTATCGCATTTTCCTGCACCCGCAATTAGAGTGTCTTTAATGTGTTTGTTGAAGGAATCTTTTTGGAAATTGGAAACTACTGCGATTCCCCCCTGGGCATATCGGGTATTACTTTCCAAAAGATTATTTTTAGAAATAATTGTAAGTTGTAATTCAGGATTTTGCTCTCCAATTTTTATTGCATAGGTGAGGCCTGAGATGCCACTTCCAATAACAAGAATATCAGTAATCATAATTATCCTAGCTCAAGCATCTTAATAATTGGAAGTTTTGCTTTTTCAATTAGTGTAGGAGAAAGATTAATCTCTGGTCTTTCGTGTTTCAAACACAAGTATAATTTTTCCAAAGTATTGAGCTTCATAAAAGCACATTCACTACATGCACATGTCTCGTCTTCGACTGGCGCTGGAATGAATATTTTTTTTGGACAGCGTTTTCGCATTTCATAAAGAATTCCAGCTTCGGTGGCTACAATGAATTCAGAAGCTGAATTTTCTTCGACATATTTCAGTAAACCTGAGGTGCTACCGATATAATCAGCGATCTCTAGAACCTGAGACTCACTTTCAGGATGGGCTATGAATTTTGCATTCGGATATGTTTTAGCAAGGGTAACGATGCGCTCGAAAGAAAAAGCTTCGTGGACAACACAAGATCCGTTCCACAAAATCATATCCCTACCAGTTTCCTTAATTAAAAAGCGTCCTAGATTTTTATCTGGGGCAAAAATTATTGTTTCACCCTTTGGAATTGATTCGATCACTCTTTTGGCATTACTTGAGGTACAGACAATGGTGCTTAATCCTTTTATTTCTGCAGAACAATTAATGTATGTAACCACATGAGCTCCTGGATATTGATCAATAAATCTTTTAAAATCATTCGGAGGACAAGAATCAGCTAATGAACAACCAGCTTTTAGATCTGGTAACAAAACCTTTTTATTGGGGTTAATGATTTTTGCAGTTTCAGCCATAAAGTGAACCCCAGCAAATACAATTATTTCAGCCGACACTTTTTTTGCTGTTTGAGCAAGGTATAAGCTATCGCCCAAATAATCAGCCAATTCCTGAATATCACCTTCTTGGTAATAATGTGCTAATAATACAGCATTTTTTTCCTTTTTTAAATGCTTTATTTGAGCGGTCAGATCTAAGTGTTTAGGCACATCTAACGCTAGAAAACCCCTGTTTTCCAATCTTTCATTTAATTGCTCTGGTGTCAATCGCATTCTTCGTTAGATTTATGTAAAATTATTAAAAAACAGTGACTCTGAGTTAATCAAATTAATTTTATAACTCTAGTTTTTTTAATAATTCTTGGGGAGTAAGTGCATTTTCAACTTTAAAGGGTCCTACTGCAGTTCTTCTCAATGAAGTCAAATAGCCACCCGAATTGACAGATTTTCCAAAATCATTGGCTAAAGAACGCATATAAGTTCCTTTTGAGCATTTTACTTCAAAATTCAAATCAGGTAGCTTAATTTTTTTTAAATCAAAATGATGGATTGTGACTTTTCTTGAATCAATTTGTATTTTCTCCCCTGAACGCGCATATTCATAAAGTCGTTTCCCCTTTTTTTTTATGGCTGAGTAAATTGGTGGGTATTGATCAATTTCACCTTTAAACTTTTTTGTAGCAGCTATCAAACCTTCTTCATTCAAGTGGCTTATCGGGAATTTTTCATCTATTGGAGTTTCTAAATCATAGGAGGCGGTCGTAGCTCCAAGGGTTATTGTCCCAGTGTAGGTTTTTTCTAAATCTTGAAGCTCATTTATTTTTTTTGTCATTTTCCCAGTACAAATTATTAATAACCCGGAGGCTAGAGGGTCGAGAGTTCCCGCATGGCCAACCTTTAATTTATTAAGATTATATTTGCTTTTTAAGCCCCACCGAATTTTATTAACCACCTGAAAAGAAGTTATTTGAAGAGGCTTGTCAACCAATATTAATTGCCCCTCAGTTGTCGACTTTAGTGTAAATTCCATTTTAGAGTGATGAATATATAATAGCCACAAGACCAACAATCATACAGTAGAAGCTAAAATACTTTAATTGACTTTTTTTAACCAATTTAATCATCCACTTACAGGCAAATACTCCTGTAATAAAAGCACTAAAAAAGCCAATTGCTAAAGGCATAATATTTGGAGATTCAGCTAATAGATTTCCCTCAAGAAGACTTTTTGCCATACTACCAAAAATTAAAGGAATAACCATTAGGAACGAAAAACGTGCGGCTTTATCTCTTTTGATTTTAAGAAGTACAGCAAGCGCTATGGTGGACCCACTTCGAGAAATACCCGGAATAATGGCCACTGCTTGTATTAAACCGATCAAAAATGCATTTTTAAAACTTAGTAAACTATTGTTTTTATTGATTCGATCTGCAAGGTAAAGTAAAACTGATGTTATGATTAGCATCGCTCCTACCAATGTGATTTTTCCATCAAATAGGGAGGAAATAATGTCCTCAAAAAATAATCCAATTAAAACAGCAGGAGCCATCGAAATCAAAATTTTTAATGAAAAATCCAAACTTTCCCCCCTTTTAAAATAAAATAAATCAGAAAAGATTACCCATATATCTTTTCTAAAAACAAAAACAGTACTTAAGGCAGTAGCAGAGTGAAGGGTGAGGGTGATTAGTATACTTTGGTTTTGTTGGTAATCACTCCCAAAAATGGCTTTTACCAATTCTAAATGTCCACTTGAAGAAATGGGTAAAAATTCTGTAAGCCCCTGAATAATTCCTAAAACAAGGGTTTCTAGTGCGCTCATTTACCTTTTTTTGAGGCAGATAAAATACTATAAATCGCAATAGTAAATCCAAATAATACGACAGTCGGCGCAAGGCGGATTCTTTGAAAACTAAAAATTTCTGGATTAAAAATATTCGGATCTTCACTCCCACCTCCTGACATCAAAATAAAACCAAATGTTATAAATGACAATGCGATTATCAATAATTGATAGTTTCTCTTTCCAAATAAATATTCTTTTTTCACTTTTACTAAATTAAAGGGTTAGTCAATATATGGCATCTGTTTTGAGATTCAAATAGCGTTGCGTAGCAAAGAAAGTGCTGATTAGTGTAATCCCCAGGCCAAGAGCAAGAACTGCAGTAAGAATTAAAGCAGGTTCAATTGGATTCTCTAAGATTTTTAATTCGGGAAAGCGCTGATCTATTTCATGGATTAAAATTCCCAAGCCTACTAAAGCAATAATTGCTCCGATAAAACCCATCAATAAGTGGGTTTTGATCAAAGGTCGTCTGATAAAGCTTTTGGTTGCGCCAACCAATTGCATGGTTTTTATAATAATTCTTTTAGAGTAAATAGAAAGTCGAATCGAACTATTAATTAATAAAACCGCCACTAAAATAAAAAGTCCGCTAGCAAGAATCATTCCAAAGGTTATTTTTTTTATGTTGTCATCTAACAGTTCCAATAGGGGTTGATCGTAAACCACTTCACTCACATAGCTATAGCGTTCTATGTCATTACTCAGTTTAGAAACCATGGCGGGATTCAAAAAAGATGCTTTAAAATAAACATCAATGGAATTCATTAAAGGGTTAAAGCCTAAAAACTCGATAAAATCTTCACCAATTTCATCTGCATGTCGCGAAGAGGCCTCTTTTTTTGAAACAAAATTCACTTTTTTCGTAGCCAAATTAAGATTTAAGGTTTTTTCTAGTTGTTTTAATTCAATTTCTTTGGCTGTATCTTTAATGTAGACCGTCATTGCAATTTGTTCCTTGAAATGGTCAGCAACTTTTTTAGAATTCAATAATAGTATCCCCATGATTCCCGTCAGGAAAAGAACTAAAGAGATGCTAACCACCAAAGATAAGTAAGTGGAAATCAACCTTCGCTTATTAAATTTTTCTTCTGTTAATTGCTTCAATGAGGTTAATTTATTTATGTAAAATTAAAAAACCATAAATAAAAAGTACCCTGAGAGTAGGAAACTTTTTCCTTTCGGTCAATAAGCTTATTTTTATATTTTAAAAAGAAGGCCTTAAATGGAATATAATTTTCAGCAAATTGAAAAAAAATGGCAAAGATTTTGGGCGAGGAACCAAGTGTTTAAGGCTTACAATAATAGTAAAAAGCCTAAGTTTTATGTATTAGATATGTTCCCATACCCCTCTGGTGCTGGACTTCATGTTGGGCACCCTTTGGGATACATAGCGAGTGATATTATCGCCCGCTTTAAAAGACATAAAGGTTTTAATGTCTTACACCCTCAGGGATATGACTCCTTCGGATTGCCTGCAGAGCAATTTGCCATTCAAACAGGTCAACATCCTGCAAAAACCACTGAAACAAACATTAAAAGATATCGTGAACAACTTGATCGAATGGGATTCTCCTTTGATTGGAGTCGCGAAGTTAGAACCTCAGATTCTAAATATTATCGATGGACACAGTGGATTTTCCTCAAGCTTTTCAATGCTTATTACAATACAGATAAAGATATGGCCTTTCCTATTTCGGAATTGATTTCAGATTTTGAAAGGGAAGGTAATTATAAAACCAACGCTCACTGTGATGCAGAAACTCCATTATTTCATGCTAATCAGTGGAATACCTTTTCTGAAGTAGAAAAAGAAAAGATTTTACTTAAATACCGGCTGACCTATTTATCCGAAACCCAAGTTAATTGGTGTCCTGCTTTGGGAACTGTTTTGGCTAATGATGAGATAATTAATGGTGTTTCTGAACGAGGAGGGCATCTCGTGACCAAAAAGAGGATGACCCAGTGGAGTATGCGAATTAGTCCTTTCGCTAATCGACTATTAGAAGGGTTAGATCTTGTCGATTGGCCAGATTCACTTAAGGAAATGCAAAGAAACTGGATTGGAAAATCCATTGGAGCGACTATCTTTTTTCAGATTAAGGGGCACAAAAATAAATTAGAGGTTTTTACAACTAGACCAGACACTCTTTTTGGAGTAACCTATATGACACTTGCACCTGAGCACGAGTTGGTCAAATCCATAACTACCTCTGAGCAAGAAAAAGCGGTTGAAGATTACATCGTACAAGTTTCGAGTAAATCGGATAGGGAAAGACAGGCTGATATTAAAAATATCAGTGGTATATTTACTGGAGCATATGCTATTCACCCATTCACTAAAGCTGAAATTCCTGTTTGGATTGGGGAATATGTTTTAGCAGATTATGGAACAGGAGCAGTAATGGCTGTTCCTAGTGGCGATCAAAGAGATTTTGATTTTGCACGATACTTTAACCTTCCAATTATTAATATTTATGATGGGGTTGATATCAGTAAAAGAGCCTTTGTGGAAAAAGGTAATGTAAAACTTACTAATTCCAGTTTTTTAGATGGTTTGGAATATGCCGAGGCGATTCAAAAAATTATTTCAGAACTAGAAGAAAATAATTTTGGAAGGGGAGCAATAAATTTTAGACTAAGAGATGCTATATTTAGTCGTCAGCGCTATTGGGGTGAGCCTATTCCTATCTATTTTAAGTCAGAACTTCCTTATCCCATTGCTGAAAAAAATCTTCCCTTAGAATTACCACAAGTGGATAAATACCTCCCAACATCAGATGGAAAACCCCCGTTGGGTAACGCTAAAAACTGGGCTTGGGATGAAGTAAACGAGAAAGTGGTAGGTGTTGATCAAATTAATAACAAAACCATTTTTCCAATAGAATTAAACACAATGCCAGGTTGGGCAGGAAGTTCCTGGTATTTTAATCGCTATATGGATGCCATTAATCAAGAGCAATTTGCAAGTAAAGAGGCAATTGATTATTGGAAAGAAGTTGACTTTTATATGGGTGGAAGTGAGCACGCTACGGGTCACCTTTTGTACTCGCGTTTTTGGCAAAAGGCATTGTTTGATTTGGGATACTTAAAACAGGATGAATTTGCAAATAAATTAGTGAATCAAGGTATGATACTTGGCAATTCTGCATTTGTTTATCGAAAAAAAGGAACACAAGAATTTTTATCCAAAGGACTTGTTAAAAAACATGAGGTGGAACCCATTCACGTAGATGTCTCTCTGGTTAATTCCAGTAATGAGTTGGATATAAATAAAGTTAGGAGTTGGCAAAAAGAATTTGAAAAAGTAAAATTCACATTGGAAGACGGAAAATACATTGTTGGCAGGGAGGTAGAAAAAATGTCAAAGTCTAAACATAATGTTGTCAATCCAGATGAAATATGTGATACTTATGGAGCGGACACCCTGCGAATGTATGAAATGTTTTTAGGTCCAATCGAACAGGATAAACCATGGAATACGGCGGGAATTTCTGGAGTACATAATTTTCTTAAAAAGTTTTGGAGATTGTTTTATCAAAATGGTAAATTTAAAGTAGACCATGAAGTTGCTAGTGATGAAAGCTTAAAGGTTTTGCATCAAACTATTAAAAAAGTTACTGAAGACATTGAGCGTCTATCCTTTAACACCTGTATTAGCAGCTTTATGATATGTGTAAATAAATTAACCGCTTTAAATTGTTCTAGTTATAAAATTCTAGAGCCACTTTTAATCTTACTTTCTCCATTTGCCCCACATTTTAGCGAAGAATTATGGAGTAGATTAGGGCATACGAAAACTATTGCGTTTGAGACTTTCCCAAAATTCGACGCAAGTAAGTTAGAGGAAAAAGTTAAGGACTACCCTGTTTCATTCAATGGAAAGATTCGCTTTAGACTAAAACTCTCACTTGAATTGAGTGTTGATCAAATAAAGGAGCAGGTAATGAACGAAGAGAGAACTATTTCACAACTTAGGGGTGGCTCACCCAAAAAGATAATCGTTGTTCAAGGTAAAATAATCAATATTGTAACTTAATGAATTCTGTCCAAATTGAAATTGTAGGGCTTATCGCAGCTAGTTTTACTACTTTAGCTTTTGTTCCACAAGTTTTTAAGATCTGGAAAAATAGAAACATCAGTGGAGTTTCTATTTCAATGTATGTAATTATGCTAATAGGTATAAGCATGTGGCTTTTATATGGTTTTTTGATAAAAAGTTTAGCTGTGATTGTTGCCAATATAGTTACAGGTCTTTTACAGTTGTTCATTGTAACTTTAATATTGATCAGTCGAAAATAAGCTTAACCTATTATCGTGTCTTAAAGTTGAATTTGTCTTTTTATTTGTTGATTTAGAGAAATAAATGTCTCTGTTCGAGAGACTCCCTCTATTGTTTGTATTTTATGATTTAAAACATTCATTAGGTGTTGATTATCTTTACATAAAATTTTGATTAGAATACTCCAGTTTCCAGTTGTATAATGACATTCGATAACTTCTGGTATCTTCTCTAGTTGATGAACAGCCTTTGTGTTACTAATAGCTTTATCGAGATAAATTCCAATAAAAGCCATTGTTTTATACCCTAATATTTTAGGATTAATAATAATTTGAGATCCGGAAATGAGCTTTGCATTTTCTAATTTTTTTAGGCGTTGGTGAACAGCTGCTCCAGATATTCCGGCATTTTTTGCAATTTCATTAATAGATTTTCTCGCATCAGTCATTAGGGCCTTAAGAATAACTTTATCCAATCCATCAATAAATATTTTTTCGTTTTCTTTTTTCAAGTGAATGAGTTTAAAAATTTAATCTAAAATATCCATTTAGTTGATATTTGTAACTACTTTGGATCTCAAAGTTATTTATTTAATCTAAATTAGATTAATGAGAAAGTTTCAATTAGCAGGGGCAATTTTTGCACTTTTATCGATTGCTTTAGGTGCTTTTGCAAGTCACTTTTTGAAATCTTATTTTGATGTATTAGAATTAGATACTTTTGAAACAGGAATTAGGTATATGATGTATCATGGACTGAGCATGCTTATTCTGGCTAAGTTCGAAATTTCAAAAAATGTCTGGATTTTCAGACTATTTTTTTGGGGTACAGTACTATTCAGTTTTAGTCTTTTTTTACTTAGCCTTGAAAAATTTTTTTCAATTGATTCAGCTTTTTTTGGGCTAGTTACTCCTTTAGGTGGGACACTATTAATTTTAGCATGGACAATTTTGATTTGGAGAATTCTTAAAAAATAAAAATGGGCGTTGAAATCTAATTACCCAAGGTTTTGATATACTTTTCAATAGCCATACTCATTGAAGGAGCCTCTGGAGTTGGAGCTTTAATGTCAATCCTCAGCTTTGCTTTGTCTGCAGCCTTTTCGGTGGCATTTCCAAAAGCTGCTATTCGCGTATTTTTTTGCTCGAAGTTAGGAAAGTTCTTAAAAAGTGATTCAATACCAGATGGACTAAAAAAAACTAAAACATCATAATATACGTCTCTCAAATCTGAAAGATCACTAACGACTGTCCTGTATAATTGTGCTCTAGTCCAATTAACACCCATCTTATCTAAACTGTTAGGAATACTTGGCTTGAGAACATCAGATGAAGGGAGTAAGAAACTCTCTTTTTCAAATTTTTTAAAAATGGCTTCTAAATCATTGATATTTCTATCCCCTACATAAATTTTCCTTTTTCTGTAGACAACATATTTTTGAAGGTAGTAAGCGACAGCCTCAGATTGACAGAAGTATTTTGTAGCGTCAGGAACCTTGTATCGCATCTCTTCAGTAACTCTAAAGAAGTGGTCAACAGCATTTCTACTTGTTAGAACTATATTGTTATAATCTGAAAAGTTAATCTTTTGTAATCGTACCTCTTTAGCAGTTAATCCCTCAACATGAATAAAAGGGCGAAAATCAATTTTAAGTTTATGCTTTTCTCTTAATCTAGAATAAGGAGATTTGTCACTTGCAGGCTCAGGTTGTGATACTAATATAGTCTTCACTTTCATACTCTATTTTTTATTTATAAAAATTCAATAAAATATTCTATAGAGCCAAAGCCAAGGCGCTATTTTGAGACCACAAATATATAAAAATATATAAAACGAGTATTCAGGTTTTCTAAATGCAATTTTCCAATATAATAAGAAGTGCGAAATAATGATTAATAAAGACGTTATTATTGATAAAAATAGAATTATAGCTTGTGATTTTTGAAAACCATAGTAAAATATTATAAAGCTGGTTAAAATAAAAATACTGATCGATCCGTGAAAGCTGAAACTTTTATAAATAGTTTGACTGAATATTTTTTCTAAGTCAGAGTACCAAAAAATTATTTTTAAAAAAAAATATCTGAAAATTACAACAAAGGATATAAAAAAAATAAAAAAGGGAAATGGAACCTTTCCAAATGAACCAGAAAGGATTATATCGTAAAAAAAATAACTTAACAGAAAATAGCTTACAAAAATTATAACTAATAAAATTAAATTGAATAAAGTAAATGGCTTAAATAATTTTTCTTTTTTGTAGATAATTGAAAAGTTATTGATTTTCCACGATTTTAAAAAAAAAGTTAATTGACTTGGGTTTCTTTTGTAAAGAAAAACGATTAGATAAAAGGCTAATAATATTAGTAATGTTACCCAATCCTCGTTTGTTTGTAATTTATTTATCCAGCCAAGCATTAAATAAAAATAAGGAAGTATTCCCACACAAAGTTTTATTTCCATTGATTTAGTTAAATTTACAATCTACCTATGGAAAAAGCGCTGGTTATTATTCCCACTTATAATGAGGCTGAAAACATAAAAAAAGTGATTGAAGCCTCGATTAGAGAAAAGACCTTTGATGTTTTAGTAGTTGACGACTCCTCTCCTGATGGAACATCATCTATCGTGAAAGAAGTTATTAAATCATATCCAAAAAAGATTTTTCTCGAGGTAAGGAAAAATAAAGATGGGCTAGGAAGAGCATATGTTCATGGTTTTAAATGGGCTATTAAAAAAAAGTACGATTACATTTTCGAAATGGATGCAGATTTTTCCCATAACCCCAGTGAACTCATCACTATGTTGGAGTACTTAAAAAAAGGGAATGATATGGTTATCGGTTCTAGATATATAAAAGGAATCAATGTTGTAAATTGGCCTCTTGGTCGGATTCTGTTATCCTATTTAGCTTCTGTTTATGTTAGAGTAATAACATCAATGCCAATAAAAGATCCTACCGCAGGTTTTGTTGGATATAAAAGAGAAGTATTGGAAGCAATTGCACTCGATAAAGTTAAATTTGTTGGCTATGCTTTTCAAGTAGAAATGAAATACAAGACTTGGCGAAAAAAATTCAGTTATATTGAACATCCGATAATCTTTACAAACAGAACTCTCGGATTTTCAAAAATGGATGGAAGAATAATTTGGGAAGGTTTATTAGGCGTTTTAATTTTAAGAATTAATGATATTTTTGGCTTAAATAAATGAGGGAAATTTTAATAAAAGAGGCCTTTTTGGTTAATGAGGGAGTTGTTATTCAAAAAGACTTACTAATAAGAGGGGAGTTTATAGAGTTAATCAGTGATTCAATCCTCCCTTCAAGTTCAATGGAAGTGATTGACGCAAAAGGATTACATCTATTGCCCGGCTGGATTGATGATCAGGTTCATTTCCGAGAGCCAGGTTTAACTCACAAAGCTACTATTGCAAGTGAGTCAAGAGCTGCTGTTGCAGGCGGGATAACATCTTTTTTAGAAATGCCAAATACCTTACCTCAAACCACTGATCTTAATGCATTGTTAAATAAACACGCCCTTGCAACCAAAAGCTCTATTGCAAATTTTGGGTTTCTCCTTGGAGGTACAAATGACAATCTAAAGGATATTATTCAAATAGATGACAATGAAGTAGCTGGTATAAAATTATTTTTGGGCTCCTCAACTGGAAAAATGCTTGTAGATAATGAAAAAGTTCTCGAGGAAATCTTTTCAAAAACTACGCTTCCTATTGCTGTTCATTGTGAGGATGAGTCCACCATTAAAAATAATTTATTAAAATACAGAAAGAAATATGGGGACAATATCCCAATTGAAAAACATCCAGAAATCAGAAGCGAAGATGCCTGCTATATTTCCTCCTCAAAGGCAATTGCACTTGCAAAAAAAACTGGTGCAAGATTGCACGTTTTTCATATATCTACAGCTAAGGAAACCCATTTATTTTCAAATAATCAGCCTTTGGCTTCAAAACAAATCACTGCAGAAGTTTGTGTTCACCATTTATGGTTTTCAGAAGAGGATTATAAAAGAAAAGGTACTCTTATAAAATGGAATCCTGCAGTTAAAAAAGAATCTGATCGTCTTGAACTCTGGAAAGCACTTAATGATAACAGAATCGATATCCTCGCCACCGATCATGCTCCTCATACCCTAAATGAAAAACAAAATGTATATACTTCAGCCCCCTCTGGAGGTCCTTTGGTTCAACACGCTCTAATCGCCCTATTAACTTTGGCCCAAAAAGGTAAAATTACTCTTGAAAAACTTGTTGAAAAAGCTTGTCACAATCCGGCTATCCTCTTTAAGATACAAAATCGAGGATTTTTGAAAGAAGGTTATTTTGCAGACCTGGTATTGGTAGATTTGAATAAAAAAACTACCGTTACTAGGGAAAATATACTCTACAAATGTGCTTGGTCTCCTTTCGAGGGAACAACCTTTGATGCTTCGATTGAAAAGACTTTTGTAAATGGTAATTTAGTCTATGATCAAGGCGAAATAATTGAGTCTGCATTGGGGAGAAAACTAACTTTTGAAAGAAATGATCTTTAAAATGAAAAGTTTAATTAAAATTATTTTTTTTTCTTTTCTTTTCTCTTGTTCCGATCTTAAAGATGGAAATCCTCCCGAGAATTTAATTGGACAAGAATTGATGAGTAAAATAATGTTAGATGTTATATTAATGAAGAATATCAAGCGGAATGGATATGCAGTAAAGGAAAAAAGAAATCTTTTGGTTGATCAATATATTCTCCAAAAATATGGGGTAGATAGCCTACAATTCAACACAAGTAAGAGTTTCTATTCGAAAAACCCTAAAGAATATATTTATGTCTTTGAAGTAATTGAAGCTAAATTAAATGAGTTAAGGGATAGTATTCAAAAAATTGAGATTGAGGAGAGGCCTAATTAGTATGCTGTTTTTCATCTGGATTTAAAATTTTTTTATTGAAAGGTCGATTGTTGTGTATTCAAAATCAATGAAGGATTTTATTTTTTTACCACTTATTTTTGTCTTATCGAAAATTATTTTTACTAATGCTTTCGTAAAAAATCTTTTTCGAAATCCAATTATTTCAAGCAAATATTCAACTATCCATAAAAAATAAAGAAATCCTTTAGATATTTTAATAACCGGATTATTTTTTTTTTGAGCTTTTAATAATGCAAGAATCATTGATTTTCCTGTCCAGTTTTCGGCAACTAAAGCAAACCTTTCAGACTTAATTTCTGAGTTCATTAATTTTGTCATTACAAAAATCACGTCCTCTACCCAAACATAGCCACTTGTTCCAGGGCTGTAAAACCTGAACCAATTATTCATGCGCTTAAAAGTTTTTTCCATTGGACTCCCCGGGCCTAAAACTATACCAGGATTAACTATTGCTACACAAAGGCCTTCTTGACTACCTCTCCACACCTCCATTTCAGCACCATATTTTGAATAGGCATAAGGAGTTTTGTCGATATTATTGTCCCAGCTACTATTTTCATCAATTATATTTTCATTTTCTTCTGAACCAAGACTAGCAATAGAGCTTACATAAACAAGTTTTTCGATATTATTTTTCAGACACAGGTCAACAATATAAGATGTTCCTTTTTGATTGATTTCATTAAGTTTTTGGCGATCGCTGAAAGCAAATGATATAAAAGCTGCACAATGATATACCTTTTTTATGCCTTCAAAAGCTTGGATTAAGCTCGGTAAATCTCTTAATTCGGCTTTTCTCCAAATGATTCTTTTAAATTTTTTATTTCCATCAGGGAATTTAGTATTAAATAAAGCAGCAATTTTATCCTTATTGGACTTGTATCGGTAGGTTGCAACAATATTATTTATATTGTCTTTAGCTAATTTAAATAATAAATTAGAGCCTATAAATCCGGTGGCTCCTGTTACCAAAATCATTTTTTAAAATTAATGCTTTTTAAAGAATAATTTTTTGTTTTACTCCATAAATCTATCTTTGCAGAGCAAATCTAAACAATGCAAAAAAATTTTGTAAAAGAGCTACGATGGCGTGGAATGTTACATGATATCATGCCTGAAACCGAGAAGTATTTACTTCAAAATTCTTCTGTGGGATACATTGGCTTTGACCCTACTTCAGATTCTCTTCACATAGGAAGCCTCGTTCAGATCATGATATTGATTCATTTTCAAAATGCAGGTCATCAGCCCATTGCATTAATTGGTGGAGCAACAGGAATGATTGGTGACCCTTCGGGTAAATCTGATGAAAGGAATTTGCTCGATCCCGAGTCACTTCAAAAAAATATTGATGGCATTAGAAATCAGTTAAATAAGTTTCTTGATTTTGATTCAATTAAAAGTAGAGGTGCAAGATTGGTCAATAATTACGACTGGATAAAAGGTTATACGTTTATCGATTTTTCTAGAGACGTAGGAAAACATCTGACTGTAAATTACATGATGGCAAAGGATTCAGTTAAAAAGCGCTTATTAAGTGAGGCAAAAGTTGGAATGTCTTTCACAGAATTCTCTTATCAATTGCTTCAGGGATATGATTTTCTTCATCTATATAAAAATATGGATTGTAAGATTCAGATGGGTGGGAGCGATCAATGGGGTAATATTACAACTGGTACAGAGTTAATTCGTAGAAAAGCTGGGGGAAAAGCTTACGCGATTACTTGTCCCTTAATTACTAAGTCAGATGGATCCAAATTCGGTAAGACTGAGGATGGAAATATTTGGTTAGATAAATCAAAGACATCTCCCTACAAGTTTTATCAATATTGGTTAAATTCATCTGATGAGGATGCTGAAAGTTATATAAAGATTTTCACCCAATTGGATCAAGAAAGGATTTCGAATTTGATTTTAGAACATAGAGCTATGCCTCACTCAAGACTGTTGCAAAAAACAATTGCAGAGGAAGTTACCAGGTTAGTACATTCTGATAATGACCTAGAAAAAGCACAAAAAGCAAGTCAAATCCTTTTTGGAAAATCAACAGATGAGGATTTAAAATATCTTGATCAACAAACATTCTTAGAGGTGTTTGAAGGTGTACCTCAGTCTGAAATCTCTCAAGCTGATTTCCAAAATGGAATTGATATAATAAACCTTTTAGCTAATAAAACGAATTTCCTCAAATCTAATGGCGAGGCAAGAAGAGCATTAAGTGAAAATTCTATTTCAGTAAACAAGACTAAAGTAAATGAAAAATATATTATTGGGGGACAAGACTTGATAGACGAACAATATATATTGCTTCAAAGAGGTAAAAAAAATTACTTTATTGTTAAAGTAGTGCCTTAAATAACCATCAAATTACAACCTCTTACTTCTGAGTGGTCAAAACGTCCCAAGACTTCAAATTCTTGATTAGAATGTACTTTTCCAATATCGTCAGTAGCTATAAAGGCACAGGAGTCTCTATTGGCTAGGTCAATAATATTGATACCACCTGCTTGCCCATTATAAAGAGGCTGAAATGGATCTTGGTTTTCTCGAATTGAAACCCGCATCCAAGGTTGGCATTCGAATTTACCATCGCCCTTGGAATAAGCCTGAGATAGAAGCTCTGTCATGCCATACTCTGAGTGAATTTTTTTACAACCAAAACCCTGACTTAAAATATGATGAAGTTCCTTACGAGTAGTCTCTTTTCGTTTTCCTTTCATTCCTCCTGTTTCCATGATTAGGGTATTTTTAAGGGGAAAACTGTGATATTCTAATAAATCTAAAAGTGCAAAGGAAACACCAAGTAAAATAGTCTTTTGGCCCCGAGCTTCTAGGAATTTGATTTTTTGAACTAAATCTTTAAAGTTGTTAAGGTAAAAGCCACTTTCACTGTGGCAACTTTTTTCAATTAATTTATCAACCATAAAAATCAATGAAGATCCTTTTCGATTCATGTATGAAGGAAGGAGTGCTAAAAAGACATAATCAGAGAACTTACCATAGATATTTCCAAAACCAATAGAGAAACTTTTAGTATAATCTTCCAAATTTCTATAGAAATGTTTTGACGCGACGAGCCCTGATGTTTTACTTGAGCTAAAGTAACCTTTTGGTTTTTCCTGAAAAGAAACAACTTGTTTCGATTTGAAAAAAGAAATTGGTAAATAGGGAATATCTTCAACTTTTTTTACGTCACAAGGACTTCTGTTAATCAAATTACAAAAAGAGCGATAAACAGTATTCCTTTTGTATTGTAAATTGAATGTATCCAATGCTAACTTATCGAATGACGAACTTGAATTAACTTCCCAAAAATTTTCCAAAGAAGCAGTACCTGTTCTCATTTGATTTAAGGAACTACAAAGCGGCTTAACCCTAAGTAATTCCCTTGTTTTAATTTAACAATGTAAATACCACGATTCAGACTAGGTAGTTGGATTTGATTATTTAAAGTAATCGCCTTAAAAACCTCTTCTCCCAAAATATTTAGAATGGCAATTTCTTTTGTTTCAGATCTTGGAGAAATAAAATTTAATAAATCTCCAACGAATGGGTTAGGATGTAATTTAAAATCAAGCTTTTGAAATACATCTTGTTTTGGTAATATTAATGGAGATTTGTTGGATGCAATTAATTGATATTTATCATGTTGCGATAAAACAGTCTGGCCGATGATAATCATTAAAAAAATTAAAATTTTTTTAAACATAAATTAAATTTACCTCTAAATCAAAGTTAACAAAATTAAGCTTAGTGTTTAATTTTAAGTTAATTATATAAGTATTTGTTAACATAATCAAGATGATAAATTTTTATATTAGACAATTATAAATGAGTTATGAAAAAAAAAGATATCAAAATCCTCTTGGTGGATGATGAACCAGATGTTATTGAAATTATAAGATATAACTTGGATCAAGAGGGTTATAAGCTTTATACTGCATCTAATGGTAAGGAAGCCGTAGAAAAAGCTAAAAAAAAATTGCCACATTTAATAATTATGGACGTGATGATGCCTAAAATGGATGGAATTGAAGCTTGTGAGCAGTTGAGAAATGATATACGTTTTAATGATACCATAATTATGTTCCTAACAGCAAGGGGAGAGGATTATTCTTACGTGGCTGCATTTGACGCCGGAGCGGATGATTATGTCACCAAGCCTATCAAACCTAAAGTAATTGTATCCAAAGTCAAAGCCTTACTTAGACGGCTGAAAAAAGAAGAACAAACCCAAGAAAAAATTCAAATAGGTAAACTGATCATTGATAGGGAGCAGTATGAAGTTACCCATATGGATAAATCATTTTCAATGCCTAGAAAGGAATTCGAATTACTTTATTTACTCGCTTCGAATCCAGATAAGGTCGTTAAAAGAGATAAGATTATGGAAATTGTTTGGGGAAGTGAAGTGGTTGTAGGTGACCGAACAATTGATGTCCACATCAGAAAGCTCCGTGAGAAAGTTGGGGATAAATATTTCAAAACAGTAAAGGGCGTAGGATATAAATTTATCAATCAATCAAAATAGGTGTCAAGGTTTAAGAACTATAAAATAGCTATTACATTATCATTAATGCTAACGATTATATTAGCCTTTTTGATTTTTTTCATTTTTTATTTATTAGAAATTAACTCTTATTTCAAAGAATCTACCTCTTTTATTATCATCATTCTAATATTTTTCTTTTGTTCGGCTGTTTTGATTCACTATAGAATTGAAAGATTTATCTTAAATAAGGTTAAAGGAATTTACAGCGATTTATTACCCTCTGGAGTATCTCAAAATAAAATGACTATTCAATCTGATATAGAAGTTTTAAAAAAAGGTCTGCGAAAATTTGCCGACGACAAAAAGCTTGAGATTGAATTATTAAAAGATAAAGAAAATTACCGCAAAGAATTTATTGGGAATATATCACACGAATTAAAAACACCCTTGTTTACAATTCAAGGTTATGTTTTGACTTTACTTCAGGGGGCTGTAAAAGATAAGGAAGTAAGAGATAAATATTTGAAGCGAACAGCAAAAGGAGTTGAAAGATTGATTTATGTTGTTAAAGATTTAGATTTGATTACTCAATTTGAATCAGGTATAAAATCAATTGATAGAACCTCATTTGATCTTATTAAACTGATTGAAAATGTTTTTGATCTTCTTGAAATGCGAGCGACTAAAAACGCAATATCCCTTATTTTTGACAAGGAATATCTTAATCCTGTCATGGTCCATGCAGATGAAGAGAGAATTCAACAGGTTCTAACTAATTTAATTATTAATTCTTTAAAGTATGGGGTCGAGAATGGAAAGACTGAGGTTGCAATTCAAGATGTAAATTCTGAAAAAATTGTCATTCGTGTTAGTGACAATGGTGAAGGTATCGCTGAAGAACATATTCCAAGACTATTTGAACGTTTTTACAGGGTAGATAAAACTGGTAATAGAAAACAAGGAGGATCTGGGTTAGGGCTTGCTATTGTTAAGCATATTATAGAGGCTCATCAAGAAAAACTTGTTGTTGAAAGCACCCTTGGAGTGGGTTCAGAGTTTTCATTTACTTTACAGCGTACAACCGAGACTATACACTCGCCTGTTACGAATGGGATTAGTTTTGGTAAACAAGTTCTCTCTCGAAAGAATAACAATAAAATTGATCATTAATTTTTTCAATTCCTAAATTCACTTATTTAAATCATTTTGGTGGGTAGTAAAAATAAATTAAAACGTTTTGAGGAAAATGAAACCTTTAAGAATGTAATTCAACCCGCGAGAGCTGAGCTTGAAAAAGATTCATTTTTCTTGAAGGGGAGTTGGAATAAAACCTATTTTAAAAATGACAAACCTATAGTTCTGGAGCTTGGATGTGGAAAAGGAGAATATACGATTCACTTGGGTAGTCTTAACCCCCAAAAAAATTTTATTGGTATAGATATTAAAGGAGCAAGGTTTTGGCGTGGAGCCAAGTCTGCTTTGGAGGATAAAATGAATAATGTTGCTTTTGTAAGAGCCCAAATAGAACTTATTGACAAACTCTTTGCTCCTCAAGAGGTAAACGAGATTTGGATAACCTTTCCCGACCCTCAAATAAAATTCAAAAGAACAAAACACCGTTTGACGAATCCGTCTTTTTTGGAATGCTATCGAAAGATACTTTTTAAAGAGGGATTTATACACCTTAAAACTGATAGTGAATTTCTTCATGGTTATACATTAGGAATTTTGAATGATGATAAATATGAGGTTTGCTATGCTCATCATGACATATACAATAATTTACACGCCCCAGATCAAGCAATTTCAGTCCAAACTTTTTATGAAAAAATGTATTTGGATCAAAATAAACCTATCAGTTATATTAAATTTAAATTTACCTAATGTCCGAGTTCTTTTCGAATGTTTATAAAGTGGTCAAAAAAATACCTGAAGGTAAGGTTACCTCTTACGGAGCGATAGCTTGTTACTTGGCGAGCCCTCAAAGTTCACGAATGGTCGGATGGGCTATGAATGCAGCTCACAACAATACTGACATACCTGCACATCGAGTGGTTAATCGGGTAGGTTTACTTACTGGAAAACATCATTTTCCTGGTATAAGTTTAATGCAGCAACTACTGGAAAACGAGGGCATAACAATAAATAATGATCAAATCGTCCACTTTCAAGATCATTTCTGGGATCCTGTAAAGGAACTTCCTCCATTTGAAATCGATTTGTAAACTTTTGTTTCCGAGTAGATTAAAGTATATTTGCAAGTGATATATGCAAGGAGGTAATTGATGAAATTTACTAAAAAGGAAGTTGAGCAGGCATTAAAAACCATTACTGCACCAGGAGCAGACAAAAACCTACTTGAAAGTGGAGCTATTTCCAATTTAATGATTTTTGGGGATCAGATTGACCTGGATATTCGACTGCAAAATCCAACATTACAAGCACGAAAAAAACTCGAGGTTACTATTATGCAAGTGATCCATGAAAAGGTATATGCGAAGGCAAAAATTAAAATTAACACCAAAGTAGATCCTCCTAAAAAGACGGCAACCATTTCAAAAGGACAGCCTATTCCTGGGATTGATTCTATAATTGCAATCTCTTCAGGAAAAGGAGGAGTTGGAAAATCTACTCTTACAGCAAATATTGCTGTGACTTTAGCAGAGATGGGTTGTAAAGTCGGTATTTTAGATGCTGATATATATGGCCCCTCAATACCCACAATGTTTGACATTGAAGGCGCAAGACCCTTGTCCACAAAGAAAGATGGTAAGTCAAAAATGGCACCGATTGTAAATCATGGGGTAAAAATTTTGTCGATTGGTTTTTTTACCCAACCCGATCAGGCAGTAATTTGGCGAGGCCCAATGGCTGCTAAAGCACTTAACCAATTAATTTTTGACGCTCATTGGGGGGAGTTAGACTTTCTTTTGATCGATCTTCCCCCTGGTACAGGCGACATTCACCTTAGTATTGTCCAATCTTTACCATTAAATGGGTCAGTGGTTGTTAGTACACCTCAAAAAATTGCTTTGGCTGACGCTAGAAAGGGTATTGCAATGTTTACTCAGGAAAATATTCAAGTACCCGTACTAGGAATAATTGAGAACATGGCTTATTTTACCCCCTTGGAATTACCAGATAAAAAATATTATATATTTGGTCAAAATGGGGCCGAGAATCTGGCTGATGATAAAAAAGTACCCTTTTTAGGGGCTATCCCATTGGTTCAAAGTATTCGAGAGTCTTCAGATGTTGGTCGTCCTGCTGCACTTCAAGTTGGAACACCAATACAAAAATCACTGGTTGATGTTACCCGAAATATGGTAAATCAACTCCTTAAAAGAAATATTAACTTACCTCCAACAAAGGCAGTTGAAATTACTAATTTAGTTGGCTGTTCAGCAATTAAATAACAAATATGGAAACAAAAGAAATTGAAGAAAAAGTATTGATTGCTCTTGATGAGATTAGACCCTTTCTTGCATCAGATGGAGGAGATATTTCATTGGTAGGTAT
>ERZ802830.1345-NODE-1345-length-23443-cov-34.223_pt1 | contig 23443 bp, 23 predicted proteins | sample MGYA00345654_ERZ802830 | MGnify/ENA primary metagenome ERZ802830 (study PRJEB30503, sample SAMEA104212375) | marine metagenome | biome: Westerlies Biome; feature: [SRF] surface water layer (ENVO:00010504) within the epipelagic zone...; material: water...
TCGTGAGCGAAGCGCCCACCAAGAAGTTCCAGCCCATGCCCCCCAACTTCGGGCTTATGCCAGAACTGCCTGAACGAATTCGCGATAAACGAGCCCGTTATGGCGCTTATCGCGATCGAGCTTTGGCTGATCTTGAGCCGATTCGTGCGCTCATCCCAGAACCATTGCTGGCATGACCCAGTCCACCGCTACGGCCCGATGCCTTGCTTGTGCTGATGGTCAGCTGGGCCGCACTGCTTGTGTAGTGGTTTACATCAACCCTGTGCAACCGCAAGACGGGTTTGGGATCGATGGGCTTCGCCATCAAATTGATCAACGCTGCAGTTCAGCACTGGGACGGCCGGTGCGGTCTGAGGTGATCCTCATGGTGAACCCTCCGATCCATCATTTGAATCCAACTCTGCAGGCTGCCCCTTAGCGTCATCACTAGTGGTGTTCGAAGCTTTGGGCGATCAGCAGCAATGGGATGCCGTCGTGATCGGCTCCGGTGTGGGTGGTTTGGTGACAGCGAGCCAGCTCGCGGCGAAGGGCGCAAAAACGCTGGTGCTGGAGAGATACCTCATACCTGGTGGGAGCGGAGGCGCATTTCATCGAAATGGTTACACCTTTGACGTGGGTGCCTCGATGATTTTTGGGTTCGGGGAGAAGGGCTATACCAACCTGCTGACGCGAGCTCTGGCGGACATCGGGGAACACTGCGAGACCATTCCTGACCAAGCCCAGCTGGAATATCACATGCCTGGCGGATTACGCATTGCCGTCGATCGGAATTACGACACCTTCATTGCGGATCTGTCCGCCCGCTTCCCCCATGAAGCCCAGGGCATTCGTCGTTTCTATGACGCCTGCTGGCAGGTGTTCAACTGCCTTGATGCGATGCCGTTGTTGTCGCTTGAGGATCCTGCTTATCTCACCAAGGTTTTTTTCAAAGCACCCTTCGCATGCTTGGGTCTAGCTCGCTGGCTTCCGTTCAACGTCGGGGCCGTTGCACGTCAGCACATCAAAGACCCGCAACTGTTGAAGTTCATTGATATCGAATGTTTTTGCTGGTCGGTGATGCCCGCCGATCGCACACCAATGATCAACGCTGGCATGGTGTTTTCAGACCGTCATGCGGGTGGGATCAACTATCCCAAAGGTGGGGTGGGGGTGATCTCTCAAAAGCTTGTGAAAGGCTTGGAGCGCCATGGGGGAGCGATTCGCTACAAAGCGCGCGTGACCAAAGTGTTGATTGAAAAGGGCCAGGCTGTTGGAGTGCAGTTGGCTGATGGCGAGATCATCCATGCCAAACGAGTGATCTCCAATGCCACCCGTTGGGACACCTTTTCTGGTGAGGTGGGAGCGGCGAAGGGTGAAGGTCAGGCCCTGGTAGGGCCTGACCAAACCCCGGCAAAGGAGCAGGTTTGGCGCCGACGTTATGTACCTTCTCCCTCTTTTTTATCGCTTCACCTGGGCGTACGTGCCGATTTAATTCCGGCTGGCACCCATTGCCATCACTTGTTGCTGGAGGACTGGGAGCGGATGGAAGATGAGCAGGGCGTGATCTTCGTGTCAATGCCATCTCTGCTCGATCCCGATTTAGCCCCAACGGGGCATCACATCCTCCATACATTCACGCCGTCATCGATGCAGGCGTGGAAAGGGTTGAGTCCGTCGGAGTACAAAGCCAAAAAAGAGGCTGATGCGGCGCGCATGATTCAACGTTTGGAAGCGATTCTTCCTGGGCTCTCCGCTGCGATTACCCACAAGGAGATCGGAACACCCCGCAGTCACCGCCGCTTTCTGGGACGTTTTCAAGGCAGTTATGGCCCGATTCCAGCGATGCAATTACCGGGTTTGTTGCCGATGCCGTTCAATCGCACTGGGGTGAAGCATCTGTATTGCGTGGGGGATTCTTGTTTCCCTGGGCAAGGCCTGAACGCTGTTGCCTTCAGCGGATTTGCCTGCGCACATCGGGTTGGTGCCGATTTGGGTCTGAACCCTTGGGCCCTGCCGGCGTGATGGGCTGATTAGCCTTTCGCTACTGAAAAGATGTGATGCCGATCAATCCGGAGCCATCGTCTGAAGAACTTGCGCGATTTATGGAGCAGCGTGGAGATATTCACAAACCATGGAATCTTCAAATCCTTCGGCTTCAGAAACTGAAAGAGGCAAAAAGTACGATGGATCCGATGGAGTACATCGCCAAACTTCAAGAGGCCCATGCCGATTTGATGCGCTTGGGCAAATTTTGGAAGGGTCGAGAAGCTGAGGTGTTTGAAGGGGTTTATGTGCCTTCGGAACTGATTGAGCCATTGCCTGGATCGCCCGACGATCGTTGACCCCCATGGAACGTTTTGGTCTTTCTCCTCTGATCCGCTTCACCCTGTTGAGTTTGTACGTAGCTTTGGTGTTGCCATTGCCAGTCATGGCACCCCAAGCGTTGAGGCCCTTGATGGTGGGTGCTTTGATCTTGGGGCTTGTGTTGGTTGTGGGCCTGCTTAGCGAGCAGGTTGAAACCGATGCTGCAGGCCTCCGGGTGAGTTACCCAAGCTGGATTCGTTGGTTGCTGCGTCGGAGTTGGTCGATGCAGTGGGACGACATCCGTGCCCTGGTCCCTGTCGGGACGAGTCAGGGTGGCACTGTGTATTACTTAAAAGCCGTTGATTGTCGCCATCAATTACTTCCCCAGCGCATCGAGAGATTTGATCTGTTTTTGGATGTTCTGAATGAACGCTGCTCTTCCATTTCAACCAAGGGAATTGGTCGGCTGACGCCCCCTTGGACCTATCAGGTCCTTGCCTCACTGGCTGCTCTGATGGTGGTTGGAGAGCTGATGTCTGGATTGGCGATTGCTCAGGGTTGGATCAGTTTGCCGGCGATTTAGAGGGTTTTCAGTCGCCTGTCTGAGAAAAAAGATATGCACTTTATGATTATCATTTGGCATGGTCTTGCTTTTGTGACTCAGTTAAATTTGGTCTAAGTTTTAATAGGGCTGGAGGTCATATAGCTTGTCGTTTTATTAACATGGCTGCTCTGATCTTTTGGCTGAGCAAGCAACATGCCCGCCTTTAATGTTCAAAGTGTGTGTAGTTATTATTTACTCGCTTTGGATTTTAAGACTTCTAGGAATCGAGTTCCTCGTAGAGTTTTTTGCCAAATCCTCCGGTAATCATGGATTGTTTTTGGTGGAATAGTATCGATTCTTTTGAGGATAGCTTCTTCATTGATAGTGGCTCTTGCTTGCTGCAATGCTTGACTAATGCCACAGCGTTGGATGAAGGTCTCGAGAGAATTGACATAGTCTTCGGGTGGTACGCAAGTTGCGCCAAATATATTGTGGGCTAATTGTCTTGAATCATGTCCTTCTTCGCCAGTCATGAAGCCGTTTCGATTCTCCTTAAACGGAATATCAATTTTGGTTGCGTCGGGATAAAGTAATTTCGATGCATACTCCAATTCGGAACGGATGAGGCGATGAACCATCCAGCCGGTGTTGGCTTTTCCAATGGTTGCCAGACTTCCCTTCTTTTTGAGACGCACAACTCCTTTAAAGCTCCTATTCACACTTTCGATGCGTTTTCCTTCGCTATTGGTGTGGGTGATCGATGGCCTTTCTAGAACCCAAGGCACATGAGCTCCGAGATCTGCGATTGCAGTCCCATACTTGAACAAACTTTTGAACTGTGACGTCAAACGAAGCTGGGTGTTGGCAAGGTCGAGTGGGTTTCCAAAGAGTTCACCGCCATGGCAGTGCAACCAGTTGCTAGACACCACATTGGTGCCCTCGTGCGCTTTTAGAAAACCTTGGATTTTTGTGCTGAAGGGATTGGCCACCCAAAATTCATCCACATCCGCCACCATGCAGTGGCTGGCATGGCTTGCTTTCGTCGCTTCTTGATAAAGCTTGCAGTAAGAACCACGTTGCTGAGCTCGCTGATGCTCTCGATCGGTATTGATGAGGTGGACTTGGGGGTAGTGGGTGGCTATTGCTTTGAGGATCGGTTCGGTGAGCCCTGAACTGTCGTTGTTTAAACCGACAAAAATGTCACTAAAGCCTTGGTAAATGTAGTGGTGTATAAATTCAGCGATGTAAGGGCCTTCATTGGAGGCAACACAAATCAGATCGCAGCTGTTCGGAATTACCCTCTTTCTTTTGGCAAGTAGCTGATTAAATTTTTTGTAGTGATTTTGTCTCTCTTGAAAAAGTTGTAGTTCATAATCTGTCTCCGCCACGATGCTTTCGAAGATGACTTGATCTTGATCTGTGAGACTATTCCTTACACCATCAAGGATGGTTTGGAATTGAGTGGCATCCTCGCCGACGCTTTTAAGTGCCAGATCAAGATAATTTCGCAGAGACTTACGTTTTCGTTCCGTGGCACAGGAATAAATGAGTGAGATAAAGGCGTCTTTCGAGTTTGGTTCGTGTTCAAGCAGGTACCTTGCTGCTCGACGGCAGTGCAAACGCGTCTCATGATGGCGGAGCTGACGCACTAAACGACGCAAGACTCTTGGATTTTTGCTGTAGCGCTTTGCAGCAGCTGCAACTTTGGCTTTCCACCGAGGATTAGTGTTCACACAACAGACGTGCTTGTAGCTATTCAAGCCTTAATTAGGTCCAGCACGTAACTTGCGCCCAGCATCACAACACTTGTCTGTCGAGATTGCTCTCCATATCGGAACAACCCAACAACCCGGTTGAACTCGTCGTTATATCTGAACTCGACGCTAAGGAATGAGCTGAGAATCAACGTGTGGAACGCACGCCTCAACGGATCAGCAAAGTTGTGAAAGTTATAATTAAGGTATGGCTTTGGTAGAGCTTATAGAGCAGAAATCGATTGCTTTCAAACGATATTTAGGCTTTCGCTCAGCTTGACGGCAGGTTGTCCAAGCTGAAGCGATAGCCCCGTTGACGCACGGTGGTGATGCCACCGCCCTCGCCAAGACCCGCCTGCTCGAGCTTGCGCCGCAGGGTGAGCACTTGAGTATCCACAGAGCGAGGACCACCACTGAAGGGGGGCCATGCCATCCGAAGCAATTCTTGGCGACTGCGTACCAGCCCTGGAGGCATGAGTAAGGCGCAAAGCAGTGCAAATTCCCTTGGACTGAGTTCCACAGGCTTGTCGCGGAGGGTCACCTGCCTCAGTAGGAGATGCACCTCGAGAGGACCGACGGTCACGCGCTCTTGAAGACCGCTATGTCCCCTTTTCAAGAGGGTCCGGCACCGTGCCGCCAACTCTTCCAGACCAAACGGCTTGCGCAACACATCGTCGGCCCCATCTTCCAGGAGGCCAACAACGGGTTCGGCACCGCTGCGGGCTGTCAACACGATGACTGGGCAGCGCAGTTGTCCTGCAAGGCGGAGGGCAGAACTCTGCTCAAGAATCTCAGCACTGACCAAAAGATCAGGAGACTGGTCCTGACAAACCTCCAGCGCTTCGACGGCTCTGCCCACAGCTGCTGTGAGATGCCCGTCTTGACGCAGACGTTGCACCAGAACAGTGCGCAGGGTTGGGTGTGGCTCAACCACCAGAACACGTGAGGGTTCCAGACCGCTTCCGGAGCCAGGCAAGGTCACGGCCTGGTCAGTGGGAGTGCTCGACTCAGTAAGTAAGTCTTGTGGCGTTGAGGTCACTGGATCGAACAATGCGCGACTAGGCTAGTACCAATTTCTTCAAGCGCTGGTAGCGAGAGCTGCCGTCTTCGTTCAATGACGTCACTTGATGACCCACAGGCCATCCGTCATTTTCAGTCCATTTGTGATGCGTGCCAAGAGCTCACGACGCGATTTCACACGCCCTCCGAGCTGCGTCTTTATGCAGACGGTTACCTGCATGCGCTTCGCAAAACCGGGTCACTCGATATCCGTGAGCAACATCGCCTAGAACAGCTAATCGACCGCTGGATCTTGGATCCGTCGAGTTTCATTGGGCCGGATGGGGACGTCAGCACGCTGTACATGCAGCATCCCCACGGCTACTGAAACCAGCTAACTGGCCAAAGCCACTTCAAGTTTTTCTTTGAGTTCGCCGGAGTTGTACATCTCGATCAAAATGTCGGATCCACCCATGAATTCCCCCTTCACATAGATCTGAGGAATCGTTGGCCAACTCGAGAATTCTTTGATTCCCTGACGAATCTCCATGTCGGAGAGCACATCGAAAGTTTCAAAAGTCACCCCGAGGGAGTGAAGAATCTGAACCACGTTGTTGGAGAAGCCACATTGCGGCATCAATTTTGAGCCCTTCATAAAAACGAAGATTGGGCTCGTCGCGATCAAGCTATCGATGCGTGATTTGGTGGAAGCGTCCATGACGAGGAAGAGAGGTCTCGAGAACTAGGAAGGAACGGAGGTGTTGAGTGCCAAAGCATGAATGGCCTCACTGGCGAGCTCTTGTTGCAACGCTCCGTACACCATTTGGTGTTGCCGGATCCGCGACAGGCCACTGAAAGCGGAAGACACCACACTCACTTGGAGATGGTCTCCACCGCCAGTGAGATCTTCAACGGTCACCGTTGCATCAGGAATGGCACGTTGGATTGCAGATTCGACCGCGGACGGCTGCACCATGACGAAAGCTCCCAATTCAATGATGTTGGCAGATCAACTCAGCTGCCTGGCCGTGATGCACCTTTGAACTCGGTTTCTACAAAACCAAGTTCGACAAGGCTTTGATAAGCCTTCTGACCTTGAGGTTTGGATGGTGTCATCAGCTTCACCACCTCAACGAGGACGGGAACGGCAACTTCTGGCTGGTTTTGACGACGGAAGAGAGCCGCCAATCGCAAATCTGATTCAGCCAGTAGGCCAAGGGCTTCGCGTCCTTTTTGGTCCATCTCCCGGGGGATGCGCGCATCCAGCCCGCGGAATGCGCCGCTCAAATCGCGATAAAACGACAAGAGCTGTTTCGACACTTTGCGAGCCTTGTCGTATTCGGTGCGAGCACTGGCAAGGTCTCCTCGAGCTGCGGCGGCATCGCCACGGGAGATCATCCCGCGAACGGCCGATGGATTAAAGCCACTGTCGGGTTGCGCTAAAACCTTGTCGCTGGGGGCCTGTTGAGCGAAGACTGGCGGAGCTGTGACGCCAAGGGTGGCAACCAGGGCGGCAGCCGTCAGCAGGGAGCGACAACCCATGGGGTCAATCGGAGCAATTTGCGCGGACTTTAGAAGGCTTTTAGGGGTCGTCCAACAGCCTTGCGGGCCGCTTGTTCAGCCGTATGCATCGCAGCGGTGAGTTGGCTGTTGAATTGCTGTGCCGCATCTCGACCCGTTTCTGTGGGTACGTGCAAGGCCTCGCCAAAGCAGACCGCCGCACGACTGAACGGTCGTGGTGGGGCTTGGCTGTAGCCCAGACCAACTGGAATAACTGGAACTTGTACGCCTTGACTTTGGGCGAGCTGGGCAAGTCGCATCAGCCCACCACGCACCTGAATCGGTGCATCGGTGCGTTGAATTCGCCCTTCTGGAAACACCACCAGCTGTTGGCCGCTACCCAGTAGATCAATGGCAAGCCGCAGGGTGGTCATCGATGGGCGCCCTTGATTGACAGGGAAACAGCCCAAACGTTGCAGGAACCACCCCTGCAATCCTTTCATTTCAGTCGTCGTCACCATGAAGCGACAATCGCGGCCCGTCACCCGTCGGCCCGCTGCCATGGGTAGGAGCAGTGCATCCCAACGGGCTCGATGGGTTGGAGCCAACAGGACAGGGCCGTGATGTGGCAGTCGTTCGCGATGCAACACCAGTCGTTCCCGGAATTGCAATGGCAACGCCAGGTCTTGGGTGGCCAGCATGGCCAGGGGCGCCCAAAACCGGTCGATCCCGACCTTTAAAGCGCTTTCTCGAGTCGCCAGTGCCGCTGCCAACGGGGAGTAATCGTCAGAAAAACTCCGAGAATTTAAGGCCCGCCGGCCAACCTGCATAGGATTTGTTCATCGACACAAGCCTCTATGGCCAGCCTGGGCGTCAATATCGATCACATCGCCAACATTCGCGAAGCGCGTCGCACGGTGGAACCCGATCCAGTGCCGATGGCGATGCTTGCGGAATTGGGTGGTGCTGATGGGATCACGGTTCATCTCCGCGAAGACCGTCGACACATCCAAGATCGGGATGTTGAACTCCTACGGCAGACCGTTCGGTCTCGCCTGAACTTGGAGATGGCGGCAACGGCAGAGATGGTGGCGATCGCGCTGCGGATCAAGCCCGACATGGTGACGCTGGTGCCAGAACATCGCCAAGAGGTGACCACGGAGGGTGGTTTGGATGTGGTGGCCCAGTTGTCGGAACTCACCGCAATGGTGAGCCAGCTTCAGGCCAGCGATATTCCGGTGAGTTTGTTCGTGGATCCTGTGACCACTCAGTTGCAGGGCTGTCGTGATTCCGGGGCGCGCTGGGTGGAACTCCACACCGGTCGGTATGCGGATGCCGGTTGGAAAGCCCAGCCCCATGAGTTGGCTCGGCTTACAGAAGGCACTGCCACGGCCCGTGTCATGGGTTTGCGGGTGAATGCAGGCCATGGGCTCACGTATCAGAACGTGGAGCCTGTAGCCGCGATCCCCGGAATGGAGGAACTGAATATCGGCCATACGATCGTGGCCCGTGCTGTTGTCGTTGGACTGCAACAGGCGGTGCGTGAAATGAAGGCGTTGATTCAGAATCCCCGGCGAGACCCCTTGTTTGGACAGGCACTCGAATGACCACTTATCACTTCGTTGCCGCCAGCGAGACGTTCCTCACGGTTGAAGAACCCCTCGAGGAGGTCCTCAAAGAGCGCCGGCGCCACTATGCCGAGACCAACCGAGAGATCGACTTTTGGTTGGTGATTCGTCCAGCGTTTCTTCAAGCATCAGAGCTGGCCGAGCTGGCCAGCCAAGTGCCTCAACCGTCTGCTGCGGTTGTCTCTACAGATGAAAACTTCATTACATTTTTGAAATTACGGTTGGAATACGTTGCCGTGGGACGTTTTGAGGCTCCCTCGCCGTCCATCCCTGACCCTTTGTCTGGCAGCGTTTGATGGATCCAAGTTCATTGCCAGTGTCCAAGCGGATCACGTTGTTGGTTCGAGCCTTGAATGGTGCCGAAAAAACCAATCAGGCCCTCGCAACTTGTGCGGATGGCGATGCCATGGTGGATATTTTGTTGGGCGCATCAGCAAAGCTTGGTCTTCGTTTGACGCGACGCGATCTGACCGAAACACCGCCGATTCGGGATTGGATTTGGTTTAAAAACAATCAGCCCTTAATTACGATTGGTAAATAATCTGTGGGTTGATTGAATTCGTAGATGTCGATACAACAATTCTGAAAAAGCTTTTGAAGTTGAGGTTGTTTTAAATATCGCCAGTATGGTTGTTTGTTTGAATGACTCCTATTGCCCATCGTGGATGATCCGTGCTTATTTGGTTTAAATATAGTTGGAGGCGATCGCTGCATAAGTAGATCCGGTTTCATCTTGAGTGAGTATTTGATGGCTCTTGGGCCAGTTTGAATCAGCTGCAGAGCCGATGACTGGTTGGCAAATCTTGCCTTTTAATTTTTAATCTCTTGATTGTTCTGGGTGAAAAATTTTTCTATATCGATGTCGCTTGTTTTGTTCATGTGAGCCTCGTTGTTTGCGGCTTCAGGATCCAGCCCCACCGGGTCTGTCGTGGAGCCGTGATGGGGTGTCGCATCCCTTGATGTCTGTCACGCCAGGTGCTGATTATTTTGTGGGGGTAGGCCAGCCCAGCTTGAGCGGGTGCTTTTTGTTCTTACTGGTGATTCAGGACTTTGCTGACCCTCTACCGCAGCAACCGCGCTGAATTCCTCGCCCAGTTGCTGGCTCAGCAATTGATTGATCAGCAGCCGGGACCGTTGGAAACGCTGGAGGTGATGGTGAACACCTGGCCCACCAGCCGCTGGTTGGGGGAACAGCTTGCAGTAGCGAATGGAATTAGCTCGTTGGTTCGATTTCCCTTTCCGGGCAGTCGTTTTCGAGAGTTGGTTCGTCAGGTCTTAGAGCTTCCCGCGAAGGAAGCTGATCCCTGGCGGGCCAACCATCTGGTGTGGCCCGTGCTGGAACTCCTGCCGGACTTGCTCGAGCAGCCTGCCGCCTTGCCGCTTCAACGTTGGTTGGATGGTCGGGAGGGCGGTGGCCAGCACCAAGCATTGAGTCGTGATCGCTGGCAGCTGGCTCGGGTGATCGCTGATGCCTTCGACGATTACGCGCTGTATCGCGCTGATCAATTGGCTCTGTGGAGTTCATCCCCACAGTCAGCAGATTCCGGCTGGCAGCCGCTGCTTTGGCATCGCTTGGCGGACCGGTTGCCCCGTGCGCCCTTTGGCCTGCAGGTCCGTGAAGCCATCGACCGATTGCGGCGCGGTGTGGTGTCCGCTGACTCTCTTCCTGAGCGTCTGCGTTTGTTTGGAATCAGTGCCCTCGCCCCCGTGCAGGTGGAACTGATTCAGGCCCTCTCGGGTGTGCTTGATGTGGAGGTGTATCTCCTCACCCCCTGCCCCGATCTATGGCAACGCTGTGGCAGCCGTCGGGAGCTACTCCAGGAGGCTTGGTTGGAGCCCCCAGATGGCCATTGGCTTGAGGCGGCACCAAGGCTTGAAGCCAGTTTTGGTCGGATGGGAGCTGAGTTCCAGCAACTGTTGGAGGGATCGGGTGATGTGCAGTTGGGGGAGCGGCGCGAGGGTGATCTCTTTGCCTCCCCGGTGCAGATGGCTGAGCCGTCTCTGGGCTCCCCATCCCTTTTGGAACAGCTGCAGGAGCAGCTGGTTGATCCGCATCAGTCCGTTGGACTGAACCGGTTGGCCGATGATCAATCGCTTTTATTTCAAGCAGCCCCTGGGCCCTGGCGCGAGGTGCAGCTGGTGCGTGATCGGATTCTCCAATGGCTAGCTGCGGATCCCGACCTCGCTCCACGCGATGTTCTGGTGATGACACCGCAGGTGGATCGTTATGCCCCGTTGCTGAATTCGTTGTTCAACGATTCCGATGCCATTGGTGTCGATCTCCCCTGGCGTCTGACCGACCGCAGTCAGCAAAGCAGTCCTGGACTGTCCATGGCCATGCTCAACTTGCTGGAGCTGGCGGCTGGTCGTTTAACGGCTACTGGCTTAGAGCAATGGCTAGCTAATCCTGCGCTTCAAGACTTACAAGGGTTGTCGTCGGACGACTGCGTTCTGATGACGCGGGTTTTGCAGCGCACCGGTTTCCGCTGGGGGCTTGATGCAACGGAACGGGGTGGAGACGAAACCCATGGTTTGCGCTGGTGTTTAGACCGCTGGCTGTTGGGCCTGGTGTTGCCTGTAAGTGAAGGATTAGCCCTCGATGGTGCGGCACCGTTCCAGTGGGAACTCGATCCGGAGCGTTTAGTGCGTTGGTGGACGCTGCTGGATCGCATGGTTTGGATGATTGAGCAGTTCAGGCGACCACGCACCTGTGCTGCGTGGGTGACGTTGCTGCAGTCGGTGTTGCAGGAGTTGTTTGGGGATGGCCGCACTTGGAGTGGTGAATTACAAACCTGGACTGCAGCCCTTGAAGATTGGCGATTGCGGGCCATCGATTGCGCGCTGGAGCTTGATATCGCCGTTGTCTTGGAGGTGCTCAATGAAGCCCTGTCGGTGGATAGCGGTCGTTTCGGGCACCGCACTGGTTCGCTCACCATCAGCGCCTTGGAACCGATGCGGGCCATTCCCCACAAGGTGATTGTGTTGATGGGGCTCGATGGTGCCGTTTTTCCGCGTCCCAATCAACGCCCCGGATTTCATTTGCTTGAGCAGCAACGACGGCTTGGCGATCCCCGCGGTAGTGATCAAGACCGATACGTCTTGCTGGAGGCGTTGATGTCGGCACGACGCCACCTGTTGATCAGTTGGTGTGGTCGTAATGAACGCACCGGTGAGGCGCAACCTCCTGCCGCTCCGGTGGAGCAATGGTTGGCCCAACTCAATCAAGAGTTATCCACCAGCAGCACCGATGGGTTGTTGCTGACGCCGGCTGCCAACCCGCTAGCGCACAGCAACTTCGATATTGAGGCGCCTTTGAGCTGCGATCGCCGTCAGCTGGAGGCCCGGCGTTGGTTGGATCGCTCTCGACCGGAACCGCAGCAGGCCTTGGCGTGGCCGCTGGTTTGGCCATCCACTCAGGCTGATTCCAGCATTAGTTCCAACCCAGAAGATCCGTTGGTGTTTGAAGAGCTTCTGCGCTGGATGCATCAACCCCAAGCGGCTTGGTTGCGTTCGAGGGGGCTGCGACCGGGCGAGGGGATTGATGCCGTGGAGGATCTCGACCCCCTCGAGCTGAATGCCCTTGAGCGTTATCAACTATTGGATCAAAACCTGGAACAGTTTCTTGCCGCTGGGACCTTGCCGGATTGGCGGTCGCTACTCGCTGGTCAGGGGGTGTTGCCGGCTGGCGCTGGCGCCGCCCTGGAGCAACAGGAGTTGGCAGATCGTTGGCAACGCCTCAGACGTCAGCTCGACAGCCTGGGTTCTTGCCGTCGCGAGAGCGTTGCGATCGAAGGTGTGCTCCGACCGATGGTGTTCGCTGGAGAGACCCAAGTGGTGGTTCAGGCCGGAATGCTTAGTGCGGCTGGTGTGATGCGTGGTTGGCTTCAACATCTCCACCTCTGCCGGTTGACTCCAACCCCCACAGCGGTAATCGCCCGCAGTACCCGTGCCATCGGTGCGGAGATTCATCTGCTCTGGACGGCGTTGCCAACGGACCAGGCGGAGCAGCAGCTGGCAATGCTGCAAGGACTGGCTCAGCAGGGAATGCATCAGTGCTGGCCCGTTCCCCCCAAAAGTGGTTGGCAGATGGTTTGGCATGAGCAGCGCAAACCAGGAACAGGCTTGGATCGTTTTCGAACCTGTTGGCAAGACGAGCGCCTATCGCCAGCGCTTCAGCTTTGTTTTGGAGCGGAGTTGGAGGCGGATGCATTGCTGCAGTCACCGGGTTTCGATGCCGCCTGCACGGCGCTTTATCAACCCCTTTTTCGAGCGCGGCGGAGTTGATGGCAACCATGGCTGAGCGCTTTAACGCCAATACCTATCCACTTGAGCCTGGAATCCGTTTGTTGGAAGCCAGTGCTGGAACGGGCAAAACCTTCGCGCTGGCTCACCTCACCCTTCGTTTGATCACAGAGGCGGCTTACCCGTTTGAAGCACTGCTTGTTGTGACCTACACCGAAGCGGCCGCTGAGGAATTGCGGTCTCGGATTGGTCAGCGTTTGCAGCAGGCGCTGCTTGGTTTGGAGCAACTGGAGAACGAAACGCCCCCGCAGGCGCCCGATCCGGTCATGGCTGCATGGTTGGAGCAATGCACGGCATCTTCGGATCGACGCACCAGAATTCGACGGTTGCTGGTGGCACTCGAGCAACTCGATCGCGCTGACATCGCCACCATCCATGGTTTTTGTCGCCGCAGCTTGCGCCGTTTGGCCCTCGACAACGGGGCGGCGATCGAACCACAACTTGAGAGTGATGCAGCAGCGCTTCAGGCCGAGGTGGTGCAACAGCTGTGGCAGCAAGAGCTGTTGACCCTTCCCGATGACCAGTTTCAAGGCCTACGGCAGCGGGGGTTATCGCCGCAAAGCTTCGGCGCTGCCTTGGCTCGACTGGATGGAGATCCCAATCCTCGATTGGCTGGCGACCCAGCCGTTGTCGATGGGCAATCGCCGTTGCGTGATCAGCTTCCGTGCTGGATCGAACGCCTTTGGGACGCGTTTCAATCTCGATGGGAGCTTGAACATGCTGCCCTTGAGTCGGGCTTTCGGGCAGCTGCTGCGCAGTGGAAATCCCAGGGATGTGGCTCGACGTCGCCCTACAGCGCGAAGCCACGCACGGATCGCTGCGCCGTGATCAACCAATGGATCGCAGCGCAAAACGGTGTGCCGTCTCTTGCCGCGATCGCCTCAGTCGAGAAACCCTTGAAGGAGTACTTCCATCCCGGCAGTTGGTGCCGCATGGCCCGAAAGTGCGGGGAGGAGGAGCCCAGTTTGGTGGCCTCGGCCTTGCAGACCGCGATTGGCGCCCTTTGGGATGAGCCATTGGAGCTGGTATGGCGATATCTGCTGGAGCGTGGTCTTCAGGAACTGCGGGAGCGTCGTCGTCGTAGCGGAGCGATCACCTTCGCTGGATTACTGGCGGCGATGGATCCTGGTGATGAACGGGTTGATTGGCTTGCACCGCTCCAGGAGCGCTATCGCGCCGTGATGGTGGATGAGTTCCAGGACACGGATCCGGTGCAGTGGCGTTTGCTGCAGCGGGCCTTCGGTGATCGCGTCAACCATCTCCTTTTATTGGTTGGTGATCCAAAGCAAGCGATTTATCGCTTTCGAGGCGGTGATCTCGGTACCTACATCAAGGCTCGTCAGCAGGTTGATCGCATCGATCACTTGCTCGATAACTTCCGCGCCACTGCCTCTTTGATGGAGGGGCTGAACACGTTGATGGAGCCAGGGATGCCTCGCTCTGGCTTGGCGATTCCTGCGGTGCGAGCCCAAGCTGTTGATCAGGTTTCTCCGACGACGGCTGCGCTCCAGCTGCTTGAGCTGGAGATGGACCCACCGGCATCACGGACCGCATTGGAGCAGCAGTTGCCCAGTCAGCTCGCTGCAGTGGTGTTTGAGATTTTGCAGGGTCCTGATCAACCCGACCCCGCCGATCTTTGTGTGCTGGTCAGTCGTCACCAGCAGGCGACCGATCTGCGCCGGGCCCTTGGCGCCTGTGGCATTCCGAGTCGGTTGGTCACCCAGGGCGATGTGTTGGAAAGCGAAGCCGCTCTGGTGGTCCAGCGCTTACTGGATGCCCTGGCAGACCCCGGAGATGATCGATGTTTGCGGCTGTTGGTGAGCTCCCCGCTCATGAATTGGTCCTTAGAGGCGATGGAGAATGAAGGGGCGTTGGATCAGCTGGCCGAGCAGCTGCGGGTTTGGCAACGGGTGCTACCCAAGCTCGGTTTGATGGGCTGTCTGGCCCAGCTTTTGGAGGGTCAGCGGACCGCTGATTTGTCGGAACGGGGTCGGATGTTGGGGGACCTGCAGCAGGTGGGTCGATTGGTGCAGGAGGCGATGCACCGTCAGGGATTGGACAGTGCAACGGCAGCGAATTGGTTGCGTCGTGAACGCTTGCATCCCACAACTCCAGTGCCAGAGGCTCGTCAGCCCCACAGCGACCAAGTCGATCGCGCCGTGGCCGTGGTGACTGTTCATCGCAGCAAAGGGCTGGAGTATCCCGTGGTGATTTGTCCCTATCTCTGGCAAGCCCCGCGCCAAGAAACTGGACCGCTATGGCGGGAAACGGGTGATGGTCGTTGGTTGATTGCGATCGATTCCCATTGGGGGAAAGGCCACCGTGCTGCGCAGCAAGCGGCTGATGACGCCATGGCGGAGGCGGAACGGTTGGCCTACGTCGCGATGACCCGTGCCCGTACCCAGTTGCTGGTGGTTTGGGTGCGTTCGGCTGGTCAAGAGGGAGCTCCCCTGCCGTGTTGGCTGTTTGGTGCGGATGCCATCCACGATTCGGTGGATCGATTCAGCGATGAACGGCTCGACTTGGCTCTGTCCGAGCGGGGAGTGCCGATCCTGCGCCGCGCCCTTCCCGATCCTCTTCCCCAATCTCAGCGTTGGCGATCACGGCCCTGCGAGCAGCCGCTCGGCCTTGGTGACACTCCTGGGCGAATCGATCGCAGCTGGGGAAGGGCGAGTTACTCCGCCTGGATCTCAGCTCCTGTTGACCCTGTCGTGCATGAACAAGGTCGAGACCCTGATCCTGGAGCTGAAGAGTGCAGCCTCACCGGACCGGATCTCTGGCCGGAGCAAGGGCCCCTCGCCGATTTCCCCCGGGGGGCGGTGGCTGGTGATTGCCTGCATCGAATTCTCGAGCAGGTTCCCTTTCAGGCTGCGGAAGCCGACGACCAAGCCACACTCGACAGTTCCACACTCGACAGTTCCACTCTGGACAGTCTTTGGGCGGATGTGATCGACACGGAACTCAGACGTGCTGGGTTGGATTGCAAGCTTCAGTCGATGGTGATGGAGGGGCTGGATTGTGTACTCAAGACCCCCCTTGGTGGCCCCTTGGCGCAGTTAAAGCTCAGCCAGTTGGGCCTGAAGCAACGCATCCATGAGTTGAGCTTTGATCTGCCGGTGAGCCATGTGCGCACCAAGGATCTCGTTCAGGCCTTTCGTTGTTCCCCCGACGCACGTTTTGGCGGGCGGTACATCGATCACCTCGCCACGTTGGGGGTGAATAGCCGTGGATTTCTCACCGGCTCGATCGACCTGGTGTTTTGCGACCCCCAACAGTCGCGCTGGTGGGTTTTGGACTGGAAGAGCAATTGGATCGGAGAACGTCGATCGGAGGGAAGCCCTGATCGATGCGGACCTCGTCACTATCACCAGGACGCGATGCAAGAGCAGATGATTCACCATCACTACCCCCTGCAAGCTCATCTTTATCTGGTGGCTTTACACCGACATTTGCGTTGGCGTCTGCCGGACTACAACCCCGAACAGCATCTTGGTGGGTACGTCTATGCCTTCTTAAGAGGGATGCCGGGGGATCAGCTTGTTTCCCCCGATGACTGCACAAGTGTTGGACCAGGACGTCTGGTGGAACCGGCTCCCTTGGAGCGGGTTTTGGCCCTGGATCGTGCCTTATCTGAGGTTGAGCGATGACCAGTTCTGGTTGGCCCGCATCCTTTGCCTCTGGCTTGCATGCTGCGTTGGTGCGCAGGATTCCACCACAGCGCAACTGTCCTGAGCTTGAGCAGCTCAGCCTTGCGTTGATGGAAGCGCTGGAGCAGGGCAACCTCTCGGTGCCGTTGTCTCCTGAACGCGAGCAGCTGGTGCGGGAGAGCGGTTGGCTGGAGGGCGGCGAGGCCTCGCCTTTGGTGTTGCAGGGCCAACGGCTGGGCTGGCGACGTTGGATGCAGGCGATGGACGAGGTCGTGGAAGCGTTGGTGGAACGATCGATGCGTTCTGTTTCACCCAATCCCGATCCACCCCTTCCCGACCCATCACCTCCTGATCCCGCTTCGGGCTTGAACCGTGAGCAACAGCAGGCGGTTTTGGCGTTAGATCAAGGTTCAGTGGTGCTGCTCAGCGGCGGTCCGGGTACAGGCAAAACCAGCACCGTCGTCGACTTGTTGGCGCGGGTGCAGTTGCATCATCCCGGCCTCCGTCTGGGGTTGTCCGCACCCACCGGCAAGGCGGCTCGACGGTTGGGCGATGCCGTACGCCCCCGCATCCAGGGGTTGCCCTGCGGCACATTGCACCGCTGGCTTGAGGCTGGAGCCCATGGGTTTGCGCGGAACGCTGAGCGCCCCCTGGAGCTGGATCTCCTGGTGATTGATGAGATGTCGATGCTCGACTTGGCGTTGATGCAAGCGCTGTTGTCTGCTCTCCCTCCGGGCTGTCGGTTGGTGCTGGTTGGTGATCCGGCGCAATTGCCACCCGTTGGGAGTGGTGCGGTGTGGCATCGCCTGCAGCAATCCGATGTCAGAGAACGATTTGGCCCGGGTGCAATCCACTTAAAGCAGACGTATCGCAACCGTGGAGCCGTGGCTCAACTGGCCAGTGCCTTGCGGGATGGGGGGATGGAAGCGTTTGAGGGGCAACTCGCTGGGCTTGATGCCAAGGCGAATGTTCGGATCCACCGCGAACCCTCCCGCCGGTTGCCACCTTTAATTCGAAAGCATTGGCAAGCGCATCACAGCCAACTCCTGCAGTTGTCGGAGGGTCTTCTGACTTGTTCAGAGGCGGAGTTGAGCACTAAGGCTGAGCCTCTGTTGAGAGCCCTGGAGCAAAATCTGGTGTTGTGTCCCCGACGCCGTGGGCCATGGAGTCTTGAGGATGTGCACCGGTCTTTGTTGGGGGACGCGATTGCGGAGGATCCCCGCCGTTGGCCCAGTGGCCTTCCGGTGATTTGTGGGGGAAACCAGCCTGAACTGGGCCTCGCCAACGGCGATCTGGGAATCACGGTCGGAGCTGGGGACCAAAGCCGTTTGTTGTTTCGAGTGGCGACGGATGGTGGAGATGTTGGTGTGAAGCGTTTGCATCCAGCACGAATTCGCCGGCTGGAGCCAGCTGTGGCGCTCACCATCCATCGCGCCCAGGGAAGTGAGGCCGATGCCGTTTTTGTGCTGTGGCCACAACCTCTGGATTCACCTGATAGTTGCGACCACGATCGACGACTTCTCTATACAGCCATCACACGAGCCCGTGTCAGCCTGGATTTAATGATCGTGCCCTGATGCGCGTTGATCGACCCTGGGGTTGGTACGAACACTTGCAGTCGGGCAAGGGATACAAGCTGAAGCGGCTTTTGGTGTTCAAAGGCCAGCAATTGTCATTGCAGCGGCATCAGCATCGCAGTGAAAGTTGGACTGTGGTGTCAGGCGATGGTTTGCTCTTGTGCAACAACCAATGGGTTGAAGCCCATCCCGGAGTGATGCTGACGATCCCTGTTGGTGCAGTGCATCGGGCGCGGGGAGGCCATTGTGATTTGGTAATTATTGAGGTTCAACATGGCGATGATCTTCGTGAGGAGGACATCGAACGATTGCAGGATGATTACGGCCGGGTGATAGCTTTACCCTCAACCTTTGAAGCGTAGGCAACACAACCGGAGTGCAATCTGTTCGATTGCCGGGTGGTTGTGAGCCTGATTTCAGAGATCAATCAGGCCAGGGCCACCTTCCATGACTGAACAGCAGCAGCAGCTCGAGGATTCCTCGTGCGCGGTTGATCTTTCCGCATCCGCATTGCCAGAAGACAAACCAGAAGACAAAAAAGACGAAGTCCAGGACGAAGTTTTCACCACCACAATCGAGGCCACACCCGAAGCGGCCACACCCGAGGAGGCCAAGCAAGAGCCTCAATCGGGATTTGATTGCTTCGGCTTCAGTGAAGCTCTCTTGAAGACCCTTGCTGAAAAGGGGTATAGCGATCCTTCACCGATCCAAAAGGCAGCGTTTCCTGAACTGATGTTGGGCCGCGACCTTGTGGGTCAGGCTCAAACCGGCACCGGTAAGACGGCGGCTTTTGCATTGCCTCTTCTCGAACGGCTGGAGAGCGGTCGGAAGACGCCTCAGGTGTTGGTGCTTGCACCCACAAGAGAGCTGGCGATGCAGGTGGCTGATTCATTCAAGGCCTACGCCGCTGGTCATCCCCATCTCAAGGTCTTGGCTGTTTATGGAGGAACAGATTTTCGCTCCCAAATCAGCACATTGCGACGGGGCGTTGATGTGGTGGTGGGAACACCGGGCCGTGTGATGGATCACATGCGCCAGGGCACCCTCGACACATCTGGCCTCACGAGTTTGGTGCTCGATGAAGCCGATGAGATGTTGCGTATGGGCTTCATCGACGATGTGGAGTGGATTCTTGAACAGTTGCCCAAAGAACGGCAGGTGATTCTGTTCTCGGCAACGATGCCTTCGGAGATTCGTCGCTTGTCGAAGCGGTATCTCAACGATCCAGCTGAAGTCACGATCAAAACCAAAGATCAAGACGGAAAGCTGATCCGGCAACGGGCGATCACGGTGCCGATGAGCCACAAGCTTGAGGCCCTGCAAAGGGTGTTGGATGCTTGTGGTGGCGAGGGTGTGATCATTTTTGCTCGCACCAAAGTGATCACATTGACGGTGGCTGAAACCCTGGAAGCTGCGGGGCATCAAGTTGCTGTTTTGAATGGCGATGTTCCCCAAAACCAACGGGAACGCACGGTGGAACGTTTGCGCAGCGGCTCCGTTGATGTTTTGGTCGCGACGGACGTTGCGGCCCGTGGCTTGGATGTGGAGCGTATTGGCCTGGTGATCAATTACGACATGCCGTTCGATAGCGAGGCCTATGTGCACCGCATTGGACGAACAGGCCGGGCGGGTCGCACCGGTGAAGCCGTTTTGTTCATGACGCCGCGGGAACGTCGGTTCATCCGAAATCTCGAGCGAGCGACTGGTCAGCCCATCGAAATGATGGAGGTGCCTGGCAATACGGCGATCAACCAGGGTCGCTTGGATCGATTGCGGAAACGCCTCAGTGAGGCGGCCAATGAAGACGCAGCGAATCCTGAGGAAAGCGCACTGCTTCAAGAATTGCTGCAGCGGGTCTCGACGGAGCTGGAACTCACGCCAGAACAGATTGCGTTGGCGGCTCTCAATCTGGCCATCGGTCCCAATGGCCTGTTGCGCAAAGGCGATGACGACTGGATTCAGAACACTCAACGGATGGACCGCGACCGTGGTGACCGTGGAGATCGTGGAGATCGCCGAGGAGAGCGTCGCAGCGACCGACCGGCACGGGCTCCTGAAGAAAACATGCAGCGTTATCGCGTTGCTGTTGGTCACCGTGATCGGGTGAAACCCGGCAATCTTGTTGGTGCCATTGCTGGAGAAACCGGATTAGATGGTCGCTCGATTGGTCGGATTCAAATTTTTGACAATCACAGCCTCGTCGATCTTCCTAAGGGCATGCCAGAGGACATCTTTAATAGTTTGCGAAGCCTTCGCGTGATGAATCGTGAGTTGCAAATCACTCAAGATTCTTGATGGTTGCATTACTGATGGCTGGTTTGATTTCCGCTTCACCGGTCACGGCTCAAGACAACAACTTGCTCAAAAGTTTTTGTCTTGCAGCATTCAAGGCTGCTATGGCACAAGCTGGAGAAACCCCACCCTCAGGAATGGGTGAGGAAACATGCAATTGTTTCCTCGATGAGGTTGGCGGCGGCGCTGGGATCGACACAGCGCGCGAGACCTGCAAAGGCCGCGCTGCAGCGACATACAAGTCGTAGAGCTAACGCTCTTAGGACTCGCAAACTTGTGGTGTGAGCGTGGTTTGGGTTATCGCAATTCGTTCTACTGATTTGATCAGCTCAATCTGAATCGTTGGGATGCATTGAGGGATCAGGGTGTTGAGGAGAGTTATGCGATCGGCGGGATGGAGCTCGCCGTCGGGGGTCCACTGCATGGACTGCAGTTGAAGGGGTGCCATCTCGCTCCTTTCGTCAGGATCTGCTGACAATGGGATCGATTGTTCGGATTTGGCCGTCTCTTCGGAATTGCTTTGGTTTTTTGTGTTGTTCCGTGCGGTACCCCTGTAACGTTTGCTGGTTAGCGCCTGACCACCGGCCCATTTCGTCTTCGTTTTCGGAACCGGCTCACGCGATCGATTTCATTCACGGTTCCACGGTCCATGACCATCTACATCGGCAATCTCTCGTTCCAGGCAGAACAAGAGCATCTTTCTGACTTGTTCGCTGAATACGGCGAAGTCAAAAGCTGCAGCCTTCCCCTAGACCGCGAAACAGGTCGCAAGCGCGGCTTTGCCTTCGTTGAGATGGTGAACGATGCCGAAGAGCAAAAGGCCATCGATGATCTTCAAGACGTCGAGTGGATGGGTCGGATGATTCGAGTCAGCAAAGCCACCCCACGTGAACGCTCTGGTGGTCCCCGTGGCGGTGGCGGCGGTTATCGCGATTGAGCTCTAAGCCTGGCCTTCGAGCAGCTCCATGAGGATGGCTTGATCGCTTAGGTGATCAAGCTTGTCTCGGCGTTGATTAACACCGCTGTTGATCGTCTTCTCCAGAGAATTCGATTGGGGCAAAACTGCTTTAAGACCATGGCGCTTTTGGCGCGCCAGGTACCGGTGAAAGCGGTTGAACGACCTGGAACGGTTCATTGCAACTCCTTCGGTTGTTCTCCCGTTGTACACCCACTGATGCGTTAAAAACCGTGGTGAAGACAACTCTCAGCGAAGCTTCAGTTCAAGCCGCTCCGTTGAGACGTCTGATTCGTCATCTCGAGCCCCAGCGTCGCTTGGTTTACGCGGCGATGGGCTGTTCGGTCCTCAACAAGCTGTTTGATCTCGCCCCACCAGCCCTGATCGGCCTGGCTGTGGATGTAGTGGTGCGAGGCAAGCAATCACTTCTTGCGGGTTACGGCATCCAAACGGTGTCGCATCAGCTGTGGGTGCTCGCTTTTCTTACGTTTCTGATTTGGGCTGCGGAGTCGATCTTTGAGTATCTGTACGACGTTCTTTGGCGCAACCTGGCTCAAAGCACCCAACACAGCCTGCGCCTCGAGGCCTACGACCATCTGCAGAAGCTTGAGCTGGCGTTTTTTGAGCACGACAGTAGTGGTCGCTTGCTCTCCGTTCTCAACGACGACATCAATCAACTCGAGCGTTTTCTCGACCGTGGTGCCAATCAGATCTTGCAGCTGATCACCACCGTTTCGGTGGTTGGGATTGGGATGGTGGTGGTGGCCCCAGACGTGGCGTTGTTCGCCTTTCTGCCCATTCCTGTGATCCTGTTGGGATCGATGCGGTTTCAACATCAGCTGGCCCCCCGCTATCGCGAGGTGCGAGCCCGGGCCGGTGATCTTTCAGCTCGCTTGGCGAACAATTTGGGCGGCATGCTCACGATCAAAAGTTTTACGGCCGAGCCGTTGGAGCTGGCACGGTTGTGCAGGGAAAGCGAGGCCTACCGCGATAGCAATGCCAAGGCGATTCGCTTGTCTGCGGCATTCATTCCTCTGATTCGCTTCGCGATTCTGTTTGCCTTCCTTGCCATTCTTTTGATCGGCGGCTTTCAGGCTGTTGCTGGTGAGTTAGCGGTGGGCACCTACAGCGTTTTGGTGTTCATCACCCAACGGCTGCTTTGGCCGCTCACCGCTTTGGGTCGCACCCTGGATGAGTACCAACGTTCCATGGCCTCAACCCAGCGAGTGCTGGATCTGATCGATGCTCCCGTCACCATTCATGGTGGTTCTATCGCTCTGCCCACCGCTGATGTGCGCGGTGATCTCCATTTTGAAAGCGTGCAGTTTGCCTACTCCGGGCGTGAGGCATTGCTCCATGGTTTTGATCTAACGGTTCCAGCTGGCACAACCTTGGGCATCGTCGGCTCGACGGGTTCTGGCAAGAGCACGGTGGTGAAATTGCTGCTGCGCCTCTATGAGCATTCCGGCGGACGCATCCTGTTGGATGGCCATCCGATTGAGTCGTTGCAGTTGGACGATCTGCGCCGAGCGATTGCCTTGGTGAGCCAAGACATTTACCTCTTTCACGGCACGGTGGCGGAGAACATCGCCTATGGAATGGCGGATCCGAATCTTGATGAGATTGAGCGAGCGGCCCGCTTGGCGGAAGCTGCGGGCTTTATCGATGGATTGCCCCAGGGCTACAACACCTTGGTGGGAGAGCGGGGGCAACGCTTGTCGGGTGGTCAACGCCAGCGGATTGCCTTAGCGCGGGCCATTCTTAAAGATGCGCCCGTGTTGGTGCTGGATGAAGCCACCGCAGCGGTGGATAACGACACCGAAGCCGCGATTCAGCGGTCGTTGGAACGCATCACCAAGAACCGCACCACCGTGGTGATTGCCCATCGCCTAAGCACCGTGCGCCACGCCGATCGGATCGTGGTGATGGAGAACGGAACGATCGTGGAGCAGGGTTGCCACG
>ERZ802830.1349-NODE-1349-length-23418-cov-6.47699_pt1 | contig 23418 bp, 22 predicted proteins | sample MGYA00345654_ERZ802830 | MGnify/ENA primary metagenome ERZ802830 (study PRJEB30503, sample SAMEA104212375) | marine metagenome | biome: Westerlies Biome; feature: [SRF] surface water layer (ENVO:00010504) within the epipelagic zone...; material: water...
GTCAAAACACCAGACCCACTTGTACTGGAAATGGTAGGGTTTGAAAAAGTTCCTGTTACTCCAGCAGGAAGTGAGATCAAAGACAATTGTGTGACGCCATCGGGGTAGGACAACGTATAATTAATTTCAATACTATTGGGCTGGCAAAGTTGAACCTGATACGTTGAAAGAGTTAGACTGTGGGGCTGGGAAACAATTTCAATAGGGCTGCTATTGATTGCAAAATAAATATTGTCTACTGGAGCCACACGAATCCGAGCTTGCGAAGCATCAATTCCGCTAGGTACAATAATTATTTCTTCTCCATCATTTGGTGTTTGCTCCAAAAGCGTGTGAGTAAATACATCGTCTCCTTCTAAAGACAAATCAATCGTAACCGTTTGTGTATTTACTGGGGATTGACGGGTCTGAGCCACGTCCCAAATGATTTTCACAGCTTGCCCAGAACTCCATTGGGTAAAGTCCGCTTGGGAAAAGATCCGAAAAGGACCAGCCGCCTCAGTTACGGTGATCTCCATTTCGTCTTGAGCTAGGGTTGCCTCCTGCCCCCTTGCCCTCGCGAATTGATCTCTAACAGTCAGTCCCCAACGCAGCCTTCGCCCCACAGAAGATACGGTCTCCCAATACCCCCCTGCGGACGGATTTGTTTCTGTAAGCTGTCCAACAAGAATTCGATCCCAACGGGGTATGTTCCTCTTAGGATTCATTGAAGGAGGCAGCGAACGAGCTTGGGCACCCTGCCCATTCTGTGGCCCAAATACAGCGGCTGTAATGTTACCTGAATCTAGTTGTTCCCAAGTATAATATAGCGTTTCTTGTTCTGCATCTGTGGCTGAAGCTACTAATGCGTATGCTGTCTCTTTTGGGATTGTATAGTTGGGGTTTGGATTAATTTGAGGGGTTGTATTTGAGAGCATTAACTCAGAAGCACAAGACGTTGCTTCCACCACAGACCGGATATTTTGTATGCTGATGTAATGGAAATAAGGATCCCCATGAGGCTGAACATCATCCACACCTGTTACCCCTGCATATCCCATAATGGTTGTGCCACTCCCTGGTTCCATATTGAATCCATATCGCTCTTCAACATGAGAAAAAGTATGGTAGGCGCCAAATTGATGCCCTAATTCGTGGGCGACAAAATCCAAATCGAAATAATCGTTTTGATAGGGGCCATTCAAACTCACAAATGGATGGAGGGTATATCCTTGTCCTTTTTGATGGTCTACACAAATGCATCCAATACAACCCGAATTGCCATCCGCATCTGGGCTGTAGCCAAATAAATGTCCAACATCATAGTTGGATTCGCCTACTTGATCTGTTAAAAAAGCCTGGATTTCTTGATTGTAATTACCTGTAAAGGAATCGGTTGCTGAATCGGGCTGCATCATGTCACTTCCTGTCACCAATTGCAAGTGTACGCCAAGGTCGGTCTCAAAAACTTCATTGACTCGATTGAGGGTTGCAATAACAGCGGCATAAGCATCTTCTTGATTGGTGCCATTGGTATTATCATCGTCCCCCCAATGGGCAGTGTACTCACCGGTACCTACAATCGCTATTCGAAAAGTTTTCAGTGTACCTGAGATGCTGGATTCACGCTTTGCTTGATTAGCAATAGGGGTGTTTTTTTGAAACCAATCACTTGATTCTACTTTGCAATTAAAAGATTCTGTTCTATCGTTTTTTTGACGTTGATACGTGAAGTGTAGTCCATCTTTTTCAGGTTGAACAAAAAAATCGTTGCCCTTTGTATTTCGAATCCAGGCACTGATCCCCTTGGGAACCACGCTTATTCTAGCACTCACTCCAGATCGTGCTTGACTAACTCCCTTGTAGGTTTGGATCAAAGGATGCTTTTGAGCCATTTCAGGAGCCATGACTGGGGCAGGTATCAAATCAAAAACTTCGAGCTCACCCATTTCATTTGGTAATGTTACTTCCTTGAGTTGAGTATCCATTGGGGTACTAAATGATGACTGGCCTTGGCGCTGTAAAGATGTTCTATTTAGATTGTAAAATACTGCTTCTGGTTTGGCGTTTTGCTGCAGAGAGGGACTCCAATAGGACTGTGAGGTAACACGTCCAATACAGAGCATCAATAAAAAAATATAAATATTACGGTTCAATTTCATATAGTCATCGTACTCCCTCAAAAAATGATTCTTTCTGCAAATTGGCAACGGTTTACCAAAAAAAGTACTTTTGTTCCAAGAGACAAGATATGTAAAATCAATGAAGGTCATTCGTGATTTAAAAAACTTTAAAAGCAGTCAAAAAACAATTGTGACCATCGGTACTTTTGACGGCGCACATATCGGTCACCAAAAAATTTTAAACCAACTTGTTACCCAATCAAAAAAACGTGACTTAGTGTCCGTTGTCTTGACATTCTTTCCCCATCCAAGAATGGTATTGCAAAAAGGTCAATCCGTCCAAATGATTGACACCTTAGATGAAAAAATAAAGGGTCTTGAATTGTTAGGAATTAATCATCTTGTTATTCATCCTTTTTCAAAAGAATTTTCACGCACCTCAGCTACTGCCTTTGCGAGAGATATTCTTGCGGAACAACTGAATTGTAAACATGTGATTATCGGCTATGATCACCGTTTTGGCCAAAACAGAGAGGCGTCAATCGAAGATTTGATTGGATTTGGAGAGTTGTATGGGTTTGAGGTTACTGTGATTCCAGCCCAAGATGTGAATTCCATAGCCGTAAGTTCTACTAAAATTCGAACAGCTATACAAGAAGGCGATTTGCCCAAAGCAACACAATACTTAAACCGCCCCTTTCGATTGATCGGCACCGTCATTCAGGGAGATAAAATTGGTAAAACGATTCAATTTCCCACTGCTAATATTAACATTGAGGAATCCTATAAAATGTGGCCGGATAGAGGTGTGTACTTAGTTTCATGCCCCATAGAGGGTCAGCTCTTTTGGGGAATGATGAATATTGGAATTCGACCTACCCTCTCTGGGACTACGCCCCGAATTGAGGTACATTTTTTTGATTTAAATCAAGATTTATACCACCAAATACTGACCTTGGACATTCATCTTAAAATAAGAGATGAAAAGAAGTTTGACTCGCTTCAAGAATTAAAACAACAGCTAGAAAAAGATCAGTTGTATTGTCAAAAGTGCATACCCGAATTTCTTAACGGATCAGCTACCTTTACAAAAAATTAATTTATGTTATCTCTTTCCTTTGTTCGCGATAATAAAGAAGCTGTCCTACAAGGCCTAGTCAAAAGAGGCTTTAAGGAAACGGAACTTATCGACGCGTTGATTGACATGGACCAAAAACGTCGAAAAACTCAAACTAGCCTCGATCAAACATTAGCTTCTGCCAATCAAAAAGCCAAAGAGATTGGACGGTTATTTAAAACTGGCAACACTGAGGAGGCGAATCTATTGAAAGAAAAAACAACTGTTCTTAAATCAGAAACCAAAAACCTTCAAGAACAACTCCAAAAAATTGAGAAAGACCTTTTAGAAATCCGAACCAAAATCCCAAATATTCCCCATGAAAGTGTCCCTTCAGGAACTAGCGAAGAAGATAATGAAGAAATCTTTCGGGCTGGAACTGTCCCAAAGCTTCACGAAAAGGCACTCCCACATTGGGAATTGGCAGCAAAATACGATCTCATTGATTTTGAATTGGGAAGCAAAATATCGGGAGCTGGCTTCCCTGTCTACAAAGGCAAAGGTGCTCGATTACAAAGAGCTCTAATCAATTTTTTTCTCGATTTTAACATCCAGGCTGGATACCGAGAAATTCAAGTGCCACATCTCGTAAATGAAGAATCTGGTTTTGGCACTGGCCAACTCCCAGACAAGGAAGGGCAAATGTATCATATACAGAATGATAACCTCTATCTCATTCCTACTGCTGAGGTTCCCCTCACCAATATCTACCGAAATGTCCTTCTTGAGGAATCCGAATTGCCCATATCACTCACGGGCTATACGCCATGCTTCAGAAGAGAAGCTGGTAGCTATGGTGCCCATGTAAGGGGATTAAATCGTCTACATCAATTTGATAAAGTCGAAATTGTTCGAATTGAAACCCCTGAACATTCAATGACAGCACTGAATCAGATGGTGGAACACATCAAAAAATTATTAGAAGCCCTGGAGTTACCCTACCGGATTCTACGTCTCTGTGGAGGTGACTTAGGTTTTACAGCGACATTAACCTATGATTTTGAAGTTTTTTCAACCGCTCAAGATCGATGGCTTGAAATCAGTTCGGTTTCCAACTTTAAAAGTTTTCAAGCAGAACGACTACAGTTACGATACCGAAACAAAGAAGGAGCAAAACAGAGCGTCCATACATTAAACGGCAGTTCTTTAGCGCTTCCTAGAGTTCTTGCTGGTTTATTGGAAAACTGTCAAGGTCCAGACGGGATTCGGATTCCAAAAGCATTAGTGCCATACTGCGGATTTGAGAATATTGAATCCTAATGATTCTTTACAATGTCACAGTTAGTTTGACTCCTGAGATTGAGGAGGAATGGTTGCAATGGATTCAAGATGAACACATACCAGAAGTATTAGCTACTCAAAAATTTGAATCCGCACAACTGGTCAAAATATACGACGAACATCAAAATGCTACGGGAAGCTATGCGGTTCAATACAAAGTGACTAATCAGGCGCAATTGACAGCCTATTTGAAAAACGATGCCGAGCGACTGCGCCAGAAAATACAAGAGCGTTTTGGGAATCAATTACTGACCTTTAGGACCTTTTTAAATATTATTACTGAACAAAAATGAAATCAGTTATTCCTAAAAAACATCTTGGGCAGCATTTTCTTACCGCACCTGACATCGCTAAAAAAATAGCAGACAGCCTTCTCTTTGAAAACTATGAAGAGGTATTGGAAATTGGACCAGGCACAGGTATTCTCACTCAGTTTTTGATTCCCAAAACGAATCGATTAAAAGTCGTAGAATTGGATACAGAGTCAGTAGCCTATCTCCGCGAGCACTATCCAACTTTAAATGAACACATTCTCAATGAAGACTTTCTCAAACTCGATCTTCTTTCCGTCTTTGAAGAACGGCCATTTGCAGTGATTGGGAACTTCCCCTATAATATATCTTCTCAAATTGTTTTTAGAGTGCTGGAACATCGAAATCAGATACCTTTTTTTACAGGCATGTTTCAAAAAGAAGTAGCGGAAAGAATCTGTGAGCCCCCTGGAAGTAAAAAATATGGAATCCTTTCTGTATTGAGTCAACTCTATTATGAGACAAAATATTGTTTTACTGTTAAGCCAGGTGTTTTCCATCCACCGCCAAAAGTAGACTCTGCGGTTATTCGCTTCAAACGGAAAGAGAATTTTAGTTGCCCTTGCGACGAAACTCTCTTGTTTCGAGTCGTAAAAACCAGCTTCCAACAACGTAGAAAAACACTCCGGAACAGCCTTAAATCATTTGGTTTACCTTCAAATCTTACAGAAGATAGTATCTTTGCACTGCGACCAGAAAAACTATCGAGTACAGATTTTGTAGCGCTAACCCAAAAAATCGAAAATGGCCAATTTTCAAGTAGATAAAACAGCAATTCAAGCAATTCGAAGCTTAATTGGGGGCTTACAAAATAGTCAGCTTCAAAAAAAGTTGAATCAACTCCATTATGCGGACATTGCAGAAATTATACAAGAACTCTCCATAGACGAAGCTGTCTATATTATCAAGCTGCTCAATAGTGCCAAAACAGCCGACGCTCTGGCCGAATTGGATGAAGACATACGAGAAGGAATCTTAAAACAATTATCTGTCAAAGAAATCGTCGGTGAAATCGAAGAACTCGATACCGATGACGCTGCTGATTTGCTATCAGAACTACCCGAAGCCAGACAAGAAAAAGTATTTGATCAGATCAATGATGAAACATTGGCAGGTGATCTTAGAGAACTGCTTAACTATGAGGAAAATACCGCTGGCGGTTTGATGGCAAAAGAATTGGTCAAAGTACAAGAAGATCTCAGTGTACTAAAGTGCGTAAATACCATGCGTGCACAAGCTGAAAATGTAACTCGTGTACACTCCATTTATGTGGTTGATAGCAAGAATCGGCTCAAGGGAAGGTTATCCTTAAAAGATTTAATTACAGCCAACTCACGGGCCATTGTAAAAGACATATCCATCCCCAATGTTGATTTTGTCACCACGAATCAAGAGGGTGAAGAAGTGGCTAGAATCATGACTAAATACGATCTAGAGGCCATCCCGGTAGTGAACGACAAAAAAGAATTGTTGGGAAGGATAACTATAGACGATATTGTAGATTTCATTAAGGATGAAGCTGAAGAAGATTATCTATTAGCGGCCGGAGTCTCTTCAGATGTCGAGGCAGACGATACCATTTGGGATTTGAGTAAAGCGCGACTTCCTTGGTTATTTTTAGGGTTGATTGGTGGGCTGGGAAGTGTATTTATTCTTCAAAATTTTGAGCAAATTATGACCCAACCTCAACTGAGAAATCTCTTTTTCTATACCCCCCTTATTGCCGCAATGGCTGGAAATGTTGGAGTGCAATCCTCTGCTATTATTGTTCAGGGCTTGGCCAACGATGTTGTGAAAGGATCGTTGATTACTCGATTGGTCAAGGAAGTTGGGCTCAGCCTCATCAATGGTCTGGCTCTTTCAGCACTCTTGATTCTCTTTGGAATTCTGATCAATCAAGAATTAATTTTAAGTCTAACCATCGCAGGAGCCATGATGAGTGTCATTATTGTGGCTGCTTTGGTCGGTACGTTTGTGCCTATCATTCTAGATAAAAACGGAATTGATCCTGCCATTGCAACTGGCCCTTTTATCACTACTTGTAATGATATTTTTGGCATTTATCTCTTTTTCTACATTGCCAAAATAATTCTTCACTTCTAAATCATGAGAGTCCTCCACGTAGATGAAAACCATCCCACTCTTGTTGACGGGTTGGAGGCGCTTGGATATAAAAATACCCTAGCCTATAAAACCCCATTAAATCACCTTTGGAAAGAACTCAATCAATACGATGGGCTGATTATACGTTCTCGATTTCCCATTGATAGCACTTTTTTGGATCAAGCCTGCCAGCTTCGTTTTATTGGACGTGTCGGGGCAGGAATGGAAAACATAGATATCTCTTGTGCGCAGCAAAAAGGAATCCAGCTATTTTCTGCCGCTGAAGGAAATCAAAATGCTGTAGGAGAGCATTGCCTAGGGATGCTGCTGGCTTTATTTAACAAACTTCAGTCTGGACACCAATCGATTCAGTCTGGGGTTTGGCTACGAGAAGCGCATCGTGGATGGGAACTTAAAGGACAAACGGTTGGGATTATCGGTTATGGCCATATGGGGAAAAGCTTTGCTGAAAAATTACAAGGGATGGGTGTACGTGTTTATTGCACCGACCAAAAATCCAATCTAGGCGACAACAATGCTACTCAAGTTCCTCTATCTAAAATTCAAGAAGATGCCACTATTATAAGTATTCACACCGATCAAAACCCCAGCACACAACCCCTAATCGATCAAAAATTCATTAACTCAATGAAGCAATCCTTTTGGCTGCTCAATACAGCCAGAGGCAGTGCTGTTGAAACCAAAGCATTAGTAGCTGGCTTGCAATCTGGAAAAATTCTAGGTGCCGCCCTGGATGTACTGGAATACGAATCCAGTTCCTTTGAGTCTATTTTTAACCAACAAAAGCCTCCAGCAGAACTGGAATATTTGAGGACCGAAAAAAATGTGCTCTTAAGTCCCCACGTGGCTGGATGGACGGTTGAAAGTCATCAACGTCTTGCAACTACTATTTTAGAAAAAATAAAAAATCAATTTCATCCCGATTAATCCAATGAAAACTATTTTAGTCCTATGCACCGGGAACTCCTGTAGAAGTCAAATGGCTCACGGCTTTTTAAAATATTATGCCAATGATAAAGCCAAGATATATTCCGCTGGAATCGAAACTCATGGCGTAAATCCCAGAGCTATCGCTACCTTAAAAGAAGTGGGATTGGACATTAGCCATCACACCTCAAACTTAGTGGAAGAATACCTCGATATTTCATTTGATTTTATCATTACTGTTTGTGATCATGCTGCTGAAAACTGCCCAATATTCCCGTCCAATACGGCCCTGCGATTGCATCAAAATTTTTCTGATCCAAGCAAACTAGTAGGAAACCAAGAAGAGATAGAACAAGCCTTTCGAAAAACCCGTGAAGAAGTAAGTGATTTTTGTCGCTCTTTTGTAAACGAATACCTAGATTAAGCGGTCACAAGTTGAAGTGTTTCTTGAGTTCGTTGCTCCAATAGAATTTTTTTTCCATTGTTTCGAATTCGATCTATTGCTGCTTGATCAAAGTGACGGATCGTGTATAAGTTTACTCCCAGATGGACGGTTACTTTAAAGGTAGACTCCAACGCTTTTACCAATTCTTCCAAGCGATTGTATTTATTGTAAATACAAACTGAAAAGCTAATTGCAGAATTTTGAATTAATTCCACTCGCATCTGGTGGCGATGTAACAAACTAAATATTTGACTGATATTATCCTCTACAATAAAAGAAAAATCCAAAGAGAATAAGCGCAATAAAATTTGATCTTTTTTCAAAATAAAACAAGGTAATTTTGGGATCAACGCCTGTCCCTTGGAAACGGAAGTACCTGGGTTTTCAGGGTTTAAAAATGACTTAACAAATAATGGAATTTCCTTTCGTTGAAGAGGTTGTAAAGTTTTTGGATGAATGACAGAAGCACCATAAAAAGCCAACTCAATCGCTTCTCTGTAGGAGATTTGGTGGAGGAGTTGGGTTGAATCAAATATTCGAGGATCGGCATTCAAGACCCCTGGCACGTCCTTCCATATTGTCACGGACTCTGCATCCAATGCATAAGCATATATGGCAGCGGTATAATCAGATCCCTCACGCCCTAAAGTTGTCGTGAAATTATTAGAATCACTTCCAATAAAACCCTGTGTGATATAGGTGGGTTTGCCTCTCACCTGCGTTTTAATTTGTTTTTTTGTCGCCTCCCAATCCAAATCGGCGCCTCGATAATAGGCATTTGTTTTAACTGCAGACCGAGCGTCCAACCACTGAGTTGGAATCCCTTGGGCATTCAAATAAGCGGCAATGATATGCGTGGAAATCAATTCTCCCACACACACTACCTGATCGTATACGAAGCTTCGATTGGGCGATTTGTTGCTATGCAAAAATGTTTTGAGCTCTTCAATAAACCCTAAGATTTCATTTTTTATCGTTTCGGATTCCTTCAAAAAAAGGACATCTATTATATCAAAATGATAGGCTTGTATTGCGGTCAAGAGGCCTGCCGTTTTTTCTTCCTCATCAAAATAAGCCACGACAACATCTTCGAGAGCGTTGGTCATTTTTCCCATTGCAGAAACAACAATAAGCGTATTCTCTGCTCCTTGTTGTTGCACTACTCGCTTGAGATTGGCAACACCTTTTGCATCTTTAACAGAGGCTCCTCCAAACTTAAATACTTTCATTGTTTCTTATTCAAATAGACTTTCATGGCAGAGCGATTCATCTGCACCGTATTCCAATCCTCCAACACTTCAGCCCCACTATTTTTGTAGAATTGAACCGCTGGTGTATTCCAGTTCAAGACTACCCACTCTACCCGATTTACTCCAGATTGATGCGCATATGCTATAAACGAGTGGTATAAAGCCGTGCCAATACCTTTGCCTTTGTGATTTTCAGTGACTATCAAATCCTCAAGATGCCACGTTGGCCCTTTCCAGGTTGAATACCTCGGATAAAATAACGCCATTCCCACAACTGTATTCCCTATTTCAGCAACGATACATTCAAATAAGGGATGCGATCCAAACCCATGTTGTTCGATATCCTCTTGGGTAACAACTACGGCATCGGGTTCTCTTTCAAAAACAGCTAATTCTCGGATTAATCCTAGGATTGCCGGAGCATCGGATTGAATTGCTTTGCGAACAAGATGTTCCATATGTTTGATTATGCTCGGCAAAAGTAATAGAAAGTGTCTATTCTAGACGTCACACCCTTAATTTCTAACAAATTCTCCTTTAGTGGTGATGTTAAGCAACTGCATTCACCCAATTTAAAAGTATTTCTGAAAATTGTTTTGGATTCTCTGCATGTAAAAAATGACCTGCCCCACTCACGGTTTGTACTTCAAATTTGGAAAAATGGTGTTTGAGTGTCATCCTGTCTTGGTCGGTAATATACTGGGAGTGTTCTCCTCTAATAAAAAGGGTGGGACGGGAACAACAAAAAGCCTCTGGCAGGGGTGCACCAACAGCTTCTCCAGCATATTGAAGGACCTCAATGTTTACGCGAAGCCCCAACTCTCCTGGAGCTATCCAATACACATTTTTTAAAAGGAACTGACGAAAAGCCCAATCAGGGACCGCTGCTTCTAGGGCTTGATCCACTTCTTTACGGGTAGTTAATACAGAAAAATCCAAGGAGCGTAATCCCTTCAATAGGGCTTGGTGGTGCGGTGGATATTCTTTAGGAGCAATGTCTGCTACCACCAATCCCAGTAATTTTTCTGGGTGTTGACAGGCCCAATACATGGCTGTTTTTCCACCCATTGAATGTCCCAATACCCAACATTTTTGAATCCTCTGTTCGTCTATATAGCATTGCAAATCATCGGCCATCACTGCATAATCAAAATTGGAATCCCAAAAGCTCCTGCCGTGATTGCGCTGATCGATCAGGTGGACTCTAAATCCTTGCTGAGACCACTGACGAGCTAAGGTTTTCCAGTTATCACCCATTCCTAAAAACCCGTGAAGAATCAACAAATCTTTCCCTGAATCTCCCAAAATATTGGAGTGGAGGCTGTTCATTTAAGCTAATTTTTCTAAATAGGCGTGAATAATTGTTTCAAAACCTGAATATAAGGCTTCACTAATCAACGCATGGCCAATGGAAACCTCAAGTAAGTTGGGTATATTTTGTGCAAAATAATGGATGTTTTCAAGATTCAGATCATGGCCTGCATTCAATCCCAATCCTACTTCTTTTGCTTTCACGGCTGCTGCCACAAAAGGGCTAATGGCTTTTTCTGGATCTTGTGAATAGCCCACAGCATATCCCTCTGTATACAATTCAATACGATCAGTGCCTGTATCGGCTGCTCCCTGAATCATTTCTTCCACAGGTTCTACAAAAATAGAGGTGCGAATCCCTGCCGCTTTAAATTGGGCTATGATTTCCCTCAGGTACACCTGTTGTCCGATGGTATCCCACCCAGCATTAGAGGTTAAGGCATCAGGTGCATCGGGGACCAAGGTGACCTGTGTCGGGTGTACTTCCATGACCAAATCAATAAACTTGGGATTGGGATTGCCTTCAATATTTAGTTCGGTAGAGATCACTCGGGGCAATGCGCGTGCATCGGAATATCGGATATGTCGTTCATCTGGGCGAGGATGAATGGTGATCCCTTGAGCCCCCATCTGTTGCAGATCATAGGCTACTTGTAATAGATCGGGTACCGCGCCACCCCTTGCGTTTCGTAAGGTGGCTACTTTATTGATGTTAACGCTGAGTTGAGTCACAGAAGATTTTTTTTCAAAAATAAAGTTTCTGTTCTATTCTTCATATAATTTTTTTGTGAAGCTGCAAGAACACCTCCTACCTTGAACTGTGGGATTCTTTGTACTTTTACATCATGAAGATAGCACTGTTTTGCGCTTACAATCAATCCGTAACGGAAGAATATGCGCATACCATTCATCGGCTAGTTCAAGACAAAGGGCATACCATTTCGATTGATCTTCGCCTGCAAAAAAACTTTGACTCTGCAGGGCGTGCTGCTGACTATTTTGACAGCAGCCAAGGGCAAGCTAGTGATTTCGATGTTTTGTTTTCTTTAGGTGGAGATGGTACTTTACTCCGCTCCATCCCTTTTATTTACAACAGCAATGTACCTATTTTAGGAATAAACACTGGTCGTTTGGGCTTTTTGACTTCTTTGCAAAAAGAATCCTTAGAGAAAGGATTGGATTTGTTTTTTGAAGGACACTACAAAACCATTCATCGGAGCTTGATTCAAATTCAGACCGATAGCCAGGTGGAAGCTATTGAAGACTTTGGATATGCGCTCAACGAAGTCACACTAATTCGAAAAAATACGACTTCGATGTTGAATATTGAAACGCAAATCAACGGAAGGGAATTGACCACCTATTGGGCCGATGGCTTAATTGTGTCAACACCCACTGGGTCCACAGGCTATTCGATGAGTAACGGAGGCCCTATACTCACACCGGCTACTGAAAATTTCATACTCAGTCCAATTGCTCCACATAATATTAATTTGAGACCACTCGTATTGCCCGATTCCGATCAAATTTCCATTCGTGTGAATGGAAGAGGAACACATCATTTACTTTCTATGGATGCTCGGTCCATAAGCCTCCCTATGAATACAGAAATTACGCTTCAAAAAGCCCCATTTCAAATTCAAACCATCCAAATCCAAGGAGACAACTTTTTCAATACGCTACGAAACAAACTTTTCTGGGGTTTTGACACTAGAAACGAACAATAATTATTCTGTTTCCCAGTTTATTAATTAGACACAAAAACAACCAAGATTGCCACTATCCATCCCATGCAAGGGTCTCGGGATGGGACTGTTAATTATTTTACTATTACAGTCCCAGCATTTGCATGCCCAATTCCATGAAGTAGGCGCCTTTTTAGGGGCAAGTAGCTATCGAGGGGATGTGGGGTCTTCCAATTTTGTTTATCCCAACAGCCCTGCCTTTGGAATTATTTACAAATGGAATATTACCACTCGTTACGCCTTGCGGTTCAGTATTATGAATTCTAGTTTGATTGGAAGTGATTATAAATCTAAGGATTTGAGCCGATTTCTTCGAAGCTATAAATTCAAAAATAACATTTCTGAGATCAGTTTGGGAACCGAAATCAACTTCGTAGAGTTCAACCTGCATAACGAATTACCCGATTTTTCGCCCTATGTCTACTTGGGTGTTAGTTATGCCGATTATTCTCAATTCTATTTCGATACTAATATTCCTGCACAAACCATAGATTATGATAATGATCAAACCGTAGCATTACCAGTCATCGTGGGGTTTAAAACCAACCCAAGTCCTTTTGTGGTTCTGGGGTTTGAAATTGGCCTTCGTTATGCGCTAACAGACAACCTGGACGGGAGCACACCCATTGATGAATTTGATTTTGCACGCTATGGGGATTTCAATAATAATGATTGGTATATTTTTTCTGGCTTGACAATTTCATTTACCTTTGGCGACCTACCCTGTTATTGTAAAGAATAATAATGAAAAGCGAATTGAACCTAGATAAAATGCCTGCTCACGTGGCCATCATCATGGATGGAAACGGCCGTTGGGCATCGACAAAAGGGAAAAATCGTTTGTTCGGACATAAAAACGGTGTACAAGCCGTGCGGGCTGTTGTTGAAGAGTCTGTTCGGTTGGGAATCAAGCATTTGACCCTTTACGCTTTTTCATCAGAAAATTGGCAGCGTCCCAAAGAAGAAATAGGCACCCTGATGCGCTTACTAGTTCAGTCCCTTCGAAGTGAGTTTGAAAAATTATTAGACAATAATATCAAACTTCAAGCGGTCGGAGAAATAGACGAACTCCCCCAAAGTGTTCAAGACGAGCTGTTCCATGTCATAAATAAGACGGCAAACAATAGCAATATGACCCTTACCTTGGCTCTGAGCTATGGCGCAAGACAAGAAATTACATCCGCGGTAAAAAAACTCGGTGAACTCGTTAAAAATAACTTAATATCTCCCGATGATATTGACGATTCAACCATAAATAAACATCTTTGCACGCATAAATTACCCGACGTAGACTTACTCATACGAACAAGTGGTGAGCAACGTGTCAGTAATTTTTTGCTTTGGCAAATTGCCTATGCAGAACTGTATTTCACCAATGTATTTTGGCCTGATTTTAGAGAACAAAACCTGCAAGAAGCACTTTTAGAATATCAAAAACGCGAACGAAGATTTGGCAAAACCAGCGCACAAATTAATGCTTAGTCCCTCTCTCAAAATATTTATTGTATCTGTTTTTGTAGCCCTGTTCTGCAGCCCTTTGCTTTTCGGCCAAACCGACAGCTTTATCAAAGGAAAAAAATATCAAATCGATAGCATCGAGGTCGTAGGTTTGAAAACCTACAATGCAAAAACCGTTATCTCATACACCGGATTGAAAAAAGGACAACTCGTTCAGCTTCCTGGAGAAGAAATTAGTAGTGTAATCAATAAATTATGGAAACTTGAGTTTTTTAGCGATATCAATTTTTATGTAACCAGTGTCTCGGGGGATAAGATTAATCTTCAACTTGAAATTCAAGAACTCCCTACTCTTACTGATGTTAAAGTTACTGGACTTCGCAAAGGGAAAGCAGAAACAATTATTAAGGATACTGAATTGACCGCAGGTAAAAAACTTTCCGAAAGTTTTCTGACCAATACTAAAAACTACATCATCAATAAGTACAAAAAGGTGGGGTATCTCAACACCAAGGTTACGCTCAACACCATTCCTGATGACAGTGTTCAAGGAACAAACAACCTAAAAATGGTGGTAAAGGTAGATCGTGGTGAACCTGTTAAAATTAAAAATATCAATTTTACTGGTAATGAGGTTTTTAGCAATAATAAACTCCGCAAGAAGCTTAAAAAGACAAAGAAAAAATTTCCACTTCGTTTTTGGAAAAAATCAAAATATATCATCAAAGAATTTGAGGGAGACAAACAAAACCTAATTGAATTCTACAAAGAAAAAGGATATCGAGATGCTAGAATTGTAACCGATTCCATTCTCAATGAGGATGAAAAAACAATGTCGCTTCAAATTGACTTGCAAGAAGGAAACCGATATTATTTCGGGGATATTAGCTATCTAGGAAATTCAGTCTACACCAACAATCAGCTCAATCAAGTACTAGGAATCAAATCGGGAGACCCATACAATGGAGTCCTCCTCAAAGAACGTATTCAGGATGATAATCCCGACGCCAATGACCTAGCCAATCTCTATCAAAACAGTGGCTATCTTTTTTCCAACATCAATGCCGTGGAGGTTAGTGCTGAAAACGATACCATTGATATGGAGATTCGAATAACTGAAGGTAAAATCGCCAGTTTCAACAAAATTTCCGTAGTGGGGAATGACAAGACAAATGACCATGTTATTTTTAGAGAATTACGAACCAAACCAGGAGAACTCTACAGTAAGGATAAAGTAGTCCGAACCGTGAGAGAATTGGGTCAGCTCGGTTTCTTTGATGCAGAGCAAATATCTCCTAATTTCAAAAATGTCGACCCTAATAATGGCACCGTCGATATTGAATATGGTTTGGTAGAAGCAGGCGCCAGTCAGATTGAACTTCAAGGGGGTTACGGCGGGGGTGGATTTATAGGAACCCTAGGATTGTCTTTCAATAACTTCTCCATGCGGAATATTTTCAATAAAAAGGCATACCGACCCCTACCCATGGGAGACGGACAGAGTTTGGCACTGCGGTTGCAAGCCAGTCAGTTCTACAGTACCTACAGTTTTAGTTTTTCAGAACCTTGGCTGGGAGGCAGACAACCCGTTCAATTTTCAACCTCCCTCTCGCGTACCAATCAATATCGTTACGACTTTTTTACTCGCCGAGCAGACAAGAGTCAATCGTTTGAAATCTCAGGTATTTCCATTGGTTTGGCCCGACGATTGAAAGTCCCTGATGATTTCTTTACACTCTCACAAGCGCTTGCCTATCAATATTATAACCTCAACAACTACTTTACAGGACTTTTTACTTTTGGTGACGGAGAGGCAAGCAATTTAACCTATACCATTGCTTTGAGTCGTAATAATACCTTCACAAACCCCATCTTTCCAACAGGGGGATCCACTTTCTCCATCAGTGCCAAATTAACCCCTCCCTACTCCCTATTCAGTGATGTGGATTACGGCGATCTAGAAAACCAGGCCAAATTTCAAGACGCAGAAGGAAATGTATTACAAGATAAGGTAGATCAAGAACGCTTTCGTTGGTTGGAATACTACAAGCTCAAGTTTAATGGTACCTGGTATACCTCACTTATTGGTAAATTAGTTCTTAAAACGCAGGCAGATTTTGGCTTTATTGGCACCTACAACCAAGACAGAGGGTATATTCCTTTTGAACGTTTCTACCTAGGTGGCGACGGAATGGCCAATTTTGCTATGGATGGACGGGAAAATATAGCACTCCGGGGTTATCAAAACCAATCGCTATCCAGCAGGGATGGATCTATTATTTACAATAAATTTTCACTCGAATTGAGGTACCCAGTAACGTTAAAACCCTCGGCATCCATCTATGGGCTGACCTTTTTGGAGTCTGGGAACGGATATGACAGTTTTAGAAATTTCAACCCTTTTGAAGCCAAACGATCGGCTGGCGCTGGAGTCAGAATCTTTATGCCTGCTTTTGGATTGCTCGGTATTGACTTTGGTTATGGATTCGACAATCCCGACGGCACCACCAATCAACCCAATGGTTGGGAAACACATTTCATCATCGGTCAGAATTTCTAAAATAATATTACCTTTTTAACGTTATAAAGTAGCTAATACGGTCTATATGCGCCCTTTATTCTCTTTTGTCCTCCTGCTATGCCTCTTTTTTAACAGTTCAGTCACAGCACAACGCGGAGCCCGTGTGGGATACATCGACATGGATATTATTTTGGAAAACATATCGGAATACAAAAAAGCCAGTCTACTCTTGGATCAGAAAATTGAAGACTGGAAAAAAGAAATTGAGCTAAAAAAGCTGGAATTGAAGCAGCTTCAAGATCAACTGAATGCCGAGCGAGTGTTGCTAACCCCCGAACTAATTGATGACAGAGAACTAGAGATTAAAGATTTTGCAGGAGAAGTTGTTCGCTTGCAAGAAAAGCGGTTTGGCCCTCGAGGCGATCGTATCTCGCAGCGCAACCGATTGTTAAAACCCATTCAAGACCAAGTCCTAACCGTGGTTCGTGACATTGCTAAGGAAAGAAAATACGATTATATTTTTGACAGATCTGCAGACGTGGTTATGCTATATTCTTCAAAAAATTACGATATTAGCGACCTGGTTTTAAAACGGATCAACGCGCAAGAAAAATTGAAGGCTCGCAAAGAAAAATTGAAAGCCCTTAAAGAGAAAGTAAAAAATTAACAGATTCGTTTTATTAAAAAATAAATTATGAAACTATTGAAACAACTTTTTACAGCAGCACTTCTTATGGTATCAACTGCCAGCTTTGCACAATCCAAAGTGGCTCATATTGAAGTCCAAAAGCTCATCAGTGAAATGCCTGAAGTGATCGCTGCACAAAAAGAAATTGCTGAATTGGAAAAAACTTATTCAACAGACTTGGAAAACTCTGTTAAAGAATACCAAGCCAAAGCGCAAACCTATGCCGCTGACGCGGAGAACAAATCTGAAATTATCAATCAGAAGCGCCGAACTGAACTGGAAGGAATTCAACAATCTTTGGAGCAATTTCGACAGCAAGCTGCCCAAGATCTACAAAAAAAACAAGTGGAGATGATGCGTCCGCTTTATGAAAAAGCACGTACCGCCATTGAGAAAGTTGCTTCAGCTCAAGGATTTGACTACGTTTTGGATTCTTCCGCAGGAGGCAGCGTGATTATGTCTAAAGGGACAGATCTTATGGCCGATGTTAAGACAGAACTCGGATTCTAAGACATCTTTTCTTTTCAAACCAAACTAGACCGTTTCCTGAGGAAGCGGTTTTTTTATTCGCTCGAAAACCAAGAAGCATAAGTAATGTAGTTCTTTGCAATGCGTTCAATTTCTTCCTCCAAAAGCTCTTTTGAGGTGGGTTTTAAAAAACGTGCAGGAACCCCTGCATAGACGCTTCCTGGAGGAACAACAGTATTTTTGGGGAGTACACTACCTGCGGCAATCACACTCCCAATACCGATCACACAATCATCCATTACAATGCTACCCATTCCAATGAGCACTTTGTCTTCTATAGTGCAACCATGTACCAATGCATTATGACCAATCGATACATCGTCTCCAATAGTAGTTGATGATTTCTCAAAAGTACCGTGAATCACTACACCGTCCTGAACATTGACTCGATCCCCTATTCGAATGCTATTGACATCTCCACGAATTACAGCCTGAAACCACACAGAACAGTCCTCTCCCATTATAACGTCTCCAATCAAAGTAGCATTGTCAGCTATAAAACAACTATCGCCATATTCCGGATGAAATCCGCGAACTGATTTTATAAGCATTCTTTTTTTTATTAAATCTAAGTTTTTTTAAGGACAGTTGCTAGGAGAGTAATTCTCTTAACTTTCGTAGTTTTGAAAAAAAGAAAAATGAATCGCTATTCTGTTCAAGGTCGTTGTAAAAAAGGGAATACTCTAGCTCAATTTTCTATCGATCCTCCGCTAGCTGTTGAGAAAACATTTCACTTTAAAACTATTGATGAGGCAAAAGAGGCTCCATTAGTTCAACAATTATTTTATTTACCCTTTGTGAAATCAGTATCAATTCAGGAGGGGTCAATTAAAATAGAACGTTTTAATATTTTGGAATGGGAAGATGTCCTTACAGAAGTTGCCGAACAACTTCAAAACTATTTGAATGATGGGGGTGAAATACTAAATGGTGAATTGGTTTCCAAACAAGTTCCAGTCACTGTTTACGCTGAGCAGACACCGAATCCAGCTGTCATGAAGTTTGTTGCTAATAAAATGTTGGTCGACGAATTGCAAGAATTCAAAAGTATTGATGATACGAAAAGTGCACCCTTAGCACAAGCTCTATTTCATTTTTCCTATGTCAAAGAGGTATTTATTGATACCAATTATATATCCATAACCAAATATGAGGTGGCCGATTGGGACAGTATAACAATGGAAATAAGAGAATTTGTACGCGCCCACTTAGCCGATGGTAAAGCGGTAATCACCCAACTTGCTGAAAAAAAACAGCACAGTGAAAAGGCCCCAAACATTGAGCGAACCCCTACTGAACAACAAATTGTAAAAATCCTTGATGAATATATCAAACCTGCTGTTGCTTCGGATGGAGGAAATATTGCTTTTTCACAGTATGACGAGGCCAAAAAGGAAGTAGAAGTCGTATTACAAGGAGCTTGCAGCGGATGTCCTTCGTCGACCTTTACACTTAAAAATGGTATCGAAAATATGCTTAAAGAAATGATGCCAGGAAAAGTAGCTACTGTGTCAGCAATCAACGGTTAACACAGTGGCTAGCGCCAATATTTTAGGGAGTGAAACTAGTCCCTATCTACAACAACACGCTACCAATCCTGTATACTGGCAGACCTGGGAAAAAACAGACTTCACTAAGCTACAACAGAATAAAGAATTGCTTCTGATCAGTATCGGATATGCCACCTGCCATTGGTGTCATGTCATGGAAAAAGAATGCTTTGAATCAAAAACAGTAGCCAAAGTAATGAATCGGACTTTTCATTGCATCAAAATAGATCGAGAAGAACGCCCCGACTTAGATCAAATATACATGCAAGCCCTTCAGCTGTTGACAGGACAAGGCGGTTGGCCTTTGAATATAATAGCACTTCCCGACGGACGACCAATCTGGGGATGTACCTACCTTCCTAAAGATCGATGGATGGCTTCCCTCAATAAAATAAAGACGTTACAAGAAGAAAATCCAAAAAGTTTAGAAGACTATGCGGATGCATTTGAAGGCGGCTTACTAGAAGCTCAAAATCCCTTTTCAACCAATACAACTCAAGAAGAAAAGCAGGAGCAATCAAAAAATTATCTTCCCGAAATGCTCAAGGGTCGTGACCCCGAGTGGGGAGGATTTAATGCCCCCAAATTCCCTATGCCCGTTTTATTGCGATTTTTTCAGTATGCGGGCAGCATACTGAACAATTCAGTGGCAAAGTTGCATTTTAAAAATACAATTAAAAAGATGGCCCTAGGAGGAATTCACGATCCCATAGAAGGTGGTTTTTCTAGGTACTCCGTTGACGAACGTTGGCACATCCCCCATTTTGAAAAAATGGGATACGACAACGGACAGTTACTTACAATCTTCAGCGAAGCCTATTTAGAAGAAAAGAATCCCTTGTATAGGGATCGTATTTACAGTTGCTTTCAGTTTTTAAAACATAATTTACTACAGCAACAAGGCGGCTTCTCTTGTGCTTTAGACGCCGATAGCCAAGATACAGAAGGAAAAACGAGAGAAGGTGCATACTACACATGGACGACTAAGGAGTTAAAAACTATATTGGGAAATGATTTTAAACGTTTTCAAGATTTTTATAATATCAATAGCACTGGCTACTGGGAAAAAGAGCAGTACGTATTGTTCCAAACAGAAACAGCAGAAGCATTTGCAAAAAGGAACAATATTCAAATAGAGGACTTTCTGAAAAATAAACGTGACTGGCAGAATAAATTGCAACGCATACGAAAAAGAAGGCCCAAACCCCTTGAGGATTCAAAAGTTGTCAGCAGTTGGAATGCTCTCATAGCATCTGGATTGTGCAAAGCATACCAAGCGACTTGTGATGAAGAAATTGCCTTGACAGCTTCCGCATCCCTGAAATTTATTCAAAATCAATTAATTGCTCCTGAGGGTACCCTTTTACGTCTTTGGAAAAAAGAGTCAGAAGGATATCTGGAAGATTATGCAACTGTAATTCAGGCACTCCTAATAGGTTATCAGACCTTTTTTAGATTTGAATATCTCAATCGTGCTAAAAGTCTTTTTGACTACTGTCTCCAACATTTTTATGATTCAGATACAGCTTTATTTTACTTCAAAAATAAAAACCAAAAGGACAGCTTATACAATCCTATTGAAATAGAAGATAATGTGATACCGTCTTCCAATGCAATAATGACAGAAAATCAATGGTGGCTCAGCCGTTATTTTTCGATTCCAGCTTGGAAACAAGCCGCACAACAAAGAGTTCGGCAATTAGACTCCAATATCGCTTCGTATCCCAAAGGATATGCGCTCTGGCAATATATTGATCTGTTGATGCAACAAACCGAAATTGAAATAGTCATAACTGGACAGAATGCATTTCGTTCTGCCTCCAATTTTTCAAAACAGTACTCCCCTAATTTATTAATCGTCATAGGTCAAAACTCATCTGAGGAAGAGCAAATACCTATGCTTGCCCATCGGACGAAGGTAAATCAAACCACATTCTATGTGTGCCAAAACCAAAGCTGTTTGTTTCCTACAACTTCGGAAAAGGAAGCCTTAAAGCAACTGAAGACAATTCTTACTTAGAGGACGGGGTATAAAATTCCTTGAGGTAGAAAGGTTCAAAGTAAGCCAAATCTTCAAATTCTTTGTTGTTAAACTTTTCTGTGGCTATAGCAACCATATGTTTAACAGTAGGCTCGCTAGGAATAGATTCAAAATGAGCATTGGCATGGCTTGTAAGTGATTGAAACTTAATACTTCCGTCACCGACAAAAAAACATTTTCTTTGTTTTAAACACGATGCAAATGAGTGAATTTCTAAGACTTCTGCCCAAGGAGCTTTGAGTACTTTTCCTTGTTCATCGAATACGGCTGTGTAGACTTCCATTCGTCGGGCATCTATCATAGGAATGATGTAACATGCCGAAGAAGGGAGAACCCCCTTTGCGAGGGTTTCCAGGCTCCCTACTGAAATCAAAGGCAGTCCAAGCGCATAACAAATTCCTTTGGCTGCTGCTACTCCTATCCGAAGACCTGTATAGGAACCTGGCCCCATACCCACTACAACTGCAGATATGCTTTCAATAGAAAGATTTGAAGAATGGAGAACCTCGTTGATAAAAGGATGAAGTTTTTCGGCATGACTAAACGAGGCTTCGCTCAATTCTTTTTTGAAGAGGAGCTTTCCATTTTCACTGATCCCTACCGAACAGTTTTTACTAGAGGTTTCTATATATAACAAATACGACACATGGCAAAAATAAAAAACCCATACTGGGAAAGCATGGGTTTTGATTCTTTCTTTTTTTTTGCTCAGTTTATTTCTAAAGGGAGTCCAAAATAAAACTCCAATACTTTCAGTTTGAAAACATAATCAAATTTGGCACGAATGGCATCAGATACAGCTGCTTCGTGTCGTTGCTTGGCTTGTACATAATCAAAGGAATTCATTGCGCCCGCGTGGAAACGTTCCAAAGCATCTTGTGCTGCTCGTTGGGTAGCTACCTCCGTTTTAAGACTTGCTTCATATAGTTTATAAGATCCTTTGGAGTCATTAAAAGCTTGGTTCACAGAAGTTTCTAAATCCAATTCTTGCTGTCCGAAGATATTTTTAGATCGCTCTAAATTTACTTTAGATCGCTTTACCGAGTTGGACAATGAGTTACCATTGAAAACAGGAATAGACAATTGTAGGCCAAAATTATGCCCGTCATACAGGCTAAATTGATCGGCAAAAGACAAGGGAGCTGCAATAGTTTGATCTTCAAACTCACGGACAACAAGATCACCAGTCCCTGCAACATAACCCAAGGGTACGGTACTAAAGGTTCCTGCACCTATAAGTCTATCATTATAGGTGATTCGAGTGCTATAAGAGTAGAATCCTGACAAACGAGGATACAATGCCCCTTTGGCAATGTCTAAATCTTTTTGAGCGATATCAATATTAGTTTTTGCTAACTTCATGTCGTTTCTAAAGGTCAAGGCCTTTTCAAAAATTTCCTTTGGGTTTTTTTCGAGAATACTGGGAAATGGTATGGAAAAATCTTCGAGGGCAATTTCAAAGTTGTTGTAATCTGTAATGAGAAGCAATTGGGCTAAGTTAATTTTGCTTAAGCGATAATTGTTCTCTGCCAGAACAAAACTTTGCTCCTGTGTAGCTAGATTGGCTTCTAACTCGAAAAGGTCTCGAGGGGTCAATACCCCCGCTTCTACTAATTCTTTTGTCCGAGCGAGTTCCAATTGCGTTGTTTCCAATTGCTGTTCTTGAACCACCAAGACTTCTTTGTTGAGTACAACTTGTAAATAGGCATTGGCTACAAATAAACTCACATCATCGGCCATATCCGCCATTCGATATTGCTGAGCCAATATGTTTAATTGCGCCCGGCGATACTGATTGATGTTTTGAAGACCTTTAAAAATATCCACACCTATATTCCCTTGAAAAGATGAAAATTCAGTAGTCAAATTTTCTAAAAGACCCGTTGTAATATTTTGGTTTAATCCATTATTCCAAAAATGCGAAGCCGTGAGGTTGACAGATGGAAGAAAATTTCCAAAAGCATCCATTTGGTCAATTCCTTCGTTTTGGACATGCAATTGAGACTGCTAGATGTTAAT
>ERZ802830.1350-NODE-1350-length-23400-cov-7.88272_pt1 | contig 23400 bp, 22 predicted proteins | sample MGYA00345654_ERZ802830 | MGnify/ENA primary metagenome ERZ802830 (study PRJEB30503, sample SAMEA104212375) | marine metagenome | biome: Westerlies Biome; feature: [SRF] surface water layer (ENVO:00010504) within the epipelagic zone...; material: water...
ATTACTAAAATATAATATATAACCAAGAATATATAAATAAATGAAAAAAATATTATTTACATTATTATTAATTATTTTTATGAAGGATGCTATGGCTGAAAATACAAATGAAAAACTACTATTAGAATTAACTCATGGAGAAGTCGTAATTGAACTGCATAGTGATGTTGCTCCACTGCATGTTGAAAGAATAAAACAACTTACTAAAGAGGGTTTCTATGATGGAATTGTATTCCATCGAGTAATAGAAGGGTTTATGGCGCAAACAGGGGACCCCACTGGAACTGGTATGGGTGGTTCAAATTATCCAGATGTAATTGCTGAGTTCTCCAATAAGCCATTTGAACGAGGTACAATCGGTATGGCGCGCTCTAGTAACCCAAATAGTGCTAATAGCCAATTTTTTATATGTTTCAAACCAGCACCTTTCTTAAACGGACAATATACAGTATGGGGAACTGTTGTTGATGGCATGGATTATGTGGATGCAATTGCAAGAGGTGAGCCTCCAGTTGAGCCTGATAAAATTGTCAGAATGTCACTTATAGAAGAATAAAATCTAGTCCTGTGGATTTAAAATTATTTGATTTTCAACTCGATAAAAATAAAATTGCATTGGAGCCTGTTTCACCAAGGGATCATTCTAGACTTTTAGTTTTAGATAAGAATTATAGTGATTTAAATTTCTATGACCTACCATCATTTTTAGACGCCGGTGATACGCTTGTGCTTAATGAAACAAAAGTCATCCCTTCTTATTTTGAATGTATTAGAAAACGTGCTGATAAATCCTCAAAAATTAAATTAAACCTTATAAAAGAACTTGAGGATGGATCTTGGCTTATTTTGGTGAAGCCAAAAAAACGCGTAAGGATAAATGATAAAATAATATTTTCAGCAACTGATGAAATTGAAGCAATAGTCCTTGCATTTGAGGAGGATGACCATGTAAAGATATCTTTTAATTTAGACAAGGAAAAATTAATTAAGTGGATTTTTGTTAATGGAACAATGCCCTTGCCGCCTTATATAATGTCTCAAAGAGATATTAAAAAAGAAGATGAGTTAGATTATCAAACTGTATATGCGAGAACTCATGGTTCAGCTGCAGCTCCAACCGCAGGACTCCATTTCACAGAAAATTTAATAGAAGAAATTAAGTCTAAAGGGGTAAATATATGTACAGTTATTCTGCATGTTGGGTCAGGTACTTTTTCCCCTATAAAGACAAACGATATTCTCGATCATAAGATTCATTCTGAGTGGTGCTGTTTGGGAGCTGATCAAGTAAAAATTTTGAATCAGACCAAAGAAAACAATAATAAGATTGTAGCTGTAGGCACAACTAGTATGCGAATTTTAGAAACTGCTGTTAATATGGAAGGTGTATTTTCTGAATATATTGGTGAGACTGACATATATATTACACCTGGATTTAAATTTAATGCAGTAGATATTTTGGTTACTAATTTTCATCTACCAAGATCATCATTATTTGTTCTAGTCTGTGCATTCTATGGTATTCAAAATATGCAAAAAGCATATAGGTATGCGATAAAAAATAATTATCGTTTTTATTCATATGGTGATGCTTGTCTTATAAAGAAAAATTATGACATTTGAAATTAAAAAAACCGATGGTAAAGCAAGAAATTGTATCTTAAATCTGCCAAATGGTTTTGTCGAGACACCAGTTTTTATGCCTGTTGGAACTCAGGGAACGGTTAAAGCGATGTTCACTGAGAAATTAGATGAAATTGGTTTTAAAATAATTCTTGCAAATACATACCACATGTTTCTAAGGCCTGGTTGTGAGGTATTGGATAATTTTGGTGGTTTAAATAATTTTATGCAATGGGATAAACCGTTACTGACTGATTCGGGGGGGTTTCAAATAATGTCATTGTCTAAATTAACAAAAATTGAGAATGATGGTGTATATTTCAAATCCCATATTGACGGGAAGAGATTTTTTTTAACTCCTAAATTATCAATGGACATACAGAATTCAATTGGTTCAGATATTCAAATGGTACTAGATCAGTGTGTGGAATATAACACAGATGAAGAAAAAATTAAAAATGCTATGAGTTTGTCATTGAAATGGGCTGAGCTATCTAAGAAGTCATTTTCCAAAAAAAATAAAAGAAAACTTTTTGGGATAGTGCAGGGAGGTATAAACCCTGACTTAAGAAAACACTCTGCAGAAGAAACTATAAAAATAGGATTTGATGGCTATGCAATTGGAGGTTTAGCCGTTGGTGAGGGCCATAAATTAATGGTTCAAACGTTAGATAATACCATACCGTTTCTTCCAAAAAATAAACCCAGATACCTAATGGGGGTTGGAACACCTCTAGACCTTGTTGAGTCTGTTCGAAGAGGAGTTGATATGTTTGACTGTGTAATGCCTACAAGAGCTGGACGACATGGCCTGGCTTATACATGCAATGGTAATATTAATATCAGAAATTCAAAATATTCAAATGATAATAAACCTATTGATCCATACTCAAAGTGCCCGATAACATCCAAATATTCACGTGCATATCTGCACCATTTATTTAAAGCAAAAGAATTGTTAGGTTCAATGATCCTTACCTATATCAACTTACGTTACTATGATGATCTAATGATTAAACTAAGAAAAGCAATTCGCGATCAGAAATATGATGAAATAGCTAATCAAATATATGAAAAATGGGATAAAAAAGAAAATATCTGATTATGTATTGATGTAAAGCTAATTTAAGTATATTAAATTAAATACATACGGGCCCTTAGCTCAGTCGGTAGAGCAGGTGACTTTTAATCACTGTGTCATAGGTTCGATTCCTATAGGGCCCGCCAACTTCCCTTCAAATAATCTTTTGACTGGTAATCACCAAAATAAACATTTTTTAAACGAATGGAAATGTACTAAAGCCTATAGATTTTATTTAACATAATTTATAATATTTATGGTAACATTTAAAATATAAATACAATAAAGGGGGGTGCAATGTCTTTTGAAGGAGTGCATAGAGTAGGCCATATAGGTATTTGGGTAAGTGATATAGATAAATCACTCAATTGGTATAGAAATGTTGTTGGTTTGAAGCTCACTGGATTATGGGGTGAACCATACAGAAAAGATCGTCAGTGTTTTGTTAGATGTGAGGATTGGCATCATGATATTGTTTTTTTTGAGATAGATAAAGCAAAAGATAGAAAAGGTCTAGATCAATCAGATACTGGCAAGAGACATCTTCCAGGTGTTCATCATATTGCGTTTGAAATACCTGAAAGAGAAGATTGGTTGAATGCATTGGAAGAATGTAAGAAAAAAGGTATACCTTTTGTTTCGGGACCTTATGTTCATGGACATGAAGCAAAATACGTTGAAGGTGGTGATACCCTCGGTTTTGTTGGTGGGAGTGGTAGCCATGCATTTTATATTACTGACCCTGATGGAAATCGACTTGAATTCTATACTTGGATGATGAAGGTTACAAAGCAATGTGTTGCAGCACCAGATCCTGATTTCTAAAAATGGTAAAATATTTAATAATTTTATTATTTCTTGTTTCAACAAGTAAATTTGTATACTCGCACGCTTCAATTTATATCGAAGATGTTGCAAATAATGATGGGTACATTGAAATAAGTATTTATAAAAATAAAGACTCATTTATAAACAATAAACCATTTTATAATGCAAGGAAGGTAGCTACAACGGGACAAACTATATTCCCTCTAAAAGATATACATGAGGGTGAAATTTCAATTTTTGTTTATCATGATGAAAATAATGATAAGAAATTAAACACATCTTTTTTTTGGATCCCAAGTGAAGGTTTTTCCTATTCAAATAGTTATATTCCTAAGGGTCGTCCAAATTTTGAGGAAACAATTACATATTTAAATCATGGTACCCCCATGTATTTAAAAATGAATTATTAAATATAGGTAATAAAGTGACAGGATTATTTTGTGCAATTATTTCAGCAATTGCATTTGCTGCTAATGATACTGCACTTCGAAGAGGTATACTGTATGCATCTGTTTATCAGTCAATTATTGTAACTGTTCCAATTGGTGTTCCTTTGTTTCTAATTGCAATAGTTGCTTTTAGATGTTGGTCTAGTTTTAGTCTACTTAACCTAAATTCATTATTATTATTCTCTTCTGCTGGAATTATTCATTTCGTGTTTGGGAGATATTTCGGCTATAAAACAATCGAGTCAATTGGTGCAACACAAGCAGGGCCAATCGTTCAGTTAGGTTTATTAATCAGTCTATTTACCGCTTTTTTCATTCTAGGAGAAGTAATTACTTTTTTGCACATAATTGGAATTGCCCTATTGTTAATGGGTCCACTATTTATTTTATTTGGAAAACAAAATGATAAGTATACCAAATCTGGTATTAAACTAAATTACAATAAAGGATTAATGTGGGGAATGATGTGTGCTTTTTGTTACGGAATAAGTCCACTTCTTATCAAGCTAGCCCTTCATTCTGGTGATTTTAAATTCACTATTATTGGTGGTTTTGTCGCGTATCTATCAGCGATGATATTCTTAATATTTATTGTCCTCTTAAGTAGAGTCAGTTTGAAAGAAGTAGTATCAATTAATGTAGATGGAATAAAATGGTTTACTATAACGGGCATATTAGGATCCAGCGCTCAGTTACTAAGATTCATAGCCCTTGGTTTTCTTCCAATTTCTATAGTTGAACCCATTCATCGTTCATCTATTGTTTTTCGTGTTTTATTTGGGTACCTTATAAATCGAAAGCATGAAATTATAAATTTAAGAGTTTTATCTGGTATTGCTTTGTCATTAGTCGGTGTTTACTTACTTATTTTACAATTAGATTTGTCATAAAAGGGAGCTTAGACATGCTGGGAGGTGTACTTGCATTATTATCATCTATGATGTTTGCAGGAAATATGACCACTCTTCGAAGAGGAGTCATAACAGCCCCAGTATATCAGGCTATTGCAATTACCGTTCCCATCGGTGTTCCATTATTTTATATGATATTAGTTATTTTTGATTATACGTATTTGTTATATACGATGTCATTTGACTCACTATTTTTTTTCTCCTTAGCTGGAATAGTTCATTTAATTATTGGTCGTTATTGTAATTATAAATCAACACAGTTACTGGGGGCCACACTCGCAGGTCCGGTCACTCAATTAGGTCTACTAGTTTCAATATTTTTTGCTTTTTTTGTTTTGGGTGAAATTATTACTTTAAAATTACTTATTGGTATATCTCTAATAATTATTGGACCTTCAATAATACTATTTTTAGGAAAAGAAAATTCTAAAACAAAGTCAGGTATTATTATAGATTATAAGAAGGGATATATATGGGGAATACTGTGTGCTATATCTTTTGGGATAAGCCCTTATTTTGTCAAAGTTGGGTTGAATGAGGGGGGTGTGAAAGAAAGTATTGTAGGGGCTTTTATTGCTTATTTTTCAGCAACAATTTTAATTTTTTTAATCATAATAATCAGCAAAAAATCATTTCGTGAAATATATAATTACCAAAAAGAAGGAGTTTCTTGGTTTTTGCTAGCTGGTATATTTAGTTTCTTCGCTCACCTATTAAGATATATGGCGCTGGGTATTGCACCAATATCAATCGTTGAGCCCATTCAAAAAACAACTATAATATTTCGAGTAATTTTTAGTTGGTTCATAAACAAAAAACACGAGATAATAAACTTCAAAGTCTTATTTGGAATTTTTCTATCTATAGTAGGTGTTTACTTTATAATTTGGCAAATATAATATTTATTTCCAAAATTCAACATCTTCAGACTTAAATTCTAGCACAGTGGAGGTATCCTCTTTGACCATATCTTTTTCTTTGTCCCATATATAGAATGCTGTACCTGCCATTACTGCAACTAAAACTACCATTATAAGGTATTGATTTCTTTGTTTCATCATTTACTCCATAAAAAAAGTTAACTTATTTATATCAAAGATCAGTCAAAGATAAAGAAAATTAATTAAAAAAACCTATTAACTGACTATTTCCCACATTTTTTCTGATGTAACTGGCATATTGAGGTTTTTCCCATCAATTCCGTTACTTTCCAGGGCATCAACAATTGCGTTCATGATGGTTGGAAGAGCCCCTGATATACCTGCTTCTCCACAACCTTTAATTCCCAATGGATTTGTTGTACATGGAACTGGGTGCGATTTAAACACAAATTGCTTAGGTATATCGGCAGCCTTAGGCATAGTGTAGTCCATATATGAACCTGATAGTAACTGACCGTAATCATCGTAGCATAGATTTTCCATAAGTATTTGGCCTTGGGCTTGAATGATGCCACCTAGCACTTGCCCTTCTACGAGAAGCGGGTTTACTAAGTTACCAAAATCATTTACTGCAATGTGTTTTATAAGTTTTACTTCTCCAGTTTTTGGATTTATTTCAACTTCCGAAATATGACATCCATTTGGAAAAGATGATGGAGGTGTATCTTCAGCTAATTCCCCATCTAAACCTTGAGGCAGATTAGCTGGTAGCTTCTTGTCTCTTATGAGATCTTTGATATCACTATTTAGATCTAGTATATTGATTTTATGATTAGTGTTTGGTACTTCAAAATTACCATCATTAAATTCTACATTATTTGCATCATCTCCAAATAGATGGGCAGCTAATTGTTTTCCATTTTCAATCACAATATTTGCAGCTTTTAGGAGGAGCGTGCCCCCTGAAATTGCTGTTCGCGAGCCACCTGTTCCGGTCCCTGCTATTAATTCTTTACTATCACCTTGCAATAATTTGAACTTATCCATAGGAATTGATAGCTTATCTGACATTATCTGTGCAAATGAAGTTAAATGGCCTTGTCCATAATCGAGATTACCACTTATCAATGTTATAGATCCATTATCATCAAAGCGAATTCTACCCATTTCTTTTCCAACTGGAGCCGTTACTTCTAAATAGTAAGTTAGTGCTCTACCTCTAAAAAACCCATTTTTCTTAGATTCTATTTTTCTTGCCTCAAAACCATCCCAATCTGCAGTTTTAAGACCATCTTCGATAACACTTTGAAAATCTCCGCTGTCATATGTCAACCCAGCAGCTGATTGATATGGGAATTGTTCTTTTTGAATAAGATTTATTTTACGCAACTCAACTGGGTCAATATCCATTTCAATTGCTGCTTTTTGCAATAATCTCTCCATTATATAAACACCTTCCGGTCTGCCAGCACCTCTGTAAGCACCAATGGGTGTTGTGTTTGTAAATACTGCTTTTGAGTTTACATACATTGTTGGAAGATCATAAGCCCCACAAAAATTATTCTTAATATTAGCAGACTGTGCCATCGGGCCCATTAGTCCCATAAATGCTCCTGAATTCGCTACAACATCAATTTTTGCTCCTAACATTTTTTTATTTTCATCGAAAGCAATTGTGGCATTAATCCATGAATCTCTTCCATGTGTATCTGATAAGAATGAGTCTGTTCTCGTATCTTTCCACTTAATTGTTTTACCAGTCTTCTTTGCCGCTACTAGAGCAGCTATATACTCTGGGTATGGGCTGGATTTCATTCCAAATGAACCACCTACACTTGGCGTATGACAATGCATCTGATCTCTTTCTACACCAAAGATATTTGCCAATATGTTTGAAAACCCAAACAATCCTTGTGATGGTGAATGTAAATTGTATGTTGAGCTTTTATTATCATAGCTTGCCATGCAAGCCCTGGGTTCCATGGCGGATACAATCAGGCGGCTATTTCTAAGTTCTATAGATGTTTTGTATTTTGCCTTCTCTATAATATTATCAACATCATCTTTGTCGCCGTAATCCCAATCTATGGCAATATTATTTTCAAGAGACGGGTGAATAGGGGGCATATCAACTTTCATAGATTCTTTGGGATCAACTATTACATCTAATTCATCTACATCAAGCATTATAAAATCTGCCGCATTTTTTGCATTATTTAGTGTGTCCGCAATAATGAAGGCAATTGGCTGACCAACATAATAAAGTTTATCTTTTGCAAGAGATATTAATGGTGGCACCTTTATACCATTTCCATCTTTACCCTTCAATTTATCAGCAGTAAGGCATGGAATCGGTCCAATATTACTATCATCCATATCTTTATGAGTGATTATATCTAAGACACCTGGCTGGTTAATCGCATCGCTGATATTAATTTCTAGTATTTTTGCATGGGCGTAGGGAGACCTAAAAGCAAATGCTTGAAAAGTATCACTTTCACTTTTAACATCGTCTGTATAGGTACCTTCACCTTTAAGTAGTTCAGGGTCCTCGAATCTTGACACTGATTGTCCTACTGAAAATTTAGTAAATGCTAAGTCTTTGAAATCATCCATTATTTGGCCTTTCTAGTTAGTATATTCTTTTAATATCATATCTGAAGCTTTCTCAGCAATCATTATTGTGGGAGCATTTGTATTTCCCGAAACTAATGTTGGCATAATCGATGCATCCACAACACGTAGTGATTTGATGCCTCTAACTTTAAGTTTTTCATCAACAACAGCCATATTATCACTACCCATTTTGCATGTACCAACTGGGTGGTAACTCGTTCTACAATAATCTTTAATATAATTTAATAATTCTTCATCGGTATTTAAAGATGAACCTGGATATTTTTCTTCAACAACGAATGATGATATATTTTTATTATTAAATATCTTTCTTACTATTTTAATCGACTCTAATAGCTTCATTCGATCTCTTTCAACACTTAAGTAATTTGGTGCTATTTCTGGAGCATCTTTTGGATTGTTGGATGAAATTCTTACATAACCTCTGCTCTCAGGTCTAAGTAGCGTTGATACAACTGTAACACCAGGAAATTTATGGGGAGCACCGCCAATTGCAGTTGATGAAAACATTAGTACCAGACTTTGAATATCAGGAGTTTCAAGTGATTGATCTGTCTTGAAGAAACCACCTGAATATGCGACCCCCATGTGAAGGAGCCCTTTACGGTTCAAAAGGTAATTAAGACCTGCACCAATTCTTACATGCAATTTATGGAAAACATCATTTGCAGTAAATGGTTTATTTAGCTCATACATTATAGGTGCATTAATATGATCTTGAAGATTTTCCCCAACACCTTTTAATTCATGAACAGACTCAATATTATATTTTTGAAGTATTTCTTTGTTACCTATGCCAGACAATTGCAGAAGTTGAGGTGAATTAAATGCACCAAGTGATAAAATAACTTCTTTGTTAGCTTCAACCTTTAAGGTTTTACCTTTGGATATATATTCTATTCCTACGGCTGTCTTATTTTTAAATAGAATCTTCGAGGCCAGAGCATCTGTAATTATGGTAACGTTTTTCCTTTTTTTTGCCTCATCTAAATATGCTTTAGCTGCACTCCACCTTCTTCCTTTATTTTGAGTCCATTGGAAATGGCCAAATCCATCCTGCTTTTCACCATTAAAGTCATTATTTCTTTCATAGCCCTCATCAACAGCTGCTTCAACATATGCGTCAGCTAATGGGTGTTTATCGCGGTGATCCTGAACATGAAGATTTCCATTGGAACCATGATAATCATCTTCTCCTCTTTCTTGTATCTCTGATTTTTTGAAATATGGCAGTACATCATCATAGGACCAGCCTGTATTACCTAGCTGTCTCCATGTGTTATAGTCTTCTTTTTGACCACGTATATAAATCATACCATTTATTGAACTTGATCCTCCTAATACTTTTCCTCTAGGAGCTGGAATACTTCTTTTAATCCATCCGTCATCATCTTTGGTCTTATACATCCAATTTAATTTCTTATTATGAAATAGTTTTGCATAACCAATAGGGACGTGTATCCAAGGATTTGTATCTTTTGGTCCAGCCTCAAGGATACAAACGCTGTACTTTCCATTTTCTGATAATCTGGAGGCTAGAGTGCATCCAGCAGATCCTGCGCCAACAATAATAAAGTCAAATTTATCCATATTTTGAAATAATATTTTATTTTACACATAAAAAATATATTACATATTATAGAAAAATGTAATAATAATTATGAATTAATTACACAATTAACAAAAAAGGTTATGGCCATGCCAATAAATAAACCAGCAAAAACAGATTATAAAATCATAGAACTGATTTCCAACAGATGGAGTCCGCGCGCATTTGCGGAAAAGGATGTTCCAAAAGATATTTTGAGACCACTATTCGAAGCTGCAAGATGGGCAGCGTCATGCAATAATTCTCAGCCTTGGAGATATATAATTGCACAGAAAGAAAATACAGATCAGTTTTCAAAAGCACTTTCTTGTTTTAATGAGAACAATCAAAAGTGGGCAAAAAATGCACCTGTATTAGGATTCGTTTGTGCATATCAACTAATGGCAGGTGATAGAAAAAGTAGAACAAATTTCTATGATACAGGAATGGCTATGGCACAATTTACTCTTCAAGCTTTGGAGCATGATTTGTATATTCATCAAGCTGGAGGAATTCTTATAGATGAGGTCAGAAAAGAATATTCAATTCCAGATGATGTAGATATTGTTTGTGGCTTTGGACTTGGTTATCAGGGTGAAGCGGATATACTACCTGAAGTATTAGCCGAGCGTGAACTTCAAGAAAGGATACGTAATCCTATTGAGGACTTTGTCTTTACAGAAACTTATAACAATAAATTTAAATAATAATCTAACAGGTTCATCATGAAATCAAATAAACAAGAAACAGGTATTGCAGTAATTGGGGCAGGCGGTATTGGGAATTTGAGAGCACATTCTTGTAAGCAAATTACTCAAGTTGATTATATAGCGGTATGTGATATTGAAGATAAAAAATTAGAAAAAGTTGCGGAGTCAGTTAAGGCTGATATTGCAACTAATAACTATAGTGAAGCAATTGAAAATGATCGTGTTGGGGCTGTAATTATATCTACAGATGAGGAAAATCACTATGATGTAACAATGAAAGCTGTTGAATTAGGAAAGTCAGTTTTAATTGAAAAACCATTTGTTTTAGACCTTGGTGAAGCGGATAATATTCTTGCAAAAGCAAAGCAAACAGGAGCCGACGTTTTTGTTGGATATACACAAAGGTTTAGAAGAAAGTTTCTATTAGCCAAGGAGGCTGTCAGAAGAGGGCAGCTTGGGGATATTGTTTTCTCTATGGGAAAAATATATGTAACAAGAGCTGTGGGTGAGGCGGTTGCTGGTAGATCACCTAATACAACTCCTTCAATAAATACAGGCACTTACCTAGTAGACTTAATGTTATGGTATAATGAGGGTAAAAAACCAGTTGAAGTATATGCAAAATCAGCAAGTAATGTATTTAAAAGCTATAACAGAGATGACTTTCAGTGGATGTTAGTAACATTTGATGATGGTTCAGTTTCATCACTAGGAACAAGTTGGTTACAGCCCCGACATTGGCCTGCTTATACAGCAACTATGGAAATAGATCTGCAAGGAACAACAGGGTCACTGAGCATTGATGATGCGCATAGAGATGTAATATTAGTTCCGGGCGAACCCATACCTTGCCCTTATACGCCACAATACGATGTAGATGTAGCTTTTTTAGGTTCTGCAATGCCAGGTGATTTTGTGATGGGTGAGTTTTTTGGCCCCATGAAAGAGGAAACTGATGCATTTATAAGGCATACACTCGGAATGGGCGGTGTTGGTTTGACAACAGGTGAAGAAGCACGGTTAGTCCTTGCTCTAACGATGGCTGCAGATAGATCAGCAAAAGAGGGAATTCCAATAAAATTGTGAGAATTTTTGAATGTCTAAATTAAATATAGATCCAAATACACTATCTAGACCTGATAGATATAAATTAATGTGTGCATTAGTAATTCCTCGGCCAATTGCACTTGTTACAACAATTTCAAAAAATGGGATTGTAAATGCAGCTCCCTTCTCTTTTTTTAATGTCTTTTCTGATAAACCATCAATTGTTGCATTAGGGGTTAATGCAAAACCAGAAGGCGGTTTAAAAGATACTGCTGCCAATATAAAGGAACAAAAAGAATTTGTTGTCCACATGGTTACATTTGATATAGCTGATCAAATGAATATTAGTTGCGTAAACTTCCCACCAGAAGTGAGTGAAATTGATGAAGCAAATTTCACATTACGTCAGTCACATTTGATAAAAACTCCAACTATAAATGAAAGTTTGGTTGCGCTTGAATGTAAATTACACTCTATTACCAAACTTGGTGAGGATAGAAATTTAACTCTCGGCGAAGTAATAAATATTTCAACGAATACAGATGTACTCGATACGGAAAAAAATTATGTAAATATTGATAATTATAAACCAATTGCTAGACTTTTTGGTAATATGTATGCAGAATTATCTGACTTTTTTGAATTGAAAAGGTTAAATTATGAACAGTGGATGGAAGATAAAGATAAGGAGAATAATAAATAATGGATTTTACTTTTACCCAAGAACAAGAAGAAATGAGAGCTCATCTTGATAGCTTTCTTAAAAATATTTGCCCAGATGAATACGTAGAAAAATGCGATAATGACGGAGTTCCTCCATACGAGGCATATAAAGCTCTTTGTGATGGTGGTTGGCTAGGATTAATTATACCTGAAGAATATGGCGGTACAGGAGGCGATGCTATCGATCTTGCAATATTACTTGAAGAGACTGGCAAACGATTTGAAGAACTGGCAATGTGGCTATTTAGGACAATGACATGGGGCGCTTTTGCTATAATGGCTCATGGATCAGAGGATCAAAAAAAATTCTTTCTTCCTAAAATAGCAAAGGGTGAACTTTCCTTCGCCTTTGGACTGACAGAACCATCATCTGGATCTGACGCAGCAGCCCTTAAAACAAAAGCTGAAGCAATCGGTAATGATAAGTACCTAATAAATGGACAAAAAGTTTTTACATCTGGAATGGATATTAGTGATTATTGCTTGGTAGTTTTGAGAACCTCACAAGAAGATATGAAACAAAAAGGTATTAGCACATTTATGATTGATACGAAAAAGAAAGGTATTGAAATAAAGAAAATTGATACACTAGGGCATAGATCAATTGGAACTACACAAGTATTTTATAATGACGTTGAGGTAACAAAAGATGATATTATCGGCGAAATTGGTGGTGGTTGGAAAATTTGTGACTCTTGTCTCTGGTATGAAAGGTTATGCTTATCGGCGGCAAGAACTGGAGCTGCAGAAGCATGCTTCAATCTAGCACTTGAATATGCTAAAACAAGAGAACAATTTGACAAACCGATAGGTAAAAACCAAGCCATATCTCATAAACTTGCTGATATGAAGGTGATGATAGAGTTGTCGCGTTTGTTATTTTATAAATTTGCAACATCCATTAATGCCAATGAAGCTAGTAGGCATGAAGCTGCTATTCTTAAGCTTTATACAAGTGAGTCTTATAAAACCATTACAGAGCATGCTATGCAAATATATGGTGGGTATGGCTTTTGTATGGAGTATCCAATTCAAAGATTTTTTAGAGATGCACGTTTGTCTGTTATCGGGGCAGGGACCTCTGAAATTCAAAGAAATATAATAGCAAAAAGTCTGGGACTATAAAATGAGCTATCCCTTACAAGGTATAAAGGTAATTGAGCTAGGTCAAATTATTGCTGGCACTTATGGTGGCCAGGTATTATCAGACCTTGGTGCTGAAGTTATTAAAGTTGAAACTCCTAATGGCGATTTAGGAAGAATTCCGTCCGTTGCCCCAATCAATGGAGAAAGCGGATTATTCCTTACATTCAATAGAAATAAGAAAAGTATTGTGATTGACCTCAAGACTGAAAAGGGGTTAAAAATATTTTATAATCTTATTAAAAAAGCGGATGTTGTTGTTGATAATTTTAGACCAGGTGTGCTTGATAGATTAAAGATAAATTATGAAACATTAAAAAAAATTAATAAAAGAATTATTCAATGTTCAGTTACAGGTTATGGTGAGACTGGAGAGTACGCAAACTTACCAGCACTGGATATAATTATTCAATCTATAAGTGGCTACATGGCAATTACTGGTGAACCAGATACACCACCTGTTAGGACAGGGATACCACTTGCGGATTTATCTGGTGGAATATTTTCCTGTAAAGCAATTTTAGCAGCCTTATATAAGAGGGAGAAGACAGGAAAGGGATCGTCTATAAGTTTATCAATGTTTGATGGTATGCTGAGCCTACTTACATATCTTGGAACAGTTTGGTTGACAAAAGGTGAATTACCAATACCACCAGGATCATCTCACATGTATTCTGTCCCATGGCAGGCGTTTAAAGTAAATGATGGTTATGTTGTCATAGCAACAAGGCAAGAAGTTTTTTGGGAGCGTATGTGTGATGCAATGAACTTGGAATATCTTAAAACACATGAAAAATATGCAACAAACCCCAAGAGAGTCGAAAATAGAGATGAATTAATTCCTATTCTGGAAGAGGTTTTCATAACAAAAAGTGTAAAAGAGTGGATAGATTTATTCCGTGAATATGAGGTCCCATGTGCGCCTGTAAACAATCTTGATGGTGCATTTAATGAGCCACCTGTTTTAGAGAGAGATATGGTTGTGAAATATCAACATCCAACTGCAGGTGAAATAAAACTACCAGGAAATCCTATGAAATTTGCAGATGTTGAGGGGACTATTTCAAATCCTGCTCCAACACTAGGGCAGCATACCACTGAAATTTTAAGTTCATTATTAGAGATGGATGAGAATGAAATTAAAAATTTAATTAATGAAAATATAATAAAATAAGGAGAATATAATTATGGTTGGAATGTATTGGGAAGACTGGGAAATCGGTAAAGAATTCGTATCCCCAAGTAGGACAATAACTGAAGCTGATATTGTTCATTTTGCAGGAATATCTGGAGATTATAATCCATTACATATTAATGAAGAGCACTGCAAAAAAACAATTTTTGGAACAAGAATTGCCCATGGGCCTCTCGTATATTCAATCGCCGCTGGTTTGCTTTTTCAACTTCATCTTTATGACGATACTTTGATTGCATTTTTGGGGTTTGATAGCCTGAAGTTTACCAGGCATGTGATTGCAGGCGATACTATAACAGCTAAAATTATTGTTACAGAAAAAAGAGAAACTTCTAAAACAGATCGTGGTGTTATGAAAAGAAGTTTAAAAGTTTTTAATCAAAATGACGAGATGGTGCAAGATGCTATTCAAGCATTTTTACTGAAAAGGAAACCATAATCAGAAGGGTTTAATATGAGTTCAAAATATCCAAAAAAAGAAATTATACTGAATGATAAAGTCGAAGTTATTTGGGATGATATTATTGCGATGTCTGATGGTACTCAGCTCAGATGTGATATTTTTAAACCAAATGATAAAGGAAAGTACCCAGTAATTATTACATATGGTCCATATGGCAAATGGCTCCATTTTTCACAATTATACTCCGAACAGTGGCAAAGAATGTGTGAAGATCACCCTGATGTCCCAAATGGTTCAAGTAATATTTATCAAAATTGGGAGGTTGTCGACCCTGAGAAGTGGGCAACAGATGGGTATATAGTTATTAGAGTTGACTCTAGGGGTGCAGGGAGATCTGAAGGAGTCATGGATTTATGGTCTTACCAAGAATCAGTAGATTTTGCTGAGTGTATTGAGTGGGCTTCTCAGTTAGAATATTCTTCAGGTAAGGTTGGTATAAATGGTATATCTTACTATGGGATGAATCAATGGCAAGTTGCATCACTTCAGCCTAAAAATTTAACAGCAATGTGTGTTTGGGAGGGGGCTGCTGATTATTACCGAGAGCTCGGATATCATGGTGGTATATATTGTTCATTTACCGAGGCATGGTTTCAAAAACAAATACTTACTGTTCAAAATGGCAAAGGTGAGAAAGGAATCCTTGGTGATATAAAAAAAGATTGGGTGTCAGGACCACAGACCCTCTCAGAGGAAGATTTAGAAAAAAATAGATTCAATCTTCCAAAACAGATACTTGAAAATAAACTTGCAACAGATGATTTTTGGACATCTAGAATGCCAGATTTCTCAAAAATTAATGTGCCGTTATTATCTTCTGCTAATTGGGGCGGTCAAGGCTTGCATAGTAGAGGGAATTTTGATGGATTTACGAGGTCAGCTTCCAAAGAAAAATGGCTAGAAGTTCATGGTATTGAGCATTGGACCGAATTTTATACAGATTATGGAGTTAATATCCAAAAGCAGTTTTTTGACTACTATTTAAAAGAAATTGATAATGGCTGGCAAGATAGGCCAAAAATAAATTTACTTACAAGGTACCCAAATGAAATATTCAAGGAAAATTATTACGCATCATGGCCATTGGAAAATACAAATTGGAGTAAGTTATACCTGAACGCTCAGAATCACTCATTATCTGGAATAAAAGCAGAAGACTTTAAATTAAACTATAAGGGGTTTTCTGATGGCATAACTTTTCTACAGGATCCAACTAATGAAGAAGTTGAGATAACAGGGCCAATGAGTCTGAAGCTTTTCATGTCATCTGATACTGAAGATGCAGATGTTTTTGTTGTCCTTCGTTTATTTGATGAGGAGCTAAAAGAAGTGACGTTCCAGGGTGCTATTGATCCACATACACCTATATCACAGGGATGGCTGAGGGCGTCACACAGAAAACTTGATAAAAATTTATCAAAAGATTATCAACCTTATCATAGCCATGACGAGTTACAGCCTTTAGTTCCAGGTGAAATTTATGAATTAGATATCGAAGTATGGCCCACTTCAATAGTTATACCAAAAAATCACAGATTAGCGGTTTCGATAAGAGGTAAAGATTATGCATGGCCTGGAGGTGAGGTTAAAGGTCTGGGAAATTTAGATGATGTATTTACAGGTGTTGGCCCATTCAAACATGAAAATAGAGCTGATAGACCGGAGAAAATATATGATGGGAATATCACCATATATACTGGTGAAAATTACCCATCAAATATACTTTTACCTTACATAAAGTAGTAAGATTTACTTGGCGCTTTTACCTTCGTCTGTTTCAGGTTCCCATATTTTCTTATGAGAATTATGAGTTTCTTCATCCCAAATATGCTCAGTCCCTTCACCAAGGAAAACGACAAATGCTTCTGCACCATCTGGATACTCATATGGGCCATGAATTTTATCCCAGCCAAAAATATAGTCACCTGGTCTTAGATCCTTTCCATCAACACACATTCGCCCTTTTAAAACGAGAATAGAGTGCCAACTTTTATGTGAATGAGCAGGCTCAACATAACCAGGTGGGAATTTTACTTTCATATCTATTCTACCCATTTTTTTATCGTGAGCAAAAACTTTTGCTTTTACACCCTTTGGAAGAGTTAGCAATTCATTTGCTAGACCTTCTTCCCATTCAATATCTGAATCGTGTATTGCAAGAAATTCATGATCACAACCGTCATTAAATTCATCAGACATATAAACCTCATTATTTCTATGTTTTACAATTAGTTATAGTATAATATTAATTTGTATTATTACTTACAATCTTCTTCAGTCATATTCATAAGTCTCAGCGCATTTCCACCACAGATCAAGTCTCTGTTAGCGGAACTCAAGCCGGGTACTTGATAAACATGTTCCACGGGATCATATTCACCCATATCAAATGGATAATCTGTACCAATTAACACATGGTCAGGACCAAATCTATTAATTAAATATTGAAGCTGTTCAATTGTAAAAACAAGTGAGTCAGGATAGAACTTTTCTAAGTAATAACTAGGTGGCATAGATATATTTTCTCTACAATCTGGTCTGGCACCATAAGCATGATCCATTCTACCAGCATATGCTGCGGCGAATGCACCACCATGTGATAGTACAAATTTCAAATTTGGAAATCTTTCAAGAACACCGCCAAAAATAAGGTAGTGCATTGCAACTGTTGTATCTAGAGGATTACCAATAATATTTGTCAAATAATGAGCAGAAAATCTATCACTTGCGAAGGATGTTGGATGAATAAATATTGGTATATCATGCTGTTGGCATCTATCCCAAAATGGATCCAGACGTCTTACATCCAGTTCTTCCGATCCCATTTTTGCAGCAATTTCAATGCCCTTAAAACAAGGTTTGGCAAGAATTCTATCTAGTTCTTTATTTGCATTATCTGCATCTTGAAGAGGGACAGCACCAAGACCGACAAGTCTTTTTGGGTGTTCAGCACATTTTTTTTCTATTTCATTATTAATAATTTCTGATACTTCGGCTCCAAGAGTAGGATCAACTGGAGGATATAGTTGCGGAGGCCATGGTGAAATTGCCATTACATCTACTAACATACGATCCATTTCAGCTATTCTTTCATCTAAACCAAATAGTGCTTCTTTTCTATCCACATTTTGTTTTGCATTAATTTCTCTTGTTTTCGGAGGTGCATACTTGAATCCAGCATGACCATCAGCAGGCATATGTTTTGCAACTAAGTCTGCTGCTTCTTGGACTCCAATATGACCGTGAATATCAACTGTAATTTGGCTTGATCTTTCATATTCACCCAAATGCTCTCTTGCTGTAGTTGATTTATATGGTTGTAAAGGTTGTTTTAATGGCGGCATAATTTATCTCCCTAATTTATCTTTTAAATAATGTATTTTTTTATTATAGTTTTAAATATAAATATATAGTAAATCAGTGTAAACACATTTATTAATGTAAAAGTTTAATTTTAAATCATATTTTTAAAGGATTATATAATGATTAGAGCAGCTTCTGTCGGATTAGGTTGGTGGGGAAAAACTCTTGCTAACTCAATACAAAATAGTGAAAAGATTAATGTTGTTATGGCAACAACTAAAACACTCAATAATATTGAAGATTATTGCAAGGAAATAGATGCAGAAATAGCTGCAAGTTATGATGAAGTTGTCAAATCAGATAAGGTTGACGCGGTTATATTAGCTACCCCTCATTCAAAACATCTAGAACAAATTGTTCAAGCTGTAAATAATGGGAAACATGTTTTTTGTGAAAAACCAATAACACTTACTGCGGCAGATGCAAAAATAGCATTCGACGAGGCAAAGAAAAATAATAAAATATTAGCTGTCGGCTTTAATCGGAGGTTCCATCCTAATTTCATGAAAATAATAGAGATGGTTAAATCAAATACATTAGGAAAAATTGTTCATATTGAAGGCACTATAAATGCACCAGGCCTATGGATGTATAAACCAGAAAGTTGGAGGTCTAGCTCAGCAGAGACTCCTGCTGGTGGAATGACTGGTATGGGAATTCATGTGATTGATCAAATGATATCCGCGAACGGTAATATATCGAGTGCTTATGCCCAGACTGCAAAGGTTATAAAAATGGGTGAACTTGATGAGGTCACATCAGTTCTATTTAAATTTGCAAATGGTGCAACAGGTTACTTAGGTACCTCAATTGCGTCATCAGTTTTATACAATTTCAGAGTGATCGCTGAAAATGGTGCAATTGAGATTACTTCAAGGGACTTATCGGTCATGAAATACACCCCAAGAGAGGGTGATATTGAGATTACTGAAGTCAAGGACGTAGATATGTGTAAGAATGAATTAGAAGCATTTGCTGATGCTGTGAATGGACATGCAGACTATCCAGTGACAGCCGAACAAGGAATTCATGGCGCAGAAGTCTTTGAGGCAGTTATTAAGTCAGCAGAAAAAGAAACTCTCATAAAAATATAATGGCTAATTCCGGTACAACGATTGATAGCAATGCAGTTGCGGTGATACTTTGTGCCGGGAAAGGTAGTCGTATGAAATCTGACTATCCTAAAGTATTAAATACTATATTAGGCAGAACTATGATTTCTCAAATAATTGATGTTCTAGAAAAGTCAGGTTTTAAAAGAAATATTGTAGTCTGTAATTCAGAAAATATTGATTTAATAAGAGGTAATTTAAATCAATTTGATAATATTGATTTTGTTATACAAAAAGAACAGATAGGAACTGCTGATGCTGTTAATTCTGCATTAAATGAAACTATATATAAAGATATTTCAAGTGTTTTTATTTTTCTTGGAGATACGCCACTTCTCACAAAAAATGATATACATTCCTTGTCATCAAAATTAGAAGAAACGGATATTTTAATTGCATCGTTTGATACTGTGAATCCATATGGATATGGAAGAGTTATTCACGATCAAAATAATAGTATTTTAAAAATTGTTGAAGAGGCAGATGCAGATGATGATCAAAGAAAAATTAAAATATGTTTTTCAGGTATAATGGTATTTAAGAATATAGATGATACAATTCTTTTAACTGAAATAAAAAATGATAATAAGAAAAAAGAATACTACTATACTGATGTAATCAAAATAGCTAGTGAGAGTGGAAGAACTGTCAGTAATATTATAATGGAGTATGATCATTTAAAAGGTGTAAATACTTATGAACAATTATCAGAAGCGGAAATAGTTTTGCAAAAAAGAATAGCTCAATATCATATGGAAAGGGGAGTCAAAATTAGCTTTCCGGAGACCTCACATATTTCCTCCGATATAAAAATTGGAAAGAACGTAACCATTGAGGCTAATGTCCATATTGGAAAAAATGTTAAGATTGGTGATGGTGTAACAATTAAATCTTTTTCTTATATTGAGGGTGTTGAAATCAAAGAGCATGTAATTATTGGTCCATTTGCAAGAATAAGGTCTAATTCAATTATTGGTAAAGATTCAAAAGTTGGTAATTTTGTAGAAATAAAAAATTCAAATCTATCCGAAGGTGTCAAAGTTAGCCACTTAAGCTATCTGGGGGATGCTGAAATTGGTAAGTCTACAAACATTGGTGCTGGTACAATTACTTGTAATTTCGATGGCGAAAAGAAATATCAAACAAAAATTGGACAAAATGTATTTATTGGATCAAATTCATCACTTGTTGCACCATTAATTATCGATGATGAAACTTATGTTGCATCAGGTAGTGTTGTAAATAAAGACGTCCCAGCTGGAGCTCTTGCAATATCAAGAGTCAAACAAGAAAATAAAATAGGCTGGGCAAAAAAAATGAAGAAAAAGAAATAGATTATGTGCGGTATTATAGGAATCTCTGCAAAAGCAGATGTATCAAATGACATATTGACTTGTTTAAAATCTCTTAGTTACAGGGGTTATGACTCGGCTGGAATGGCGATGGTCGGAGATGGTCAAATTTCTGAAAGAAAAATTAAAGGTAAAGTATCGAATTTAGAAGACTATATCAAAAATAATCCAATCTCAGGAAACTGTGGTATTGGACATACAAGATGGGCTACACATGGTGAACCAAATACAATTAATGCACATCCCCATACAATATCAAAAATATCAATTGTACATAACGGCATTATTGAGAACTACCATGAATTAAAAACTACATTAAAAGATAATGGAGTCAACTTCATAAGTGACACTGATACAGAGATCATATCTCAGCTAATTAATATAGAACTATTGAATAATAAACAGCCATTGGATGCATTTGTTCATGCTATCAGTAAATTGGAAGGTGCATATGCGATAGCCGCTATATTTTCAGATTATAATAATTTGATGATTGCATCAAAAGTCGGAAGCCCGCTTGTTTTTATGAAATCAAAAAATAAAACAATTATATCTTCAGATGCTTATTCAATTGCGGAATTTGGAAATAATGTAACTTATCTTGAAGACGGGGATATTCTTACGTCTCAAAATAATAAAATACATATTTTCGATAGAGCTTTAAATAAAATAAAACGTCCTTCAAAAAGAATTAGTAAACGAACTAAAGATGGACTTAATGGACACGAACACTTCATGATGAAAGAAATTAAAGAGCAACCGGATGTGTTATCTTATGCTCTTTCAAATTATTTGGATTTTACAGAATTTAAGATAAAAGAAAGTAAATTTGATTTTGACTTTTCAAATGTGGAGAGAATTATCATATCTGCATGCGGTACTGCATATTTCGCAGGCATGGTAGCAAAGTACTGGTTAGAGAATATAGCTAATATAAAAGTTGATTTAGAAATTGCTTCCGAGTTCAGATATAAAAAAATGTTTTTTGATGAAAAATCAATATCATTATTTATATCTCAATCAGGAGAAACAGCAGATACGCTGGCTGCACTGAAATATGCAAAACAAAATAAACAGAGAGTGGTATCAATTGTAAATACCGAAGAGTCATCGATTTCAAATGAATCTGATCTAGTACTACCCATATTTGCCGGACAAGAGATTGGTGTGGCCTCAACGAAAGCATTTACATGCCAACTAGCAACTATTGCAAGTTTAGTTCTGTATCTTGCAGGATTAAAAGGTGCTATTACAAAAGAACAGAATGAAACATATATTCAAGAATTAATGCATATACCAAGTCAGATATTACAATCACTTGAATTTGAACCAACTATTAAGAAGATTTCAAAAGATATATATAAATCATCTAGCGCTCTTTTTATAGGTAGGGGTAGTACCTTGCCTTTAGCATTTGAGGGTGCCTTAAAGTTAAAAGAAATTTCATATATACATGCGGAGGGTATTGCATCTGGGGAATTAAAGCACGGTGCAATCGCATTGGTAGATAAAAATCTTCCTGTTATCGTTTTGGCACCAGATGATTTATTCTATGTCAAAAATTTATCAAATATGAATGAAGTGTACGCAAGGTCTGGTAAAATTACCATGATTGGAAAAGTGGATAATGAACACCTGAAAGGTCTTGCGATAAATGGTATAGATATCGATATTACTGGTAAATTTAATATACCAATTATTATGGCAGTTCCTCTTCAATTATTGGCATATCACGTTGCAAAGCTGAGGAATAAAGATATAGATCAACCAAGAAATTTAGCAAAATCTGTGACTGTAGAATAAAGCATTGATTTTATGGGGTTTTTTTGAGTTATGTGTTAGGTTAGTTATATTATTATTTAAGTAATATCAGAATGAATTTAAAAAATAAACTTACATATATAGAAACTATAATATTATAAAAAAAATTTTAAGGAGAGATTAATGTCTAAAGTACTCGTTCATATACATAGTGATTTGGAGTTCAAAAATAAAGTAACATTAGGTTTAATGGTTGCTCTTGCCGCAGAAAAAAGTGGGCACGAAGTAACTCTTTTTCTCGCGGCAGACGCTGTTCATATTCTAAATTGCAAAAGTGCTGGTGAAATAGTAGGTCAGGGTACTGGTGATTTATATGAACATCTAGAAAATTTAAAGAATACAAATGCAAACATATTTGTCTCAGGAATGTCTGCTAAGGCAAGGGGTTACGATGAGACACTTCTTGATGGGTATAAAGCAGAGTTTGCAATGCCTGATAAACTTGTTGAAGAGTCAATTAAATCGGATAGCGT
>ERZ802830.1351-NODE-1351-length-23399-cov-6.98025_pt1 | contig 23399 bp, 17 predicted proteins | sample MGYA00345654_ERZ802830 | MGnify/ENA primary metagenome ERZ802830 (study PRJEB30503, sample SAMEA104212375) | marine metagenome | biome: Westerlies Biome; feature: [SRF] surface water layer (ENVO:00010504) within the epipelagic zone...; material: water...
CCGCCTCGCCACCAGTCTCGTATTCCCCTCCTTCATTCCGTTCCATTTATTCTCAGGGGACTGGACTCAAGGCAACGCGGAACAGCAGCTATCTTGCTGAAAAGTGTTCTTAGCCATAACTTTAGTCGCTTTTTTTGTATGGTATCAGAACTACTTAAGCCTCTCGTAATCTCGACCAATCTGATCACTCATGTTATTGGTAATTCTTTTCAAGTGTTAAAAGACTATTTGGCTTAAAACGGCCAGACTGGTTAGCATTCCACTTTGCGATGTTGATATTTTTACATTTATGAACCTCTTCAATCCTAACCTCGAAAATGCCTTTAATTAAGTTTCACCCAGGTAAAAGTATTTATTCTGGAATAATTTGATTGAGATTTCTGTTTGCTTTCCACTATTCACATTTGCCGATGCTAAGAATTAAGGTTTAAAATTTGTAAAACCCACAAATTCAGATATTTACAAATATTAAAAAAAAGTCAAGTCATGGAGACTTGATCAATTGGTTTATTTGATTACAACAATGAATTTTTTTCATTGATATTTTAACGCAAAAAAATTCGCTGGCACTCAAGTTGCACAAAAAAATCCTGAATGAGAAAATAGTCAACAGAGCAAAGTGATTAAGTTCTCTTCACTGAACTTGTATCGAAGGACGAAAACATTATGGAATCTAATAAACAATATAAACTGAATACAAACAAACAGATATGCATAAATCTCGGATCATTAGCTTCAATTGCAGTCGTACTAGCAGTCGTGATTGGCTGCGGGCAAAGTCAAAGTATCAAGGCACCAACTGGACTTCCATACACTAAAGTTGCCGATTTTTTACATACCGTTTTGGAAAACGATAGAACAGTTTATACAAAAAATGTAGTCAATAGATTAGTAAAACAAGAGAAAGTTATGAAAGCTAGCGAGCATTGGAATGATGACAAAGCGCTGCCTCTGCCTGCTCAAATGTTCAGAATGGGGGCTGAAATGACTGCTGAAAAAACATCTGCTTTTAGTTATTCGTTACAATCTTTGTGGCCTATAAACAAATCTAACGCGGCAGGGCAAACTGATGTAGAAAAAAAGGGCCTTCAATTTGTTGCAGATAATAAAGGAAAGTTGCCTTATTATGGTGAAGAGGTTTTAGGGGACCAAAAATATTTCGTTGGTGTATATGCCGACGTGGCAGTAGCTCCTGTCTGTGTGGATTGTCACAATGAGCATAAAGATACCCCCAAAGATGACTTCGCATTAGGGGATGTTATGGGCGGAGTAGTAATTCGTATTCCAATGTTGTAATGGTTTACCGGCAGATCATCGTTAACTAGTTTATAGAATCATTCTAACGCACCTGTAATATGACCAAGTGTGTACAAGTTTTTTTGACCGCATGCAGCTTAATCTTCTTACCTGCATGTAATAATAGCGAGGAATTGAACTTGGATATCTCTTTGAAAAATCCTGAGTCTGAAAACGCAATCTTTGACCCAATGAGTTTAACTCTGGATTCGAATCACTTAATTAAAGGTCGAGAAATTTGGATAGAAACTTGCTCAGTTTGTCACCTTGAGGGGCTGGGAGGCGCTCCATTAATCGGTGATTCGCAAGAATGGGCCAAACGTTTGGACAAAACGATTAAGACCTTATATTCGCACGCAATAGAAGGATTCTATGGGGATTATGGAGAAATGCCGGCAAGGGGAGGGAATGACAGCTTGAAAGACTCCGAGGTAAAATCTGCTGTCGATTTTGTCCTTTACGCAAGTCGATGAGAAAATAATTAATTATACAATATTATGAGTTTAACAAATGATGAAATTAAAGATGTTCAGTCAAGTTGGGAAAAGTGTGTCCCAATAGCAGATCAAGCCGCGGAACTTTTTTACGGCAAATTATTTGAATTAGATCCAAATTTAAAACCCTTATTCAAAGGAGATATGCAAGAGCAAGGTAAAAAATTAATGACAATGATAACTGTAGCTGTGAATGGATTAAGTGATTTAGAGAAAATTGTTTCTGCTGTTAAAGCCCTTGGGGTAAGGCATGTTGGATATGGTGTGAAAGATTCTCATTACGACACTGTAGGTAGCGCATTGATTTGGACCTTAGGGAAGGGTCTTGGAGAAGAATTTACAGACTCGCTAAAGACTGCCTGGATAAAGGTCTATACTCTTTTGGCAACAACAATGAAAGAAGCAGCCGCGGAATCAGTTGCGGAATCGAAACCCACACCGTGGATTCGCAGAACCTTTTCTCCATGAAACAAGTTGACGCGGAATCAGCTCAAACTTAATCACAACGTTAAAGGGGAGGATGCTCGAACTTATCAAAGAATATCATCCAATTGTTATACTCTTAATAAAACTTTAGCACTAATTCATTACGATCAAATCCGTAAAGGACAAAACACCTTCGCAGGTTTCTTCTTTTTTATGCTATCGAGATGAGTATCATTAATAAATCATATAATGATGATCCAATTGTCATTGTTGGTGGAGGAATGGCCTCCCATCGTATGTGTAAATCGCTTTCTGTTTTGGGGTATCAAACAAGCGATATAAAAATTTATTCGGAGGAAAGCTTATTACCATACGACCGGGCTAATCTTTCGAAATGTTTTAGTAACGACAAGACAAAGCCGAATCTACTTAGCAATGATAACTGGTATAAACAAAAAGGAATTAATGTACACTTAGCGACCAAAGTGTTGCTTATAGAGCCAAACCGCAGACTTCTTAAGCTTGACAGTGATCAAACAGTCCAATACTCCAAATTAGTATTGGCACTTGGTGCTAATCCTTCCTCACAGCTAATCTCAGGCGCTGATTTACAAAATGTATTTACTTATCGCAATTGGGTAGATCTGCAAAAAATAAAAGCTGTCTGCAGCGAGGGAACCAAAGTTGCCATTGTTGGAGGGGGTTTGCTAGGCCTAGAAGCTGCTGATGCAATTTACAATAATACTTCCGATGTCACTGTTTTTGAAATGGCAAACACCTTGTTATGTCGCAATTTAAATGAGGAAGCAGGGTTTGAGGTATCAAAAGCGCTTAACAGCAGAGGCATCAAGGTTGTCCTTAAAGCTCAACTTAAAAACATTTTTCGCAGACAAGAGCAATTAAACTTAGTTTTCAATAATCGCGAGGAATTTCAGGCGGATGTTGTAATTTTGGCAATAGGACATCGCCCAGCTGATGAATTGGCTAAGCAAAGTGGAATAGCGGTTTCTCCTAAAGGGGGAATACTTGTGGATCACCACCTTCGCACAAGCCATAAAGATATATATGCATTAGGGGATTGTATTTCTCTAAAACATAAAAACTTTGGGTTCGTTCAACCTACTTATCAGCAAGCTGATACCCTAGCTTCAATTTTTTGTGGTTCGGAAAAAAAGTATGAACCTAAGGGCAGGTTTATAAGACTCAACGTATCAGGGATGGAAATCTCTGCTTATGGAGACAATCTTGGTAATGCGGAGCATTTAACTTACCAGAACAAGTCCGTATATCGGTCTTTGGTCATTCATCGTGGGGTCTTAATCGGTTCGACAACCATTGGGGAGTGGGCAAATGCAACCGCCTTAAGGATTGCTGTTGAAGAAAATGTCAAAATTCCAAACCGCCATAAAAAGATCTTTGACAACACTGGCGAACTTAAATTGTTGGATGAGTTTGGAGAGGCTGTTCATTGGCCAAAAGATTCCATTATTTGCAATTGTTATCACATCACCTGCGAAACAATTAGAAAAGCGATTACCAATGGTCACGGTAGTCTGACGAAAATAGAAAATCTATGTGGGGCAGGAAGCAAGTGCGGATCATGTCGCTTACAATTGCTGGGGTTAATTCATTCCAACGCAGAAAACCGAACAAAGGAAAAAAACAGTTTCCTGACGTCTGGAAACATCTTCAAGTATTTAGCGTTTACTAGTTTATTATTGTGCATTCTGTATTGGGCACCATGGCAAGTAGGCACACCAATTACGGTTGAGTCACCAAAATTTCGCATATCCAAATTATGGACGGATTCGGTAATAAAACAAATAACAGGATTCACCACAGCCGGCATATCCTTGTTTTCGCTGCTTTATTCGCTTAGGAAGCGATTATCATGGTTTCGACTTGGCAATGTATCTATGTGGAAAACATTGCATGTTTTCCTAGGTTGCCTGACTCTTATAGTCTTGTTTCTGCACACAGGTTTGTCATGGGGTTACAACTTGAATTTTTTGTTAACATTAAACTTCATTTTACTTAACACATTAGGTGCATTAGCTGCATTTAATTATAGCGCCAAGCTGACTTCGCACACATTAATCCAAAACAGATTACGATTTTGGATTATTCGATTACACATACTCTTTTTTTGGCCATATCCTGTTTTGCTTGGGATACATATATACAAAGTATATCAATATTAATGCATCTATTAAGCTCCTATTTTTCATCCATTTTTTTGGGGACCGTGATGCTAGTTGGGGTTACCGGCGGTCTATTGTTTTTAGGGAAAAATCAAGAACTCCTCACCCCTGGACCCATGACTCATGGACACCATCAAATAGAACTGAGGTGCGATGCTTGCCACGGAGATTCAGAAAATAGTATGCAACAAGCCTGTTTGGATTGTCACGAAAATGAACTTAAACGAGTTGATGATTCTCACCCTATCGTTAAATTTCTGGATCCACGCAATGCGAATCGACTAAAGAAAATTGATGCACGAAAATGTGTTAGCTGTCACCGTGAGCATCAACCTGAACAGACTAATGATATGGGAGTTACGTTACCCAATGATTATTGCGCTTTTTGTCATCAAGAAATAGCAGAGGAGCGCGAAACTCACGTTGGACTCGGGCACGAAACATGCGCTACAGCAGGTTGCCACAATTACCACGATAATTCTTCACTATACGAGTCCTTCATAGGATCACATTTAGACGAACCAGATTTTAAAACGAATGGCAGAGTTCCAAGCCGCGGAGCAGCAAAAGATAAGAAGAGCAGTATTTCTCAACAATTAGAGCAAGTTGAAGCTAACATGCCTGCTAATCTGCCTGTTACCCGAGAACTATTAAATGAATGGCAAACGTCCCTTCATTCAAAAAACTTGATCAACTGTAGACAATGCCATAGCCCAGCTCAGAATGAGGTTTCGTTAACTCACTGGGACAATGATGTTACAATTGAGCAATGTAAACAATGTCACGAATATGAAGCAAAAGGTTTTTTAGAAGGAAAACATGGAATGCGTCTGGCACTAGGTTTACCTCATATGAAACCCAGTATGGCCAGACTTCCCATGAAGACTGAATCCTTACATCAAGAATTGAACTGCACCTCTTGCCACTCGAGCCATCGATTCGACACTAAAAAAGCGGCAGTGCAAGCATGTTTAAAATGTCATGATGACGAACATTCCAAATCATATTTAAATTCGCCGCATTATCTTACCTGGTTAAACGAATCAAGGGGAGTTGAGCCAAGTGGCACTGGCGTAAGTTGTGCCACCTGCCATATGCCTCGAATTCAAGTAACCCAATACGGTGAAACTTCTATTAAAGTTGACCATAATCAAAACAATTCCTTACGCCCAAACGAAAAAATGATTCGTAGCGTTTGTCTTAACTGCCATGGGCTGCAGTTCTCCATAAACTCCCTAGCGGACGAATCGCTCATAAATCTAAATTTCAGGGGCAAGTCGACCATCCATGTAACAAGCCTAGAGATGGTCGCTCAAGAACTTTTGAAAAGTCAAGAGAGCCCTGATAAGTAATATTAAGCATTCAATCCCCAAATTTACTCAGATTTGACAGGTACTGGCCATTTGTCGGGGTCAGTGCCGTGTTGATGAACCCAACGGTCATAGATGGGTTTGATCTGGCGTTTTGTGCGCAAGTATACAACCAATGCCATGATACCGATTATGCCTCCTCCGTAAAAGCTCTCCAAACTTTCTTGATCGTTTGACGATAAGACTGTCGGAAACGAAAACAACGATACACCCAACGCCACGACTGAGGTAACACGTAAAAATTTTGGGGAATCTGACACACCCATAATTTCACCGCAACCTACGCCGCCATCATATTGAAGCCAGTGGGACTACCGATCGGCAATTAAACCAATGATCGAATCCCCCTGCGCTGAAGCAGTCGCTTCGGCTAATATGACCGAACCATCCTTCAAATCCGGAATCTGCTGTTTTCGCGAATGTATCCGAATATTTTCCCTATTAGCCGTGGCTGATAGGGTTTTGACCCTCGAGGTGAGAACCGGAGGCCCTTGAACTAATGAAGGCAATGACTCTGAGCCAGTTATTCGCCCAAGGCTCCAAGATCCTGGAGTGCTCGTTTGGCGCTGGGATATTCAGGGTCGATCTCCAGGGCATTCTTAAGCGAAGCAATCCCTGACTCCTTGTCTCCCAGAGCCACCAATGACAATCCGAGTTTAGTCAGAGTCGCCGCATTTTCAGCGCCCAACGAGATCGCCTTTCGATAGGAGGCCACGGCAGCAGCATGATCTTTTTGAATTGCCTGTAAATTACCCAATCCGTAGTGAGGGTATGGCATTTTGGGATCGAGCGCCATCACCCTGCGATAGCCGGCTTCCGATTCCTTGAGCCGTCCCTTGGCCCCATATGCTTTTGCCAAATTGAGCTGACCTATCAGAGACTTGGGATTGAGTTCGATTCCCTTCTCCATGTACTGAATTGCCTCATCATATTGTCGTATGGCTGCCAATACGAATCCGAGGCTGAGATAGGCTTCATGGTACTCGGGATTGATAGTAATCACACGCTTCAAGCGTGCGACCGCACTTTCCACCTCGCCGCGCATTTGCTCAATGGTCGCCAGATTAATGAGCGCTGTCGCATGATTCGGATCAATACTAATCGCCTTCTCGAAGAGTGCTTGGGCCTCGTCAATTCGTTTTTGATTGAGGAAAATCGCCCCAAGCCCAGTCAAGGCTCGCCCATATTCTGGATCAATACGAATGGCATTCTGATAAAGCTCGATCGCCTGTTCCAACTGGCCCTGTTGAGCCGCAGATTTCGCCTGATTGTAGAACTCACGAGCCGTCAGCAATCCTTCCTCTGGCCTAATCAATCCATAGAGACGCTGGGATTCTTCCGGAAACCCATTCATTCCATAGAGCGTGGCGTAATCGCCCAGGTAGGAGGCAAGATCGATCTGTCGGGGATCGGCGAACCAGCGCCCGGCACGGGCCGAAGCCCGTTTCAATGTCACGGCTGGAGACTCCTTCAAAGTTGCCAAATCGGTTTTCAACTGTTCCCAGCTCACCGGTTCCAGATAGACGGCGGCCGTGTTTCCCTTGGCATCCACCAAAATACTCGTTGGAATGGAAAGAGAAGAACGACGAGAGGTCAGATATTCAATGAGGATTTCAACCTTCGCCAGGTTATCCTGTCGAGCAATCCCCCAGGGTAAATCGTATCCCGCGCGCGCCAGCACTCGCTTCGGATCTGATCGAGTCGACGCCACGCCATCCACATTCAAGCCGTCGACGTTCAGTGCGAGAACAGTCGCACCCATGGAACGCAACTCGTCGGCGTGTTCCCCCAGTTCCCGAAGTTCGCCCAGGCATGGCGCGCACCAGGTTGCCCAAAGATTCACGAGCACCGGTTTACCGAGAAAGTCACTGGTCGAACGAACGACTCCTTCAGGATCGGTGCACTCGAGTTTCGGAAAAGGCACCTGATTGGCCACCCAGAAGCCACTTCGCTCGGGCTTCGGAGCTTTCGCCCCAGCCGAGGACGCCAGTTCAGTCGCTCCTATCGAGTTCGAATTGGAAGCCGAAGCGGGTTCACTGACCACACCTTGATCCTGAGAAATGGTATACCGCTTTCCGGCTTGAAGATCCGACAAGGTCTCAGTGCCTCCACCGGGCCATCGGATACTTAATTCGAGATCCTCGGCCTCGCCCAAACCAAAGTGAACCCAACGCGATGATTGAGCGAGAAAGCCATCACCGGCGTGTATTGTCCGAATCTGTTTCGACGATGGCTCCGATTTTCGCGAGAGGGTCAATCGTGCCCCGATCGCATCTCGGTTTGTCGTTCGGCCATTCCCGATTAAACGAAAGGCAACAAAAGCATTGGTCGAAGTTTGATTGTTTCTCAGCAAACGCACTTGAGGCGCGGTACGATTGGCGACCCACATATCGAGATCGCCATCCCGATCCCAATCGATCGTGGCGACGGCACGGGCATCATCATCGAAATCGACCCCAAGAATCGCTCCAACGTCAGAAAACCCATTTCCTGCTCGATTCAAGAAAAGCGCATTTCGCTCGTATCCACTAAAAGACTTTCCTCGAGATACTTGATCATTGAGATCACGGAAATTCCGCATGTACCCAGGCGTGGCGGTGGGTTTAAGCCCCTCCTCAGGAATCAGAGGCGCGACCCGCCTCCAGAAGAACATTCACAAATCGTCCGTATCGGGCTGAGAGATGTAGCCATTGGCCACATACAAGTCCTCCCATCCGTCATTGTTGAAGTCAGCAAACTTGGCTCCCCAAGCCCAGCCTCCAAAGCCTTCAGCCATCGGGCTTGTCAAATCCTCAAATTGTCCCTGGCCAGAGTTCTTCAACAAGGTATTCCCCCGAACCATCTTGAGGTATCTTGTCCGGGTTTCTTCCGGCATGTTCGCGTTGAAGTCGGATTGAGCAACCACTTGATTCCCTGCTCCCGAGAACATGCTGGAGACATACAGATCCATGAAGCCGTCTCGGTCATAGTCTGCCCACGTTGCCGACATACCAAAGCCCCAATCCTGTGAACCACTTTCGCTTGACTCATCGACGAAATACTCGCCCTCACTTCGGAACAACTGATTGGGGCCGAAATCATTGGCGATATACAGATCAACATCACCATCGTTATCATAATCTTCCCAAGACGCCGCAAATGAGAATCGGTAGTTCTCGACGCCAAGGCCAGTCTCGTCAGTGACATCAAGAAAACTGAGACCACCCTGGTTCTGCAGCAACACATTGGCCCCTCCGTTTCGTGCACTGTGAAACGGGTGGGGGGTGGGAAAATCGCCCACTTTTCCATCGGCTGCATAGCGTAGAACGAGGAGATCGAGATCCCCATCCAGATCATAATCGGCTGCTGAAGGAGAGTAGCCCATGCCAAGATTGGTCAAACGTTCGACGAGAGAGAATTTTCCCTTACCGTCATTCTCCATGACCAGAAAGGCGGTCCGGGTCGCTAGTGCCAGGTCGGCATCACCATCATTGTCGAGATCGACCAAGAGTGATCCCGTCGTGTTATCAAGCCAATCAACCCGAGCGTCTGCCGAAATATCCACCAGCGTTCCGTCTTGCTCTTGTCGGAACAAGAGGTTTGGCAGACCGCCTGGTTGGCAAACATAGAGGTCTTCCAGCCCGTCACCATTCACATCGCCGACAGCAAGTCCATGGTAACCAAGAAAATCAGGATTTAGTGAGCGTTCAATCTGGCGCCGCCAGGTATTCATCCCAATCTGCAACTGCTCATTCCAGGAAGCATTCCCCCCCAGGACGCTGCCAGTAATATCGTCAAAGCTGACCTTCTCATCGCTGCTTAGTTCATTCCTCATGAGGAGCGGCATGGACCACTCAATCAAACGAGGCACAGCTGACTCGGCAGCACTCGATGGAAGCTGCCATATCGCATCCACGACTGCTGATGAATGGGCCGGTTTCTTACCTATGAGCCCTTGTGCCGTCAGTCTCTGCCGCGTTTTCAAGGTCTCCCCATCGCGATTGATCGAAAAAAGTTTCAAATGAACAGAATTCTGTGCATCCACCTCGACAATGGATAAACGTTCTCGCAGATCTGCTACAAAGGCTTGAGGTGTTGCCTGGACGGTCTTGCCCGTTTCTGGAATACGAACTTCTGTAACTCTTACCGATCGCCCACGATGTAACTCCTTCGATTGCAAGGTCTCTGAATCGAACATCTGGACCGGCAGCTGCAGCGAATCCGGTAATGTTGCTTCCTCGTCGTCATTCAGCAATGCAGTGGCTATTTCCTTCCATTGAGACTTAATGACCGCGCTCCACTGACTCACAGTTTCCTTGCTGTCCCCTTCTCCAACGATCGCTTTGTTGGATACGTTCGATGCTGCTGAAGGAACAGCTTCCACGACTCCTTCAGAAACCGCGCTCTTCTTCAACTTATCGACCTTCTCGATCGGCCCTGTTTCTTGAGAACACCCTGCCAGAAGCAAGCACAAGGAAAGCAACCCGCCACCGACGATCCGAGTCATCCCCTCATTCCACGCGGATGCGAGGCCTTGCGGCCAACCATCGGGGAATAACGAGAATCGAATACTGTCCATGGGCATAAACTTTCAGGCTCACGAATGGTTCGTCAAGCTTGTTCGAAGCCGGAAGGAACTTTTACCCAGTTCAGTGAGGACGATAACCTACCCCCTCAAATTCTTGCGCTTGCGGCACGTATCGCTCGTCAAACCGGGGATCCGAGCACCCCACGACATTTTGACCTTTATCAATCACCGCCCTGAGATCACCAATATCCCCCCCAATAAAACAACCACTCACCCCAACACCAGAAGCCATATCCAGTTCATAGCGAGAACCCTTAGGCCAGCCCCCGGCCGCATTATTCATCCAGAAAATCGAATCTTCGTAACGATTCCCCTGATTCGAATCATCCACCGCGTTCCGATTGCCGGTAAAGGTGCACCGTCGAACAATCACCTGCGATTTGGGAAAGAGCGTCAAGGCCCCGGATCCATGCTGCGGCTTCCACTTCCCGGGCGTCTCCGCTCGTTGATCCATGGGACCATTCGAGAGATTGTCGACAAACAGACAATTGACTATCTCAGCACCGCTTCCATGGAGTAAATCAACTGCAGCCCCACTAATGGGACAGCGATTGTTACGAAACACGCAGTTGCTTAGGAGCACCGTTTGGAGTCTCGAACCGTCAATATGCCCCCGATGCTCAACAGAGATCCCCGCACCGCAAGGACTGGTAAAATTATCGTAGACCTCAACATTCTCTATCCTCGGGTACGATCGCCCAAAGATCTTGATACCGCCACCGTCGGTATAGAAGAATTTGGCCTTCTCGAGGTTCCGCCCTTCGATGGGAGCTTGAATACTGACCGGCTCTTCCGAGTTCGTCACAAAGCCATTCGCTCCGGTGATCTTGAACCCGCTCAAGACCGTTTTTCTACTGATCCCATCGCCAAAATAAACCACGTGATTGACAATCGCGGGAAAACTTGGTGCTGATTTATCGGCAAGCGCAGGATTGGCCGCCGTTAGGGTTACCTCACCCTCCGCTTCCAAAGTGATCCCGTCGTGACGTTTGTTAAACCAGATCATCGCCTGCCCCGGGTGTTGGGGCCGATAGACCCCCGCTTGGACGACGATTCTTTTTCGCCTGGGGTTCCCCGCGGCAAGTTCAAGAGCCTCTTGAATATTGTCGCCGGGACGCACATGAATCGGCCCACTTTCAAGGGGCTCGAGCGATGCTCTTTGCGGGAGCTGAGCCACCGCCCCTTCAGCTGGATCCCCCTTTTCGGTGATTGTGATCATTTCATTCAGAAGAATCGGTCCCTCGATTTTCTGAACGATCCCTGAAGGCCAATGCACTTCGAGCTGATCAATCTTTTCAGCAGCACCCAGACCGAAATAGAGCGGAAAATCGCTGTGAGAAAGATAGCCAGACTGACCATCCTTCACCTTCATCAAATGAAGGTCTCCTGCCCGAAGCCGAACCACTGCACCCAAGGCGCTTCGATTCGAAACCGTCCCGATGAGTTTCACCTTAAGAAAAGCGAAATCAGGCTTGGTATCCGAAAGATCGCTCAACAACACCATGGGATGATGGTTCATTTCATTGGTCACGATATCCAGATCACCGTCATCGTCCAAATCAAAGATGGCAGACGAACGGCTTCCCATCGCCCCCCAAACAACCACTCGATCTGGAAAGCTGGCAGGATCCGCACCCTCATTCTTCAGAATCTCCAGCACCGGAGCCTCTCGGTCCGCTCCCAACATATCGAGTTCAAACCATGGTACCGCTAAACCGCCAGCGCGAGGCTCCACCCCGACGATGAATTCTGCGTCACGCCACCGCTCACCGCCATCGTTGAGCAGGAGAGAGTTCACACCATAGCGCAAGGGGAAATTCATACTCGAAGTCAGAAAAGCATCGTCGAAGCCATCGGCGTTCAGATCATCAACGCTCAACCCCCACGGCCAATAGTTCTCGGCACCCAGTTGATCCGAGACTTCTTCGTAACGTCCCCCGTCTGTCAGGCGAAAGAACGCGTTACCGAAAACACTCTCACCCTCGGTCCTCAAGAAGGATTCAGGCCACTGCATCGCCGCCTTCTCCTTCTCCTGATCAGGCCCTATGTGCTCACTCATATCAGAGTGCATGTCAGTAATGAAAATATCGAGATCTCCATCGTTCTCAAAGTCCATCGCTTTGATCCCCATGGAACCCCAGGAAGTTTTAGGAAATAGATCACTTGCGGCCCGCTCGAATCGCTTTCCTTCGCGATTGAGGAATACTTGGTCATTTCCCTGCATGTTCAGCATGTAGAGATCGACCCAGCCATCGGCATTAATATCTACCGGAGCAGCATCGCCCGTCCACCCTTCATCTTGAAGGCCAAGTTCTGAACTCACATCCTGAAACTTCCGATCTCCCAAATTGCGATAAAAAAGACTCGGCTCCAGACGTTCCTCCTTCAAGTGGCCCGCAAACGCGTCTTCAAAGCCAACATAATACTGATCACCAATATCCGCTTCCCCTCGAATATTTTCCATCGTCACCTTCGCCACTTCGTCCCTGGTGTATTTACCGACATTCGTGACAAGAAGATCGACCAAACCATCGCGATCAAAGTCGAAGAACACAGCAGCAGAGGAATGTCCCTTGTAGCCCAAGCCTGAACCGGCCGTGATATTCCTAAACTTCCCTCCCCCGAGGTTCTCAAACAAAACGTTTCCCTTTCGCAAGGCAGTAACAAATAGATCGGGATCCCCATCGTTGTCGATATCAGCGAACGCGGCTGAAACACCAATTCGATCGCTCACGAACACCCCGGCCCGCTCGGTGATATTCTCAAATTTTCCGCCACCAAGGTTCCGCCAAAGCTCGTTCCCCCCAACTTGGTTGATAAAATAAATATCCAACCGATCATCACCATCAATATCCGCTATCGCTATCCCTGAACCGTGATCATAGTGCACCCCTTTGAATCGCTTTCCCGAGTCATCGACAATCTTGTGCATGAATTGAATCCCACTCGCCTCTCTCTGATCGGTGAAGGAAAATCCATGAAACGCACTGATTGAGTCGGCGGTTCTCAACTGAGCCTTAGCCCGCTCCTTCATCCATGCAGGGTCCTGAACGTCAGCGGGAATATTAACGATCTCAGACTGCAAGGCAGCCATGTCTGTCATTAGTTCGTTGATCACACTGGAATGCTCCGAATCGTAATAGCCACGAACTCGCTGATAGGAATCTACAAGCACGAAACTGGGGCGTTCAAGTGAGCCTTGAGAGTTCTCTCCCCTTGTGCCAAAGGCAGTTTTGAAGCTCTCTTGATTGACGACGGTTCGGACCTCTTCAAGCTCCCCAGTCAGAAACTTCCATCCCTTCGCATCAGCACCGGCTGCAATCGTGAAGGTCTTTAAGACTGCCGTGGTATCACTGGAAGGGTCGATCGCAAAACTGACCATTCCCACTCCATCGCCGCTCCCTGTCTTCGCCAAACGATCCCGCAGGAGCTTGAGCAGATTTATTTGTTGAGTGGTGTAGGATTCGGCGCCCGTACTTATGAAACTGGCCACCCAAGGCTTGCCAGTGAGGCGGCCAGATGCAAAACGACTTCCGTCCTGATCCGTCAGTTCAAACGGTATGATCCAACCGAGCACGCCCGGATGAGCTCTCTCGAGTTGCTGTTCCGAATCAACAAGTGGCGTTTCCGCTGTGTCCTCACTTGCGCGTGAGTCACGTTCCTCATTTTGGCACCCTGCTAGCCAGACCAGTCCGCTGATCAAGAAGAGTGCGAGTGCAAGGCGGCGCGGATCTATTGATAAATGCGTCGTAGTCATGTTAACGATCAGATGTGAACCATTGTTCGGGTTTAGTGCTTAAGAAGCCATTGATGAAATTCGCTCGCACTAGCAACCTTGACTCTGCCCATCGTCTCCCCAGGGGGCAATCGGAATCCACACATCGGATCCATGAGCAAATTGAACTCACCCGGACTCTCTGCCGTGAAGGAGAGTGAGAACTCAAGATCTGGAACCGCGATCTCCTTCAATCCTAAATCAGGGCATGAGAATACATAAATAAAGTCATCGCTCCGAAGATCGATCACCACTTCTGCCCCCACAGGCAGGTTCAGCTCCCCTGTACTTGTGACATCATCCGCAGTATCAAGAGTTCCATCGGGACCGAAGTAGGAAAAATTCCAATCTCGATCACTACCCCGTGCTTCAATCCTGAGTGGCGCTCCCTCAAGACCATTCCAGGAATCAGCATCCTTTCCCAAAGAGAACGAAGCCAAAGCAATGAGCGAGACAGTGCTTGTAGTCACACCGAGCAAGAGAAGAGCACTATTAGACCAAACTAATTTCATCAAGAAATCAACTTACATCAAAACTAACATGGATGCACTGGATATACAAGATAGAGGGAACAGGGTGATATTGGGCTTCTCAGTTTCTCAACCTCATCCTGACCATTCCATGCATCCAACTTGAATCCCCCCCCAGAAACTGTCGCCAGCTTCAAGATGCGAACCCTATCGTTCGGTAGAGATATTGCCTTTTCTTGAGCTACCACTTCCTCCGCCACACTCTGAAAATCCTGCTTACAAACGCTGAAGCCTCAGCTGAGTCGACAGGAGATATCGTCGGACATGAAACGGAACGATACAGTGACACTATCTAAAAAAAGATTTTAAAACCAAAAGAAAGGTGACGAAAGAACTTCCACGGGCTGCATTTTTTGATCAGCAGGATGAAGGAGTGGGAGTGGAGGCGACTGGGAAGATTCACGGACGCCACTGCAGAATGGATTTTGACCTGGAGAAAAAACACGCAACTGGTTGGTTAATAAAATCCGTCAACCCCTTTGAAGAGCCTCAAAAGAGCAAACAAAAACAAGCTAGCGATCTGAAAGTCGAAACATTAACAATCCGCCAAGGAACCTTGGCTATGCCAAAAGCCAAGACCACAGCCAACAAGCCCTTGGGTTCCGTCGAGTCTTCGGAATACAAGTTCGTCTCCGACCCATTCAAGGAAGGCCGGGCCGAGCTCGTGGCCGAGGGCAAGGAGGATCATCTCGACATGGTCGAGTTCTACAACATGCAGAATGTCTTCCACCTGCCGGAGACCTCCCGCTGGTCCTACATCCAGCAGCATGCCAAGCAGGGCGACATCGCCATCAAGATTGACTCCGCCCTCACTGATGTCGAGAAGAGTAATGCCTCGCTCAATGACTCATTACCACAAAGTAACTGGCCCAGACCTTCTGGTAATCTTTGATACTCCTTTGAGCAACCTCTGGCCCAGTTTGAGTAACTCGATCACCGCTTTCACCCACCATTCCTGCAATCACACGGCAAACGCATGATTGGATGGGGTGAAATCCTGGAAGGAGGATTGCCCCTGCGGCTGTCCTCATGTGCTGGCAGGGTATTGACTGTGTTTTATCGTCAATAGGTTTTCGGGAGGCCGGATTCTAAGCGGTTGGCTTTTCTGCCACGGTGACTGTGTCAAAAGCCGCTTCGATGGGGAAACCGAGAGGGGCCAGCATTTTTGAAATCATGATGCGTTTCTTACTTTGCCATTCCATCCCTATTCCTGGAACAACTTTCTTGAATCCTCTGGATTCGATGCTTTCACATTTCGAAAGGATGACTTCCAAGCCAGCATCTTCGGAGACGGCGCGCATCCCGTCAGGATAGGCACGCCAGCAATCCTGAGGGTGTTCATGGTAGGGCCAGCTCATCGGGTTGATCGTGATGATACGTCCACCCTTGCGCGTGATGCGGGCGAGTTCTTTCATCCAAATCCAGATTTTCGGGACGTGTTCAAAAACCTGGGCTGAGAATACAAGGTCGTAAGATTCATCTTCGATGGGAAAGGAGTAGGGATCCACACCTTTGTAGGTCAGACGATCGTCGTCGGTGATGTCCAGAGTGTCCCATTGATTCGATCCCTCTTCGGCCAATTTACAATAAGGCGATGGAAAATCGGAGGGGCCAATTTCCAGCACACGGCCAGCATCATTGAAGTAGCGTTGGGCGTATGTTTCGAAAATAAGTCTGCTGTTATTGTGCATAAGGGTTTAACTGGAAAATGATACCTTGAGTGGTGTGCCAAAAAATTGAAGTCTAATCTCTACTGATATCCTTGCTTCGCTCAGTCAGCGAGATCGATACGATAAAGTCAGGGCCATGAACGGCAAATCCGATGAAAGCAAAGAAGGAGGCGAGCCACTGGGACTTACCTGATTCGAGCTTGGTGGGGGATTCAATTGCCATGATGCTGCATTTGACACTCGCAGGATATGGATCGCAAGCCTTTTCACGGTAAGAAGCTTCGGTTTCAATTTGTGTCTTTACCTGTCGTTTTGAGCTTCAAACTGTTGCCTGCTTCGTTGCCTTACTGCCAGCCCAGTTGGGTAACTGCGAATGAATGCATTGGTGTGGGTAAATATTCGACAGGAAATGATGCCTTTGAAAGGTGGCGAACCGACCCCGATCATTCCTTGCTCCGGGAGCTATGTGAATCAGATCTTCTTTCTTTGTGTTTGTTCAATCCACTTGGAAATCAGCAAGGTTCCATCTAAAATCAGACTTGCCTTCAGGAAGGGTGAAGGCATCATCGGCGATGAAATAACTCCTTGCTCCTTTTTCTTGAGGGGGCTTGAATTTGATCTCAACCATTAGGACATGAACAAAACTATCATTTCAAGTGTAGGTGCGGCCCTCTTTTGCGTGGTCGCAACGGTAAATGGCGCAGACCTTGCAGGCACTGCGCCATTTCAATTTCGATACGATGAGGCATTGAGCAAATTACCGGATCAGGTGGCACCCAAAGTCCCCGGAGCTCATGGTGGATTTGCGGTCGATAACAAGACAGGCGAAGTTTTCTTCGGCCTCAAAGGCGCAGGGATCATTTGGATGAGCAATGATCTTAAAGAAAAGAAAGTACTACCTGTGACTGAGCCAATGATCCTGGAAGGCAATTTTCATAACACCACTGTTCTTTACCGTGGAGATGGAGAACGATTCCTTGCACTTCCCGACAACGAAAAGCATCGAGTCTATATTGTTTCAGATGAGGGTAAACTTGCTTCAGTTCTGAATTCACCCATGGACCTGAATGACTACTATGGTGGTGGTGGCGCTTTCAATCCAACGGATACGGAATATGCCGACGGTAAACTATACGTGGCCGATGGATACTCTGCCGGAAATTTTATTTCAATAGCTGATCCCTGGAGTGCCAGCTGGACAGACACTTACTTCGGCGGCAAAGCAAGTGGTGCAAGGGAGTATGGTTTGTTTGGAACAGCTCATGGAATCACCCTTGAACCCCATACAAAGCGTCTTGCGATTGCTGATCGTGCGAATTCACGAGTGCAAGATTTCGATTTTCACGGAACCTTCCTGGAAAATGTCAACCTACCAGCCGGTTCACTGCCATGTGACATCGACTTCTTTCAGGGGAATGTGTTGGTAGGCTGCTTGCGTGGTCCTTCAGGCTATCAATCAGCTCCTTGCTACGTTGTTGACAAAGACGGTAACTTGATTTCAGAAGTGAACCCCAAGAAAGATTTCGGATTGGAGTTGTTCACACACATTCACAATGCTGCCTGGAAACCTGTCTATGGAGAAAACGGTAAAGTTGAAAAACTATATGCGCTTGCGACAGCCTGGAATCCGGGTGGTTTTGCCGTGATGGAAGTAGTGAAATAAATCTTCGGTTTTCGAGCAATTTTCAAAATGAAAAGGTCGCTGGTGGAAACCAGCGGCTTTTTTCCCGTGAAGATTGGACAGATACCTTCGCAAGAATCAATTATGATTTGGTAGTGGATGCTCTGCAGAGCCTTGATATTTTTCCAGATAATAAGCCAGATCCCGACGATACTCAGAGTCGATGTTGAGCTGAGTCAATTGTTTGTGAACAATGGCCAGACCTTCTCCGTAAGACTCTGCCTTTCGAGCGTCATCGTATCTTTTGGATGGATCAGGATTTAACAATCGTTGCAAAATGGACACAAATTTTTCATTACGCAGGACGTAAGAAGGGAGCAGTCGCGGCAATTCTCGTGGAAGCCTGCATTTGATTTCCTGCAGTTCCTTTTCCGTGATATCCGGCCTTGTGCTCATCGGTTTTCCCGTCATCAAAAACAAACCCACCAAACCTACTCCGTATAGGTCGGATTGTACTGTGGCGGGCATGCGATCATGTATTTCCGGGGCCATGAACATCGGTGTTCCCAGCAGGATTCTTGATTTTTCGCTTACCAGATTCGCACGGCCAAAGTCGATAATCTTCACATAACCAAGGGGATCAATCATGGTGTTGCTTGGCTTGATATCGCAATGAAGGTAATTTGAGCTGTGCAGGGTTTCCAGTCCGGAGAGCATCTGTCGCATGATGTAGATTGCTACTCCTGGCTGAATACAAAGACGGTTTTCATGTTTGTTGAAGATGATTTTCATCAGGGTAGCCCACTCACGAGTGGAGCACCTTGATTGCACCGTTTGCTGGATTTTGGGATCGAGCAATTGCAACAAGGTCACGCCCCGGATCAATTCCATTTGAACGAATCCTATCCCATTGTTTTCCTCGTAGATGTCACAGTCCACCAAGTTAGGAGATCGGGCTGCCTGGAGTCTCGAAACCTGCGCGGCAATCCGGCCCATGTCGGTCCAATATTTTTCAACATTTGGGTAGATGCCCGGATCAAATACCTTTACCGCATGCTCCGTGACGCAACCCCGTGATCCATGACGTTGCGCGTGAAAAACCACTCCCTGTTGACCGCTTCCTATCCGTTGCTGAAAACGATAAGCGACGGGATAGTAAATCGATTGTGAATCTACAATCGATTGAAAGTTATCGATCAACTGTTGGTGGCCCATACCGGTTGAAGACGACGCCATGGGCGTGCCGCTTACCGAGGTCGTATTTACCACCGATGCCGAATCATCAATTGGCATCGTTTCGTTCTGGTCTGTTGTGGCGGCTTGGCTCTTGACGTTCATTTTGAACAGTTTTCCTACAGGAAGATTGTTGACCAAATGTCCAAAAGGCAAGGTTCAATCCACTAAAGTGACGTCCCCAATGACTTGACTTCAGGGGAGGTTTCAGAGATGAAGGAGTCATGAATCGATATGATAAATTAATCCTGCTGTTTTGTGCGATTGCGTTGCTGAACCATAACGTCTTGATTTGTGCGGATGAATCCAGCCTGCAGTCGACGCATTCCTTTGAAGGTGTCGTTTCCAAGAAGGTAGCCTACAAGTATCTACAATTTTTACCTGAAAGCTACGATCATGACTCATCCAAGGAATGGCCCTTGATTTTGTTTTTGCATGGAGCAGGTGAGCGCGGAAGTGACCTTCAGAAAGTCAAAGTACACGGTCCTCCCAAAATCGTCGATTCCCGCCCGGATTTTCCCTTTGTGGTCGTTTCTCCTCAGTGTCCCAAGGGTAATGTCTGGGATTCCGAAGGTCTTCTGGCGATGTTGGATGAAGTGACTCATCGCCTGCGTATCGATGAAAAGAGGGTTTATCTCACCGGATTAAGCATGGGCGGATTTGGAACTTGGAACCTTGTTGGAAAAGCTCCGGGAAGATTTGCTGCTGCCGCACCCATATGCGGAGGTGGTAACACACGCGATTTCTTGCTCCCAAAATCAAGAGAAGCCCTTCAAACTTTACCGATCTGGGTTTTTCACGGGGGTAAAGATGGGGTTGTGAAACCAGAAGAAAGTCAACGATTGGTGGATCTCTTTCAAAACCGCCTCAAATCCGATATTCAACTGACGATTTATCCTGAAGCAGGGCATGATTCCTGGACGAAAACTTACAATAATCCGAAATTGTACGAATGGTTCCTGAGCCATTCCCGTTGAGTGGTTGACTTGAAAAGAAATTATTTTGGACAAACTGAATATGTCTCCATCCAGTGGTGAGCGTTATCTGAGCTCTGCTCAAAACCTGTGGTCCACCGTTTCCGAGCAGATGGGCACTATCCGGAAAGTTGCAGATCTGTTTGCGGAATCCATCCTTCAGGGACACCTTGTTCATCTTTTTGGTTCGGGGCACAGTCGGATCATGGTGGAGGAAATGTGGCCCAGATACGGTTCTTTTCCAGGTTTTCACCCCATTGTCGAATTGTCGTTGACTTACCATCATGATGTGGTGGGGGCCAATGGGCAGCGTCAGGCCATGTTTTTGGAAAACGTATCCGGGTTTGCCGATCGAATTCTGCGCAATTTCGATTTAAATCAACAGGATACGGCTCTGGTTATTTCTTCCTCAGGCTGCAATGTTGTTCCTGTTGAAATGGCTGAAGGATTCAAGCGGCATGGCGTGAAGGTTGTGGGTATGGTGAGTCGTCAGCATTCAGATGCAAGCCAGAGTCGACATCCCAAAGGAGTCAAATTATCCGATATTTCTGATATCGTTTTGGACACTGGAGCTCCTGTGGGTGATGCCATGGTCTCTATCGATGGGCTTGAAACCCCCGTAGCGCCTGGGAGCACGGTGGGAGGTTGCTTGCTGATCAATTGCATCAAGGCCGAGGTGGCCGATCGATTGACAAGAGCAGGAAAGCCTCCCAAGGTGTTAACAGCTTCGGCTGTGGTGGGGAGTGAAAAAGCAAGCGAACTTTTTGAGGCTGCCTATGACGAGCACGGCCGCCGCATGTCGCGACTTTATCAGGAATTGGGAAATAAAATTACAAAATGAAAGATCATCCGCTGAGAACCACCGTGATTGGCAGCTATCCATTTCCAGGGTGGCTGGAATTTGGCAGTCAAAATCTGGATGTATTTGGTTCGGCTGATCGTGAGGAAATGGTCGATGATGCCGTTACGGTTGCTATTCAGGACCAGCTGCGTGCCGGACTCGATGTCATCACAGACGGTGAACAGACAAGGTTAGATTTCAACCTTTCATTCTACGGTTTTCTGAATGGCATCGATCTTGAAAGTGCAAGCCCCAGGAAATTTGGCCCGCCCGCACATGATCAGCGTGGGAAGCACGCAATTGTCGGGGAACTTGCCGCTCCGCGGGGATTGGGTGCTGTCGAGGATTTCAAACGTTTTCAACGACTTGCTCCGATCAGTGGTCCCGTATTGAAAGCGAGTGTGCCAGGTCCTTTCACGCTCAGTGGTCGACTTGTTCCCAATGCTCAATACAAAGACCGTTACTCGATTACTGAAGCACTGTTGCCTCTGGTTCGTAAAGAGCTGGAAGATCTGGTGGCCGCCGGATGTACTGAACTCACGGTCGATGAGCCTTCCATGAGCTGTTATGCCTACAAAGAGGATAAAAACCGTCTGGTCGATATCTTTAACCGCACTGTCGAAGGAGTTGTTGGCAAATGCCATTTATCGACGCATCTTTGTTTTGGGAATTTCAAAGGGCATGCTGTTGGTTGGCGTAAGTATGCACCCATGTTTCCTGAATTCCTCGATATGAAACTCGATGAGATTCATGTTGAGATGGCGAACCGGGAATTTGCGGAATTGGAGATACTGGAGGTTATTTCCAAAAAATGTGATGTCGCTGTGGGTGTGGTTGATGTTAAGAGTTACTTTGTTGAAACGACAGAAAATGTTGCGGAAAGAGTCAAAGCCTGTCTGCAACATGCCCCTGCAGATCGACTCTCTTTCGCGCCGGATTGCGGGCTCAGTCAAACGGCAAGATGGGCAGCCAAGAAGAAACTTCAGAACATGGTAGCGGGTGTTCGGCAAGTGAGAGACTCGATGTAAAGTATTTCAATCGGCACTTGATTCCATGAGCACACATCTGATCAAACCTGTTTTACAAGATCAGGACCTCGTCGCAGATATTGCCTCGGTCAAGCATGACATGGATCATTTTCATACATGGTGGCTGGGTCAGAGTGGGTTTTTAGTCTCCTGGCAAGGGTGTTACTTTTTGTTTGACCCCTATCTTTCAGATTCCCTCACGCATAAATATGCCAGCACTGACAAACCACATGTTCGAATGACTGAACGTGTTGTGGCGCCTGAAAAACTGACTTTTGTGGATGTGATCACATCGAGTCACAACCATACCGATCATCTGGATAAAGAGACTCTTGTACCGTTGATGGAGCATTCGCTTGGGGTGAAAATGATCATTCCAGAGGCAAATCGTGCTTTTGTAGCAAATCGATTGGAGGTTTCTGAGGACGCTTTATTTGGTTTGGATGCAGGTCAGTTTCTGAAGATCCCTCCCTTCGAGATCCATGCGGTCCCTGCTGCCCATGAAAACCTGGATCTTGATGAACACGGGCGCCATGTTTATCTGGGGTATGTGATTAAATTTGGACCTTGGACCATTTATCACAGTGGTGACACCGTTTTGTACGATGGGATGGAAATGCTTCTGCATCAATGGTCGATTGATCTTGCCATTCTCCCCATCAACGGGAGTCGTCCTGAAAGACGGGTTTCCGGCAATATGTGGGGCAAGGAAGCTGCAAAACTAGCCAGGGACATAGGCGCCGGTTGTGTCATACCTTGTCATTATGAAATGTTTGATTTCAATACCGAAACACCTGATTCCTTCGTAGAAGCCTGTGAGTCTCTTGGGCAAACTTACCAGATTTTAAAAGCTGGCGGACGTTGGACCAGTCCCCTCGCTGCTGCGTTCAATGGCCCTGATATCTGATACTGATCATGGCAAGGCGCCGTTTCATTGATCATCCCGAATTAGACCTCAATAGTCCTGAGCCAAGGTTTGGGAAATTTGATTCCGTCAGACTCATCTCAGCTTCAGGACAGTGTGGAAGTATCGATCTTGAAGAGCAAATTAAAGGTTTTCATGAACTCGGGAAACAAACGATCACTGAAAAAATTCATTATGAATGTGCGAATGGTTCTTTGAAATCAGTCCCGTGCTATCTCAATGAATTTTGGACAGCACAGCAGCGGCAAGCGCATTCTTTGCATGAAATATCCTACCGAGCCTGTTTCAAACCCCAGCTGCCTGCATTCTTCATTGATCGGCTGACTCAACCCGGGGATGTCGTCTATGATCCGTTTATGGGGAGAGGAACTACATCGTTCGAAGCAGGCCTTAAAGGAAGAATACCCCTGGGATGCGACATCAATCCGCTAAGCCAACACCTGCTCCT